>OCTX011542798.1_pt1 | contig 11175 bp, 10 predicted proteins | sample 1539691 | NCBI WGS metagenome assembly OCTX01 (sample SAMN02144231, study PRJEB22623) | gut metagenome | biome: sheep rumen | host: Ovis aries | place: New Zealand | reverse complement strand
AATAATAAGATTTATAAATATTTTGATTTAATTATTAAATATTATAACCAAGATTCTGAAATTGCTTATGCGTTATGCCTACCTATTAAAAATTATAGGGTAAAATAACGTTTACATATATGGAATTTTAACAATTATTTTGTTATAATACTTACGTTTTTGAAAAATAATAAGGGGGCCTTATTTATGGATATTAGAAATGTAGCGATAATTGCACACGTTGACCATGGTAAAACTACTTTGGTAGATAAGCTTTTAAAATCTTCTCATACATTCAGAGAAAATCAAGTTGTAGAAGAAAGAGTAATGGACTCTAACGCTTTAGAAAGAGAACGTGGAATTACTATTTTAGCTAAGAATACTGCAATTTCATATAAGAATACTAAAATCAATATCTTAGATACTCCAGGACATGCTGATTTTTCTGGTGAAGTTGAAAGAATCATGAAGATGGTTGATGGTGTTGTTTTAGTTGTTGATGCTTATGAGGGTACAATGCCTCAAACTAGATTTGTTTTAAAGAAGGCATTTGAAGCACACTTAAAGCCAATCGTTGTTATAAATAAGGTGGATAAGCCATCTGCAAGACCTTTAGAGGTAATAGATGAGGTATTAGAGCTATTTATCGACTTGGGCTGCGATGAGGATGAGCTTGATTTCCCTATCTGCTATGCATCTGCCGTAAATAATACTTGCTCACTTGATGTTGATATTACAACACAAAAGGAAGGTATGGAGCCTTTACTTGATATGATTATTGAAAATATCCCAGCTCCATCACAAGATACAGAATCTCCTTTACAATTCCAACCAGCATTACTTGATTATACAGATTTCGTAGGTAGAATTGGTATCGGTAGAATTACAAGAGGAACTATTAAGTCTGGTGAGGTTTTATCTTGCTGCAGACTTGATGGTACTATTAAGCAATTTAGAGTACAAAAGCTTTATGGCTTTTTAGGATTAGATAGAATTGAAATATCAGAAGGCTATGCTGGTGATATTGTCGCAATATCAGGCTTAGGTGATATTTCAGTTGGTGAAACTGTATGTAACGTTGGTAAGGAAGAACCACTTGAAAAGATTCATATTTCAGAACCAACAGTTCAAATGACATTTGGAACTAACTCAAGCCCATTCTGTGGTCTTGATGGTAAGCTAGTTACAGCTTCAAAGATTGAAGATAGATTATTTAAGGAAGTTCAAAAGGACGTTTCATTAAGAGTAGAAAGAGTTCAGCTTGCAGAAGAATGGATCGTATCTGGACGTGGCGAGCTTCATCTAGGTATCTTAATTGAAAACATGAGAAGAGAAGGCTATGAATTCCAAGTTTCTAGACCTCATGTTATCATGAAGGAAGTAGATGGAGTAATGATGGAACCATATGAGGAATGTGTTATCGATGTACCATCTGATACAGCTGGTGCTGTTATCGAGATGATGGGTAATCGTCATGGTATCCTAAATACTATGTCTAATACAGAAACTCAAACAAGAATTGTTTACTCAATTCCATCAAGAGGCTTAATCGGTTTTAATACAGATTTCATGACAGCAACAAAGGGCTATGGTATCATCAACCACTCTTTTAGTGAATATAGACCTGTTGAGGCTCTTAATGTAGCTGAAAGAACAACTGGTGTATTAGTTTCTATGGCTCAAGGTCAATCTACAGCATATTCAATTGGTGCATTAGAGGATAGAGGTTCTATGTTTATCGCTCCAGGTGAACAAATTTATGAGGGTATGATTGTTGGTGAGGCTAATAAGGATTTAGACTTAGCTGTTAACGTTGTTAAGGCTAAACAACAAACAAATACACGTTCATCAAATAAGGACCAAACAGTAGTATTAAAAAAGCCAAGAATTCTAACTTTAGAAAACTGCTTAGAATTTATTAATGATGATGAATTAATTGAAATTACACCAAAGCATATAAGATTAAGAAAGAAAATCTTAGATACAGTTGAAAGAAAGAAATATGATGCTAAGGTAAGAAGTGAAAAGGAACAAGCGTAACTTGTTCCTTTTCTATTTATAAAATTAGAAGCTTTTTAAGCTTCCTTTGCAATTTCTATTAAGATTTTTACAACTTGCTCCATTTCCTCTAGACAGGCAAGCTCATATGGACCGTGATAATTATATCCACCTGTACCTAAATTAGGTGTTTTAAGACCCTTAAGAGTTAATTTAGCACCATCTGTACCACCTCTAATTGGAGATGTCACAGGAGTAAGTCCAACAGCCTCTATAGCCTTTTTAGCTCTAATAACACAAGTTGGATCTTCATTAATTAAGGTTGCCATATTATAGTAGCTATCTTTAATATCTACTTCAACTAAATCTCTATTATATTTTTTATTGATAAAATCTTTAGCGTTATAGAAATCTTGTTTTTGTCTATTTAAGATATCTAGGCTATGGTTTCTTAAAATATAGTCTAGTTTAGCTTCTCCACATACACCCTCCATAGAAATTAAATGGTTGAAGCCATCGTAGCCTTCAGTAAATTCTGGTCTTTCATTAACTGGAAGAAGTGAATTAAATTCCATTGCGACTAGGGCAGCATTAATCATTTTATTTTTAGCATCACCAGGGTGGAAATCAAGACCCTTAACATTTACGATAGCACGAGCGGCATTGAAGTTTTCATAATTGATTTCATAAGGAATACCACCATCAACTGTATAAGCAAAATCACAGCCGAAGCCTTCGATATCCATATAATCGATACCGCCACCAATTTCCTCATCTGGTGTGAAGGCAACGTGAATGTTAACATGTGGAACCGTTGGATTATTAACATAATAATTAAGCATAGTCATGATATTGGCATCACCAGCCTTATCATCAGCGCCTAAAACAGTAGTACCATCAGTAGTAATTAATGTTTTACCCTTCATACCATTTAAGAATGGGAATTCAGCTGGGTTTAATTCAATACCCTTTAGCTTAATTGTTTTACCATCATAATTTTCTACAACCTGTGGCTTTACATTAGTACCTGAAAAGCCAGGGATTGTATCCATATGAGCTATAAAGCCAATATGAAGCTTTGAATCACAGTTTGTAGGAAGAACTGCTGTAACGAAGCAGTGCTCTGAAAGTTTAATATCATTTAAGCCTAAATCCTCTAAGTCTTTTACTAAAATCTTCGCTAAATCGAATTGTTTTAAGGTAGAAGGAACAGTATCCTTTCCTTCGGCAGACATTGTATCAATCTTTACATATTTTAAAAAATAATCTAATAATGTTTTTTTCATAATTATTTACCTCAGATGTTATTATACTATAAAAACGAAAAAAGACTAAGTTTTTTCTTAGTCTTCATCATCGTCATCATCATCATCCTTAGTTTTAAATACATATTTATCTATAGGCTCAACTATTACATAGAATACTGGAATTGTTACGAATAAGATCCAGTGTGGATGCCAATAGCCATATTGCATACCTAAGAATAGATAAACAGCAGTAATAGCTACAGGATATAAGAATTTAGAAAGCTGTTTTTTAACGATAGCTTCAACAATTGACATAACAGCTGGCATTGCAACCCACATAATCCAAGTGATATACCAAGCATTTGTTATAAATGAAACTGTTAGATAAGCAATTAATGTAGATAGAGCAATGATTGAATCGGCAATAGAGATGATCTTAGCGCGCTTATTATTGAAGAAGACCTCAGTTCCATCCTTCTTATAAGCATGGATATGACCACCCTTAATTTCTAATGTTTGACCTTCATCATCAGTTAATTTAATAGAAGAAGAATCTTTAGTATCATTTTCCTTATCCATTGTTCTTTCTCTAATTTCTTCATCTGATTCACTGTCTGATAATAATTCATCTAAAGATACATTATATAATCTTGCTAATATAATAAGGTTATCTGTATCAGGAGAAGATTCAGCTCTTTCCCATTTTGATACTGCTTGTCTTGATACTCCAAGCTTATCTGCAAGCTCCTCTTGTGAGTATCCATTTTCTTTTCTTAATTTTAATAATTTGTTTGCAATTTCGATATTCATAATATTTCCTCCTCAACTTTTGACACCCTCATTATAAAAAAAAGTGCTAGTTGCATCTACCAATTTTAGTTTGAAAATGCGCAACTTTTGGTTGCAAATTCGGTAATCTACCAAGATTTTATAATTTTTTTAACACTTTTACAATTATTTTCTGAATTTTCGTCAAAAAAAGAATTGTGCTTGATTTAAAAGTATTATATAATAACTATTAGAATTCTTTTACTATTAAAAAGGATTGAAGGGTTTGAAAGGAGCAGTAAATGAAGGGAAAAGTAAAATGGTTTAATGCCGAAAAAGGATATGGCTTTATCGTATCTGAAGACGGTAAAGATGTTTTCGTTCACTTCAGTGCTATTGTAGCTGATGGCTATAAGACACTTGAAGAAGGACAAGAGGTTACTTTTGAAGTTGAAGATGGCGAAAGAGGCCCTCTTGCTAAGAACGTAGAAAAGGCATAAATCTTGAATGATATGGGGTTCAGTAGAACCCTTATTATTTTCTTCATTTAATTTTATTATGATTAGAAGAGCTGAACTTAAAGATATAGATAAAATATTGGATTTATTAAAACAGGTATGCTTAGTTCATCATAATGGTAGACCTGATATATTTAATATTGGAACTAAATATAATTATGATGAATTAAAAAAATTAATTTATGATGATAATAATCCAATATTTGTTTATGATGATGGTGGCGTATTAGGCTATGCCTTTTGTAATATTATAGAAAATAATGGTCATGTTTTAACAAATATTAAAACCTTATATATTGATGATTTATGTGTAGATGAAAATGCAAGAGGTAAAGGAATTGGAAAAGCCTTATATCAATATGTAAAGGAATTTGCGAAGAAAAATAAAATATATAATATTACACTTAACGTTTGGGATTGTAATCCAAACGCTAAGAAATTTTATGAATCATTAGGCTTAAAGCCAATGAAAACATATTTAGAAGAAATTATTTAATTGAATTTAATAATTTATTATTATATAATAATCGTGTTTAAATTGATGATAAAAGACATGGATTACAATAAATTATTTTTAGAGAGTAGATAGCTTGGTGAAATATTTACAATAATTAGTAATCGAATTCACTTTTGGAGAGATGCCAATAACATCCGTATTCCTGCGTTAAAGGATAATGAGTGCTATATATTTTTATATAGAACTAAGGTGGTACCACGGAAAAATTTCGTCCTTAAGATTATTCTTAAGGATTTTTTTATTTTAGGAGGAAAAGATGGACAACAAGATTAAAGAATTAGAAACTGTACTTGATGAAGCTGATAAGAAGCTAGAAGAAATTAGTGACTTAAATGATCTTCAACAAACTAAGGCAGGCTTTTTAGGTAAGAAGGGACCTATAGCTCAAGTAATGGCTTCAATGAAGGATTTATCTAATGATGCTAGAAAAGAATTAGGTATGGCTTCAAATAGAATTAAAAATTTATTAGAGGAAAAGTTTGAAGCAAAGAAGCAAGCTATTGAAAATGCAATTATCAATAAGAAGCTAGAACGTGAAACAATTGATGTTACACTTCCAGGCTTTTCAGTACCAACTGGCGCTATTCACCCATTAAATAGAACAATTCAAGAGTTAGAGGATTTATATATTTCTATGGGCTATAAGGTTGCTGAAGGTCCTGAAATTGAAACTGATGAATATTGCTTCGAAAAGTTAAATTTACCAAAGGGACATCCTGCAAGAGATATGCAAGATACATTCTATATTAATCCTGAATTATTACTTAGAAGCCAAACCTCACCAGTTCAAGTAAGAACAATGCTTGAGGAAAAGGGACAACCAATTAAAATTATTTGTCCTGGTAAGGTTTATAGAAGAGATGCAGATGATGCAACTCACTCTCATCAATTCATGCAATGTGAGGGTCTAGTATTAGGTAAGGATATTTCTATGGCTGACTTAAAGGGCGCTTTACTTGAAATGGCAAGAAAGATGCTTGGTGATGATAGAAAGATTAGACTTAGACCATCATTCTTTCCTTTTACTGAACCATCAGTTGAGGTAGACGTTTCATGCGGTCTATGCGGTGGTAAGGGCTGTAACGTATGTAAGAATACCGGTTGGATCGAAGTATTAGGTGCTGGTATGGTTAATAATAATGTTTTAAGAATGTCAGGCTATAATCCAGATGAGATTCAAGGCTTCGCATTCGGTATTGGTGTAGAAAGAATCGCTATGCTTAAATATCGTATCGACGATATTAGAAATTTCTACACTAATGATTTAAGATTCTTAAATCAATTTAAGGAGGTAAAGTAAGATGAAGGTTTCACTAAATTGGCTTAAAGATTATTTAAAGCTAGATAATTATTCAGATGAAGAATTATTTAATCAAATAAGCTTTCATATTTGTGAAATAGAAAGCTATGAAAAAATGGTTGAAGCTTCTAATTTAGTTGTTGGTCAAGTTTTAGAATGTGAAAACCATCCAGATTCTGATCACCTACATGTTTGTAAGGTAAATGTTGGAAGTGAAGTATTACAAATTGTATGTGGTGCTCCAAACTGTACTAAGGGTATTAAGGTTATCGTAGCTTTAGTAGGCGCAGTACTTCCTGGTGATTTTAAGATTAAGCCTTCTAAGATTAGAGGTGTTGAATCATTTGGTATGCTATGCTCACTTCAAGAGCTTGGAATTGAAGAAAAATATGTTGAAGAAGAATTTAAAAATGGTATTTACATTTTTGATGATTCAGTTGAGGTTGGTTCTAATCCTTTAAAGGAATTAGGCTTTGATGATACTGTAATAGATTTAGATTTAACATCTAATAGATCTGATTTATTATCAATTGAAGGTGTAGCCTATGATTTAGGTGCTACTTTAAATCAAAAGATTTATCCAGTTTGTGGAGAAATTAATGAAATTGAAGAAAAAAATCCAGTATCAGTAAAGATTGAAACAGATAAGTGCTATAAGTATTTAGCTAGATATATTAAAAATGTGAAGATTAAAAAATCTCCACAATGGATGAGAGCTAGATTAATTGCATCAGGCATTAGACCAATTAATAATGTAGTTGATATTACAAACTACGTATTAATGGAGCTTGGTCAACCACTTCATGCCTTCGATGCTAAAAAGCTAGGTAATAATATCGTTATTAGACAAGCAAAGGAAAATGAAAAGATGTTTACTTTAGATAACATCGAAAGAACATTAACTGCTGATGATATCGTTATTACTGATGGTAAAAATCCACAATGCCTAGGTGGTGTTATGGGTGGCTTATATAGTGAAGTTGAAGATGATACAACTGATATCGTATTAGAGGCAGCTTACTTTGAACCACTATCAATTAGAAAAACATCATCTAGATTAGGCTTAAAGAGTGAATCATCTGTTAGATTTGAAAGAAAGATTGACTACGATAGAGTTGAAAGAGCTCTAGATTATGCAGCAAGCCTAATGGAAGATTTATGTGAGGCTCAAGTTTTAGCTGGTGTAGCTAAGGATGTTAAGTGTGAAGTTGAGCCAAAACAAGTATCAGTTACTTTAGAAAAGATTAATTCTATCTTAGGAACTAAATTAGATAATAAGTACTTAGAAGAAGTATTTACTAGATTAGATTATGATTATAAGAAGCTTGATAACGAATATGTTATTAATATTCCAGCAAGAAGAATGGACTTAGAGGCATCTTATCAAGATATTGCTGAAGATGTTGCAAGAATATATGGTTATGAAAATATTCCAACAACTTTAGCTAAGACAAGAGATAAGGGTGGTCTAAGCTATTTCCAAAATAGAATTAGAATATTAAGAAATAATTTAGCCGCAATGGGCTTAAATGAGGTAGTATCTTATTCATTAATTGCTGAAAAGGACTTAAATTTATATACATTACAGGAAAAGGAAGCAATTAAGCCACTTATGCCTATGACAGAAGATAGAGCTGTCATGAGACAATCTTTACTTAATGGCGTAATTGATGCTGTTAAGTATAATAATGCTCGTAAGATGGATAATGTATTTATCTATGAAATAGGTAAAACTTATTTCAAGGATAAAGAAGAAATTAGACTAGCTATCGCTTTAAGTGGTGTATTTGCTAAAGAAGAATGGAATGGCTATAAGCAAAAGGCTGATTTCTATCTATTAAAGGGTATGCTTGATAAGGTGTTAGAAAAGCTTAATGTAAAGGTTAAGTATGAAGCCTTTAGCGATGCTAAAAACTTCCATCCTGGTAGATGTGCAAAGATCATCTTTAACGATAAGATGATTGGTGTAATTGGTCAATTACATCCAAGATTTGTTAAGGAACAAGAAATTAATGAAACAATTGCTTTAGAAATCAATATTGAAGATATCATTAATGATAAGGGCACATTTGTTTATAGACCAATTAATAAGTTCCCTGCAATTGAAAGAGACCTAGCTATAGTATGTAAGAAGAATATTAATGCTTTAGATATTGAAACATTAATTAGACAAAGTGGTAAGAAGATTTTAACTAATGTTGAGCTATTTGACCTATATACTGGCGAAAATGTAAAAGAAGATGAAAAGTCTTTAGCATTTAAGCTAACATTTGAGGATTCAACAAAGACATTAGAAACTTCTGATGTAGATAAGGTTATTAAATCAATATTATTTAGATTAGAAAGTGTTTATGGTGCAAAATTAAGATAATTTATTTGTTAAAACAAATAATTATGATATAATTTTTAAGGGGTTAAAATTATGACTTTACCTAATAAATTAACAATGCTAAGAATATTATTAATTCCAGTAATGATAATATTATGCTATATTCCTTGGTTAAAGGAAAATATGTTGTTTTTAAACGTTTCTTGGCTTTATTTCTTATTGCTAATAATATTTGCCATCGCATCTTTTACAGACTTTTTAGATGGCAAAATTGCAAGAAAATATAATTTAATTACAACATTTGGAAAGTTTGCAGATCCACTAGCTGATAAGCTACTAGTATTTAGTGCTTTAACTATCCTAATGCTTAATATTTCATATGTTCCAGTAGTTATGGGAGATTATGTAACTACTATGGTTCCTATGTGGGCATTTCTAATTATTTTAATTAGAGAATTTATGGTATCAGGTATTAGAATGGTTGCTGCATCAAATGGTGTTGTAATTGCTGCTGCAAAGCTTGGCAAATGGAAAACATTTGTTACTATGATTGCAATAATAATCTGCTTTTTAGCAGGTATTCATAACGCAGTTGCAGTAATTGGCTACTTTATGATTATGATATCTGTAGTACTTACAATATTATCTGGAATTGAATATTTCTGGAAAAATCGTAAGATTATTTTAGAATCTATTTAAAAAAATTAAGAAATTTATAAATTTTTCAAAAAAAATTTAAAAAATCCACTATTATTATATGGAGGTGAATTTTTATGGCTGAAAATAGAAGTCAAGCATTAGAGGCCGCCCTTAAATCAATAGAAAAGGAATTCGGTAAGGGTTCAATAATGCGTTTAGGTGATGAGGTTGATAAGAAGATAGATGTTATTTCATCAGGCTCAATTACTCTTGATAAGGCTTTAGGTGTTGGAGGATATCCAAAGGGAAGAATTATCGAGATATATGGTCCTGAATCATCTGGTAAAACTACATTTGCCCTACACGCTATTGCTAATGCACAAAAGCAAGGAGGATATGCAGCATTTATAGATGCAGAACATGCACTAGATCCTGTATATGCAAAAAATTTAGGAGTAGATATTGAAAATTTAATTTTATCTCAACCTGATTCTGGTGAGCAAGCTTTAGAGATTGCTGAAGCCTTAATTAAATCAGGTAGTATCGATGTACTTGTTGTCGATTCAGTAGCAGCATTAGTACCAGAGGCAGAATTAAATGGTGATATGGGAGATAACCATGTCGGACTACATGCTAGATTAATGAGCCAAGCAATGCGTAAGCTTGCTGGTATTATTAATAAGACAAACTGTATCGCTATCTTTATTAACCAAATTAGAGAAAAGGTAGGAGTAATGTTTGGTAATCCTGAAACTACAACTGGTGGTAGAGCCTTAAAGTTCTATGCAACTATAAGACTTGAAATCAGACGTGGTGAGGCTATTAAGGATGGAACAACAATCTTAGGTAATAGAACAAACATCAAGGTTGTTAAAAATAAGGTTGCGCCACCATTTAAAACAGCTGAAGTTGATATTATCTATGGTAAGGGTATTTCAAAGGTTGGAGAAATCGTTGATTTAGCTGTTCAATATGATATTATTAACAAGTCAGGAGCTTGGTTCTCATATGAAGGCAATAAGATTGGTCAAGGTAGAGAAAACGCAAAAGAATATCTATTAAACAATCCTGAAGTTGCTTTAGAAATTGAGAATAAGATTAGAAATATCTAGATAACAAAATCAAATTGACAAGCGTTTTTTAATAATGTATAATTAAAAAGCGCTTGGTTGTGGAGTAGTACTCAAGAGGCTCAAGAGGCTTCCCTGCTAAGGAAGTAGATCGGGTAACTGGTGCGAGGGTTCGAATCCCTCCTGCTCCGCCATTAGGGATTGCATTCTAACCCATATAGTTAGATTAAATTCATATAACAAGCTAAGACTATCCAAACGGATAGTTTTTCTTTTAATATACAATAAATTGAAAAAAATAAAAGCAACACTGTAGACATTGAAAGTCTATTAATAGTGTTGCTTTTTTGTTTTATTAAAAATCTGATAATTCTTTAATGATATTTATTACCTTATGTTTTTTTGAATCTGTAAAATCTTTACAAATATCTTTAACATCTTTTAAGAAATCTTCTTTAATATCTTTATCGATATTTTCAACCATCTTATTAAAATCTTCTTCAGAAACTACTTTAATAATTGAACGATCAAGTAAATAATCGGCAGGAACATTTAGTATGTCGCAAAGCTTAACTATTTGTGTAATGTTTGGTTCTGATCTACCTGTTTCCCATGATGATACTACATATTGTTTAACTCCCATTTTATTTGCTAAATCAATTTGTGTAATATTATTTCTTTTTCTTAATTTTGATAATTGTTCACAAAAACTCATTTTCTCAACCTCGAGATTATTTTACTATGTATTTTATGATTTTTCAATTTTTTTAGCAAAAATTACATTACGATGTTGAATATATATATAAAATA
>OCTX012268596.1_pt1 | contig 11179 bp, 10 predicted proteins | sample 1539691 | NCBI WGS metagenome assembly OCTX01 (sample SAMN02144231, study PRJEB22623) | gut metagenome | biome: sheep rumen | host: Ovis aries | place: New Zealand | reverse complement strand
CCAACCCTTGCCACGTCATAAGAAATGGCCGTTGGCACACCGGCAACAAAAGCTGCACGGGCCACATTACGTTCCTCCTGTACTACCTTCATGGGAACTCCAGGAGCAAATACCTTAATGATTGTTTCATCATCCAGACGGTATACCTTTCCGTTGGCACCCTCTCCTATCACCTCACAGTGCTCTACACTGATATCACGAAGTTTCTTTTCTACTTTCAGAATGTCAGTGAAACCTGTGACTTCGAGAATTTCATAGACCTCCGGTGAAACATTTTCGACAGTAACTTCTGCCTTGATCGATTTTTTTAGTTTCAATAGCACACGAAGTCCCGCCGAAGATATATATGAAAGTTCAGATGCATCTATCCGAACATCTTCACCGGGATTGCAAGCTCCCATAATTTCGTTCTCAAACTCCTGACAATTCTGTGAGTCCACACGACCCCTTAATATCAGTTTCCCTTCTTTTCCTTTTTCTACCATAAATTCTCCTCTTCCTTAATATCTGAGATTTGTGTGCTATGTCGTGTCAATTACGCGGCACATTTTAACCGAATTCATAATTATTCTGATTTTAACTTAATTGATATTTCATATCAATAACTCAATTTGTGATTGTGATCGTAATTTTTCCCCAAAATGGCGTAATTTATATAATCTCTCCCGGCTGAAAACCCATCAAGCTTCAGCTTGTGGGATGAAAGCCGCTCTTCTATAAAGGCTTGCCTAAGCGAGCCTTTTCATAATCATATATAGTTGTGATATAAACACATGTTTGCTATAATGATTGTATGAATAAAGGGATCAAGTTTCGTATATATCCAAATAAAGAACAGCAGACTATCATTCAAAAGACCTTTGGCTGTAGCAGGTTCATCTACAACAAGGGTCTTTCTTTGCGTAAAAATGAGTATAAAAACGGTAAGTCTGTCGGATATAAGGAGACCAATGCCATGCTCTCAGCCCTAAAGAAGTCTGCTGACCACGTATGGCTGAAAGAAGTTGATTCTGTCGCACTACAGCAGTCACTCAGGGATCTGGACAGGGCATATAAGAACTTTTTTGCCAAAAGAGCATCATTCCCTAAATTCAAGGCTAAACATGACCATGACAAAAGCTACAGGACACAGTGCATCAATGGCAACATCGGCATAGTCGGGAACTGTATAAAGCTCCCGAAGTTAGGATATGTCAGAACTAAGCTCTCAATGCCTGTGAACGGTAAGATAAACAACGCTACTATTGAACAGGTGCCAAGCGGCAAATACTTCTGTGTGCTCAACGTAGAAGTCGAACAGCCTGTATACGACAATGCCGGTGGTATCACAGGTATTGATGTAGGTATAAAGGAGTTCTACACAGACAGTAACGGCAATACCGTAGATAATCCTAAATACTTAAGAAGAACCATGCACAGGCTTGTAAAAGAGCAGCGCAAGTTGTCCCGCATGACAAAGTTCTCAAACAACTGGAACAGACAGCGTATCGTAGTCGCAAGGATACATGAGAAGATCACAAACCAAAGGACTGACTTTCTGCATAAAGAGTCTACAAAACTGGTGAAAGAAAACCAAATCATCTGTATTGAAGACCTTAATGTAAAGGGGATGTTCCGTAACCACAGGCTCGCAAAGTCTGTAAGTGACGTATCATGGTCCATGTTCTTCAGCATGCTCGAATATAAGTCCGTGTTCTACGGTACAAGAATAGTAAAGGTGCCAAGGTTCTATCCGAGCAGTCAGACATGTAGCTGCTGTGGGTATAAGAACCCTGATATCAAGAAATTAAGTATCAGGGAATGGCACTGTCCTGTATGCGGCACGTACCATGACAGGGACATCAATGCCGCAGTAAACATAAAAGAAAAAGGCTTAATCATGCTGAAAGAAGCCGCTTAAACCTTAAATATACATTGGGTAGGGTGGGGCTCACTCGAACCCGGCGAAAGCCTAACGCTTGTGGACACCGATGGGAAAACTGCTTACTACGGTAAGTGTGAGAATAACCGCGGTGGTTGATGCAGGAATCCCATTAGCTTTAGCTGATGGGTAGGTCAATGCACCCCTGAAGGATTTCGATATCTTTAGCTGCACCTTTCGCGTAATCGTGCCTATATCGGTTTATTGATTTTACATAATAACCCTCGATCTTATATCGACACATACCGGATAATTTTAATAGTACTGATCGATAAAAATATCGAAAATAGTTTAGATTCATTCATATGTATTATATAAAAAGGGGCAAAAAACAGGGTCAGACCCTAAAGTCTGCCCCTGAACCACTAAATTTTGGAGATGCCGTATCAGCCATATAGTGCATGTTCCTGCATCATTTCTGCATCCTTATTTCTGCTCTTATCCGATATATACCAGATTCTTTAATACATATCCCGTTACACCATTGTAGGTAACCTGATAAAAATCATCATTTGCATACGCTACGTTTGTAACCATTGCCCCGGCGGGTATCTGAAAATATGCATAGGAATCAGTACTCGGAAGGCTTCTCAGACTTGCAGTATAGTCTACATTTACAATCCATCCATAATCCCCGGCATAATTCTGAGGCTCATAATAATCGAGATAATAGCTGAGTATATAACCCTCCCAACCATTATAATTAACATAAAGATAACCGTTTCCGACATCAGCCAAAAAGGTTACTCTTTCTCCCAACGGAACCTGGGTGATCACATCCGCATCCATAGAAGGATAATATCTGAGAGATACGCTTACATCACATAAAACCACATATAAAGAGTCACCTTCTGTCACTGTGTACTCATATGTTGAATAATATGGGGTATACGTCATATCGTAATCTCCCCAGTCCGCATAAACCGTTGCAGAGAGTAACAAAACCAGCACGGTCGTCATCGCTAAAATCTTTTTTTGTAAACTCATAATCACTACCTCACTCAAGATTTAATATAATATAAACACTGCTGCGACCGCTATAATTATACTCCATGCACACCTTGTCTATATGCATTCATGAAATTTTAATTTATAAATATTAAATGTTTAGAATATATTTTTGCCTCACTATCATTACTTAATATCCATTAGATTATTTTTTCCTCTTGACAGCAGGCTTCGATCTGAACCAGATTTGTATGCTGGGGATTTCCGTTGCATAGAGGTGTCGGGCATCCATATGAAAATAAATTCAAAAACTATTTCATATCTATTAATTACTTTTTGATATGCTGTGATACAGCGAGAATATATCCTGTTTCGGATACCATGATATTGAACCTGGATGATCCGGTGTCAACGGTATCATTTGCAGCTTCATGTCTTGCCTTATGGAAACCGTGGTCTTCCAGTAGTTTAACTGCTTCATTCAGATCATCTACATTTATACGGATCATCGTCCAGCTTTTTTCGCCCTCAGTTATATCCACATGAAAACCATTTGCATCCTTCATCCTGACACTGGTGCGATTATTAATGCTGATACCCTCTTTTGTATGGCGTTTTTCAAAACCTAATTCCTCAAACAGCTTGATTACAGACTCCGGGTCTGTGGTTACGATCAGCGGGTTGAAGCTTGTGATTTTCATATTCTTATACCTCCTGAAAAACGTGTTATGTAATAGTATTTTTCAAAACCATCGGCAGATATTTCGGCAGCTATAAGGATATTGCGGTTTTGTAAAAACAATGTGATTGAAAATCCGGTTATTACTAAAGAAAATATGTTTTTTGTCGATATAAAATGTATGGAATAGCGTTCGGATCAGTAAGTTATTTTAAACGGAGGTAAATATGAATCGAAAAAAATTTAGAGCTATAAGATTAATGGTTGTTACGGCTTTGATTACTGCTCTGTTCTCTTTGACAGCATTTGCCGGATGGGAGTATGAGTATGGAGACTGGTATTATTATGATGATTATTCCGGATACTACCTTTCCAATCAATGGGTAGGTAACTATTATCTCGGAAGTGACGGAACCATGATGAGAAATGCATGGACACCTGACGGGTATTATGTCGGAAGTGACGGAGAATGGACAGGGGAGTCTATTTATAACAACGGATACTCTTCCTACAATTCATATTCCTACAACTCTTTCGAAACAGCCCCCGGCAGATACTTCGGACTTACATACGCTGATACTTACACTAACTCCTACATAGCTTCAGTTTCCATAGACGGTGATGTATTAACTGTTGTTGGTTCTCTTGAGTATTCGACTGATGCTGATGACTGGGAAGGTCGGTATGCAGTTCCGCTGTCCTACGATACATATCAATTCCAGCTTACAAGTGGCACACGGTATTTGGAGATCGGTGAGGAAGCATACTATATGACTAAATCCGAGTTCAGCAGAAGCTGGGGTCCGGTTCTTACAATTATAGTTTCAAACGGTGTTGTAACGGAGGTATATTATTCCGCATAAATACCGAAGCCGATTTTGACGGAACTTTTTCATGAGTACAAAAATCAATATTGAAGCGTGTTAGATAAGTGCTGACACGACATCATTATTCAATCAAAAAACTCCACAGAGGCGCGCTTGAGAAACACCTCTGTGGAGTTAACCGATTGATTAACATCCCCGTAAATCAACTACAACAATGGTACCACGAATAACAATTCAGTGGAAGTACATAAAATAGATTTTGTTATTTATATAGTTTAATAAACTGTTTGTATAGTATATCCTGAGATAAAGATTACTTCACACCCATTCGGATAAGACCGATGACTTTTCCGAGTATCTGGCAATCCGGAACTATGATTGGATCCATGGTGTCGTTTTCAGGCTGAAGTCGGATGTGTCCGTTCTCCTTGTAAAAACGTTTTACAGTGGCGCTGTCTTCAACCAGTGCAACAACGATCTCGCCGTCACGACAGGTGTTCTGCTGTTCTACTATGACCTTATCTCCGTTCAGGATACCGCAGTTGATCATGGAGTCACCCTTGACTGTAAGCATGAAAACCTTCTGGTTAGGAAGAATATCCACAGGTATAGGGAAATATTCTGTTACGTTCTCTTCTGCAAGTAAAGGAATGCCCGCCGCAACCGTACCGACCAGAGGTATCTGTGCAACTTCTCGATCCGGCTCCTCTGAATGGAACTCGGATGTTGTTATCATAAGGGCTCTCGGGTGTGCGGGATCCTTCTTGATGAGACCCATAACTTCAAGATCGTTTATATATGTAAAGACACTGGATGTTGATTTGAGACCTACCGCAGCGCAAATATCTCGTACAGAAGGCGGATAGTTTCTCTCGATAACGCACTGCTTTATATAATCGAATACTGCCTGCTGTTTAGGGGTCATATGATTTGGATCCGGCTGCTTTTTGTGTCTGCCCATGATAAAACTCCTTTTTTGTTTGATATAAAAATTTTATCACAAACATCCGTTCATTGCAAGAATCATATAAACATTTGTACGAAAAAAAGGTGACTGCGTTTTGCAGTCACCTTTGATGGCTTTATAGGGCAGATATCGACTTTTGACACTCACATCATAATATCTGTAGATCCTATTAATTAAAAATGTAAGTTAAATACCTGGATTTAAGCAAAGCTGTTTTTTTAAAAAAATCAGCCTTCTTTATCTATCTTATCCAGTGTATCCTTCAGTATTTCATTTCGAAGCTCCGTGAGCCAGTCAGAAAAAGCCACGGTATCAAAAGCATAGGTCTTATTGAGATCATATTCATTTTCTGACCAGGTGTCTATGGGAGATTCGTTGTGCTGAATAAGAGCCTCCAGTTTATCCAATGACTTGTAAATCTTAGCTTCTTTGGTCTCCAGCGCATCCATTTCCCTGTAGAGCTCTGACATTTCCTTTGATACTTCTTCCGGTAATGTCTTCACCCATTGTGAAAGTAACGAATCTTCCACATTTCTGTCCTTATCGGTCTTCACAAAAGTCGGAATATCACCGGTAAAGCACTCTCCCAGGTCGTGAATGAGACACATATCAACGACCTTGTTGATGTCAACATCCGGAAATTCATGCCTGAGAAGAAAGGCCATGAGGGATATTCTCCAGCTATGTTCAGCAACACTCTCTGTACGTCGTTTGGTGGTAGTACAGTGACGTGGTGTGTCCTTCAGTCTTTCGGCTACGTGTAAGATCTCCAGATAATCCCTTGGGTGCATGATGCTCTCCTCTCTATATGACAGATTTTTATACATGAAATTGTACACGAACTGATTATATAGATTCGCTTAATAGCTAAGGATTTTCGTATGAGATGCTCCGGGCACCGAATTCTGACCGGATAAATCAGTTCCCTCTGTGCCAGGTCTTCGGCAGGAAAATGATCATGACCGGAAGTATCTCGAGACGACCTGCAAGCATATCTATGGTAAGGATGATCTTACTGATGTCGGAATACTCTGAATAGTTGCAGACTGGTCCCACTGCTCCGAGACCGGGTCCTATGTTGTTGAAGGTAGCTGCCACTGCGGAGAAGTTCGTTACAAAATCAAACTTATCGAAGGATACGATAAATACCGATACAAGGAAGATCAGTACATACATGATGAGGTAGCAGTTTACCGATGTGACAACGGACTGTTCCAGTCGTTTTCCCTCAAGACGGATATGTCTTACGGCTTCAGGATGGATAAGGACCAGAAGCTCCTTCCCTATTTCCTTGAAAAGAATGATGACTCTTGAAACCTTGATACCACCGCCGGTGGAGCCTGCGCAGGCACCGCAGTACATCAGGAACAGGAGGATCATCTTGCTGGACTCAGGCCAGGTGTCAAAATCCAGAGTTGAGAAACCGGTAGTTGTTATGAGGGATGCCACAGTAAAGAAACTGTGATGCAGGGTATAGAGTATATCACCGCCATACATCTTCAATATGTTGAAAGCGATAAAAAATGCAGATACCAGTACTATGCCGAGATAGACTCTCGCTTCCTCACAGTGTACGGCATCCCTGTATTTACGCTTCTGAAGAAGGTAGTAAACATTGAAATTTACACCGTACATCAGCATGGCAACAGTGATAAATACCTGACTTATCATACTGTAATCTGCCATTCCGGAATTACGGACTGCAAATCCTCCGGTTCCGGCTGAACCAAAGGCGATACAGAGTGAATCAAACAGCGGCATACCGCTCAGGAAGAAAATGACTACCCATGCGACTGTCATCCAGAAATAGATTTTGTACAGTGCCTTTGCTGTATCGGCGACTCTCGGAACCATCTTGCTGACATCCGGTCCCGGTGACTCTGCCTTCATTATCATCATATTGTAGCCGCCGCCCAGGGGAAGTATGGTGAGAACCAGAACCAGAACTCCCATTCCACCGACCCAGTGACTGAAGGAACGCCAGAAAAGAAGTCCCTTTCCCAGATGCTCTACGTCGCTCAAAATCGAAGCTCCGGTGGTTGTGAAACCGGAAACGATCTCGAACACGGCGTCTATATAGTGTGGTATGGTGCCGCTTATATAGAAGGGCAGGGCTCCTATCAGGGACATAACCACCCAGCTCAGGGCACAGATAACGAAACCTTCACGTACATAATATGCGGTACGCCTGGGCTTTGTGAGTGTCCCCAATGTGCCGATGAGGAAAGCTATGATGGCGCCTACACCCAGGGCTGTAAACGCCCAGATTTCCTTATAAATCAATGCACATCCCATGGGCAGCAGCATAAGCGCCGCTTCAAGCTGCAGTACCCAGCCAAGTACATAGATTATCATGTTAATGTTCATGTAATATAAGCTCCCTTATGCAAGTATATCCTTCAGATCGTTGAAGCCTGCGTTCGTGGTTATGACGATGACATTGTCACCCGGAAGCATGAAGTCTGAACCGCCCGGAGTGATGAGTTTCTTTCCGCGGACTATGGCGGCGATGAGGACATTGTCCTTAACCTTAAGCTCTGCAAATGTATGCTTAATGAGTGAAGGATCGTTTCCTACCTTGAATTCAAGGGCCTCGGCTCTTCCGTCAGCTATCTTGTAGAGGGTCTCTACGTTGGAGCCCTGTGAGTTCTGAAGGGCACGTACATACTGTACGATATGATCCGCAACGATCTGCTTGGGATAAATAATGGAGCCGAGATTCAGCTCGGTAATTACATTTTCAAAGGAAATTCTGTTTACCTTTGTCACGAGTCTGGCGTTGGAGAGCTTTCTTGCATAGAGTGAGAGCATGATGTTCTCTTCGTCGAAGCCTGTCAGTGAACAGAAGGCGTCTGTGTTCTCTATGCCTTCCCGAAGGAGCAGATCCTGATCGGTTCCGTCTCCGTTGATGATGGTGGCCTCAGGAAATTCCTCGGCAAGGAAATCACATCTTTCTTTTTTGTTTTCTATGATCTTCAGGTTGCAGCGGAACTTTGTAAGGTTCATGAGCTTCGCAATATAGTAGGTTATGCGTCCGCCACCGACTATCAGGACGTTTTTGATAGGTGAGAAAACGATACCCAGCTTTTTGACGAAGATGTTGGAGTTCTGGGCATTGGCAATGAAGCTGATAACATCTCCTGCCTGAAGCTCGTTCATACCTGAAGGTATGATGACCTCTTCTCCTCGCTCTATGGAACAGATGAGAACGTTTATGTTAAGTGTCCTGTGAAGATCCTGAAGTTTGATGCCGCAGAGGGCGCTGTTCTCGGGAACCTTCACTCTTATAAGATCGATATTTCCTCTGGAGAAGGTGTCCACCTTGATGGCTGACGGGAACCGGAGAAGTCTTTCAACTTCCCTTGCCGCTGCCATTTCGGGATTGATGACCATGGCGAGGTTAAGCTCGTCTCTGAGATATGAGATCTCATCGGTGTACTCCGGATTTCTGATTCTGGCGATGGTGCTGCAGTTGCCTTCCTTTTTAGCGATAAGGCAGCAGAGCATGTTGATCTCATCGGAATCCGTTGCGGCGATGAGCACATCTGCGTTTTTTACGCCGGCTTCCTGCTGAGCCTGAAGCATGGCGCCGTTTCCGTTGATGCCCATTACATCTATGGAATCGACAGCATGACGAAGAGCTTTCTCGTCACTGTCGATGATAGTGATATTGTGATTTTCCTTATTGAGCTGAGCGGCAAGAGTCAGACCGACCTTGCCACAACCTACAACTACAATATTCATAGTCTATAATTACTCCTTTTGTTCCCGGAAAAGGTTCATATATCGCTTTTGTCTTCTGCGCCTGAACCTGCCCTGTCCCGTTCGTCCAGATCCCTCTGCAAAGGTTCCAGATAATGTACGAACATATCCTTCAATGATCGAATGGCATAGTTATGATCCAGTTCGTCATAATTGAAGGATTTCTTTCCTCCGTTTTCCATCCGCTCCCAAAAGTAACGGATGTCTCTGAAAGGAATATAGAAGGTCTCATTTCTTCCGGTGAATGAAAGTATGATAAAACTGATTCCGCCCTGTTCCTCAAATTCCTGCATGAACTTTACCTGATGAGGATGAAGGTTTTGAAGTGGCCATAAGTCCTTGGCACATTCCTTTGCATCAAAGCAGATGGGAATGCCCTGCACCAGACCGATATAGTCTACAGTGGACTTCTGTTCAAAGTAGGCCAGTGTTATCTGGGTGTGGGATTCGTTCATGTTGATAGGCGTGATGGGGGTCGGAATCTTCTGTACCACAGCCAGATGCTTATCGAGATAAGCATCGTTGGTGCGGTTTATCAGATCCTCAAGCTGTGAGCCTCGAAGCCCTCTTGACTTCCAGGTGCCCATCAGGCCTTACTTTCTTTAAGCCAGCTTTCCCAGTCTGATACCATGGCTGACTTGTCATCGAAATAATTGATGCGCATAGCCTCACGGCACTCTGAAAGAGTCTGGTTTGTTACCTTAACGGCATGGTCTGTACCGGCCTTTAAGATGTCGTATACGTCACCGATATTCTGTTCCCACTTGGCACGCTCGGTACGGATAGGATCCAGCATCTCCTCCACAACCTTGAGAAGGAATTTCTTACACTTCATGTCGCCTAAGCCGCCTCTCTGATAGTGCTCCTTCATCTCCTGAAGATTCTTGTAATCAGGGAAGTAATCAGCGAACTGGCTGTCATCACGAAGGAAGGCATCAAGGTAAGTGAATACCATATTGCCCTCGATATGTCCGGGATCATCGATGTTGATGTGAGTAGGATCTGTGTACATGCTCATGATCTTCTGCTTTACGGACTTTGAGTCATCTGAAAGATAAATGCAGTTTCCGAGAGACTTGGACATCTTTGCCTTTCCGTCGATACCGGGAAGTCTTCTCTGAGCAGCTACGTCAGGGATGAGGATGTCGGGCTCAACAAGCACGTCGCACTTGTAAAGAGTGTTGAAACGGTGTGCGATCTCGCGGCACTGCTCAACCATAGGCATCTGATCCTCTCCTGCAGGAACGGTTGTTGCCTTAAATGCTGTGATATCGGCTGCCTGTGAAACAGGATATGTAAAGAAGCCGGCAGGAAGACCTGCTTCGTTATCGTCAGAGTCGTTTCCGCTGAATCCGCGCATCTGCATCTCGGACTTTACAGTCGGGTTTCTGGAAAGTCTCTGTGTTGTAACGAGATTCATGTAGTAGAAAGTAAGTGCGTGCAGTGCCGGAATTGCGGACTGAATGGAAATGAATGCCTTATCCGGGTCGATACCTACGGATAAGTAATCCAATGTAACTTCGATTATATTGTCACGAACCTTCTTGGGATTTGCCCAGTTGTCGGTTAATGCCTGATCATCGGCAACAAGAATGTTGATTTCATCGAACTTGCCGGAATTCTGGAGCTCGACTCTTCTCTTGAGAGATCCGATATAGTGACCGAGATGGAGTTTTCCGGTTGGTCTGTCACCGGTAAGAATGATTTTCTTTTCACTGTCTTTAGCTAACATGTGTGCCTCCGATATAACTTTTAGTAAAGGTAGGTGCGTCATGGTGGCATGACTCTGTATGTATAATGAGAGCCGTCTTAGGAACCTATGACACTGACAAAAGATTATACCATATCAAAATGCATTTTTAAACAGACATATAGCCTCTCCGTCTATGGAAATGACGTCAAAACGGGATGGTGTACCGGTTAAGCTAAGTCTGTTGAATATGAGGTATGCTTCGGCTACTTTTTTTATGAGCTTCTGTTTTTTCAGATCCACTGCCTCACAGCCGAACCCGTGAAGAGCATTTTTTCTGGCTTTGACCTCAACAAAAACGAGATAGTCACCATCTTTTGCGATG
>OCTX012004826.1_pt1 | contig 11181 bp, 11 predicted proteins | sample 1539691 | NCBI WGS metagenome assembly OCTX01 (sample SAMN02144231, study PRJEB22623) | gut metagenome | biome: sheep rumen | host: Ovis aries | place: New Zealand | reverse complement strand
CGCCACAAACCTGTGCCGTTGCCTGTATGGTATTTGCAGCAGATCCTGCCATCCGCCATCAGGCATCCGGAACAAAATCTCTCCGGTAATCTCTGTACTTCCCTCCGGAAGCAGCGCTGTTATGGCTTTGATCGTCATACTCTTTCCCGCACCCGACTCGCCGGCAATCGCCCACCGTTCTCCCTCGCAAACATAAAAAGATACGCCTTCTATTATTTTAACCCGCTGGTTCCCGTTTTTAATCGTTACTGACAGGTTGCGTACCTTAAGAATCGGAACTCTTTCATCTGTGTTTTCTATCTTATTCATCATAACAATTCCCATTAATCATAAATCGTCAGTTCGTTATCTTTGATCTTGCCGTCATCGAACGCAAAATGGAAAAACAATGCCAGCAAACAAACAGCAATAATCGGACACAGTACAAGCCTTGGATATGTCAGGATGTATACTCTGTACTGGAACAGCAATGTCCCCCAATCCGGATTTGTTACATCTGTTCCCAGACCGATAAAGGCCAAACCCGCATATTGCAAAACCACCGAACTGGCATTATTCCCCAGATAAACCAGAAGCTGACGGATGATATTTGGAAACACATGCCGGAATAAAACTGCATTTTTTCTCAATCCCAGGCTGACTTCTGCACTGATAAAGTCCTTTTCTTTCATGCCTGCAGTCAGTCCTTCCGCCAGATTGATATATTGTCCCATATTCCCGATTCCAAAAATGATACCGGCCATTGGCGCTGAAAAACCAAAGAGTGCTGAAAAAATCAATGCCATGATCAGCGATGGAATAACCGTCACAAAATCAGCGATGAACTGAACAACCGAACGGATCCACCCGCCTTCATACGCGGCAATCATTCCAAGCAGTGAACCACCTGCAAAGGAAATGCAGGTTGCCAGGGCAACCACTATGATTGTCCTCTGTCCGCCGGTAATCATCAACGCAAAAAGGTCCCTGCCCAGATTATCTGTACCAAGCCAGTGCTCGGCAGAACATGGCTGATACGTGTTGAGAATATCTGTGAGTTTTATATTCTGATGTGGAATCAGAAACAGGAACAATACGATCAGAGCAAACACACACCAAAGTGGCAGTTTCTTTTTGATATTCATGTTCATGCCTCCCTCCTAACTCCCAACAGTCGCAGGACCAGATGCAGGATCAGATGCACAAAGAACATCCAGATCACCACAACCAGAATATATGTCTGTAAAATTGAATAATCTCTGCTATCCATTGCCGAAACCAGCATGGTACTTAACCCCGGAATCGCAAAAGCAAACTCCAGAACCGTGCTTCCTCCAAACACACCTGCAAACCGGGTGATCACAGATGAGATCAGGCTGGCAAGTGCCGGCTTATAAGCATGCTTTCGCAGTACTTTTTTTGGTTCGAATCCGCGCGATACCATAAAACGGACATAGCTTTTTGACATTTCCTCGCGAAAAGCAGCTCTAACCACGCGTGAAAGACCTCCCATGCAATATAACGCAGTCAGAATAATTGCGGCCAGTATTGCAAATCTTCCATCCCCGGAGAAAAACTTTGCAATTTGAAGCTTCACACCAAATGCATTGATAATCAGTATTGATACAATAAACATTGGTACACTCTGCGAAAAAATGGTCATCCCGGTCGTCAATCGGTCACATAATCCGTTTCGTTTCAGCGCTGCACGGAAACCAAGGAAGAATGATACCGCGGCGCCGATCAGCAGTCCGCAGATCCCAATTGAAAAAGAATATGGCATTTTTGCCATAAAGCGTTCCCGGATATTTTCTCCTGAAACAAGTGAAACACCCCAGTCTCCGCGAAGGAAATTCCTGATCCATGTCAGATATTGTATGATCAGAGGCTGGTCAAGTCCCATTTTATGTGTGACAAAAGCCACATTCTCTTCCGTATGCGCAAGGTGATATGCATTCAGCCATTTATCGACGGGCGTACTTGGCATCATGCGCACCGCTATGAATATGATCACAGATGCTACGAAGAAAATAATTAACCACTTCACAAGAAAAATCACGATTTGTTTCATACTTTTAACCTGTAGTTCTTTTGCTGAAATATATACGACGAAAAAGTGACAGACCCTCTATTCCAGGGGGCCTGCCACTTTCATTTTACCTCTTTATGTCTTTACAGTTCGTTGGATCAGTTTAACCCCAGCTCAGCATTGACACTATAGTAGTCACCACAATAAGGCACATAATTCGCCACCTTGTCAGAAAGTGCCACATGCCACTGCGGATCTACCAGATAGATGATCGGCAGGTCTTCTGCTACGATTGCCTGAATATCCTTTGCCATCTGATCTCTTTCACTTCCAGGTTCTGTTTCACCCATTTTTGCGAGAAGCTCATTTACCTGGTCATTGTTATAGTTTGCGTAATTCCTGCTGCCGCCTTCACTCAATGCCATGTTCAGGAAAGCGGAAGGCTCTCCCGAAGGTGCGGTATGCTGTGCATAGAACGCCAGGTCATATTCTCCGCCTTCAAGCGCTGCATCAATATCGTCTACCACTTCCGTTGTGCTTTCAACACCTGCTTTTGTCAGCTGAGATGATGCCAGCTGCATCAGGATCGGAAGATCAGCTCTTGCCGAGTAGGTTACCATATGAATCGAGAGCGGTTCTCCGTCTTTTTCATAAATACCGTCACTGTTCTTTTCATATCCGGCTTCTTTCAGAAGTTCGTCAGCTGCCGCCACATCTGTCTTTTCCTCCACATCACCTGCAAATGAGTAATACTGTGCAAAGATACCGTTTGCTACACGACCACCTTTCAGTGCCGTCACCATTTCATCTCTGTCCAGAATCAAATTGACTGCTTTACGGACATTGTTGTCAGCCATCGGGCCTGTCTGAAGATTGGTAAAACCAAAATACTGATATCCTGCATCATAATCTTTGACGGTTTTTCCTTCTGCACTGAGAATCTCAGCCGCTTCAGGTGTCAGGCCAAACATCAGATCAATTTCATTTCCTTCGAATGCCTGCTGCATCGTTGCTGCATCGTTGAATACCTTTAATGTCACATTCGGCCGCTGGTCAGCACGGTCATCATAATATGGATTCGGGACAAGATCCAGAGATACTTCTGAATCCAGTTTGCTTACCATATACGGACCGGTATAAATAAAATCGTCGCCATTCTGCTTAAATACAACATTACACCACTCTGCAAGAAGCGACTCCATTACCGGAGTAGGACGCTCAGTCACGATCGTCAGGCTTCCGTCATCCTCTGCTGTAAACTTGACAACGCCTGCCGTACCATTGGCCATGGTATTGTTTTCCTGAAGATAATTCATGCAGTCTGCAAGCGCCTGTGCATCACAATCCGATCCGTCGCTGAATTTCACGGCATTTGTCAGTTCTGCCTTCCAGGTCAGATCATCTTCACGTGTAAGATTTGTAACAAAGCGGGATACCAGGTTGCCATCTGCATCCTGCATATAGATACCCTCACTGATACCATGCGATGTTAAATCCCATGCGCTGTCAACCGGATTCGTATTCCCGGCTATGTAGCTGCAGCCAATCACAACAGCGTTATCTGCATTCCCTTCCGTTTCCGCGCTGACAGCAGCCCCTTCTGCTCCTGCGCTCCCCGGTGTCTGCGCTTCTCCACCGCCTGAAGATCCGCACCCCGTCATAAAAAGCCCCAGCGCCATAGCACCTGCTAAAACCAGTGCAAACAGTTTTCTCTTTTTCATACCCATTTCCTTTCTTTGCTCGGTCTGACTAACGTAAAAAAGGCAATAAAAAAGAACCCATCGCTTATGCCTACGATAGCCTGTTACGTTTGCTTCGACAGATACCCGTATTCTGACTCGGATCTGCAAAAGTTTTCCGAATGCCCGGGTTTTCACCGTTCATATCTTCTGACTTCTGCGCTTACTCACAGCCCTTCTCAGGAGCTGACACCCCCAATGGTATTGCTGCTTTCATTCCCCATTACAGCAGGGATAAACTGTACCGGAATCTCACCGGACTTCCACGGTCTTGCAACCATATGGTAACTGTCCTGTAACCAGAGTTACTATTAAATAGTAGCAGATAGTCATGACTTACGTCAAGTTCTATCCTATTCCTTTTTCGCATGATTTCATGTCCGAAAAATGATACACTTTTCGGACATGATCATCATAAATACTGTTATACGAGGTCTACGCCCTTTTCGCCGTCCACAACTTCACCGATCACATACGGTGTCTCACCGGCTGCGCGGATGGCTTCCATCGCTGCATCGACATCAGCTGCATCCACTGCAACGACCATACCGATTCCCATGTTGTAGGTGTTGTACATCATCTTTTCTTCGATGTTACCTTCTTTTGCAAGCATCTTAAAGATTGCCGGAACCGGATAGCTGTCCTTTTTGATCACGGCACGTTTTCCGTCGATCATCATACGCGGGATGTTCTCATAGAAACCGCCGCCGGTCACATGGCTGCATGCCTTTACTGTAACCCCTGCTTCTTTGATCGCACGGAGCGCTTTTACATAGATCTTGGTCGGTGCAAGGAGCGCTTCTCCAAGCGTTGTGCCAAGCTCTTCATGATAAGTGTTCAGGGTCTCGCGATCCATGGAGAACACTTTTCGCACCAGTGAAAATCCATTGGAGTGAACACCGGAAGAAGCCATACCGATCAAAACATCGCCGGCTTTTAAGTCCTTTCCGCTGATCAGATCTTTTTCATCTACGATTCCTACCGCAAATCCTGCAAGGTCATACTCATCTTCCGGATAAAATCCCGGCATTTCTGCAGTCTCACCACCGATCAGTGCTGCGCCTGCCTGCTTGCAGCCTTCTGCAACACCGGATACGATTGCTGCGATCTTTTCCGGGAAATTTTTTCCACATGCGATATAGTCCAGGAAAAACAGCGGTTCGCCGCCTGCGCATGCCACATCATTGACACACATCGCGACACAGTCGATTCCCACGGTATCATGCTTATCCATGATAAACGCAAGCTTCAGTTTGGTACCTACACCGTCTGTTCCAGACAGCAGGGTCGGCTTTTCCATATTCTGAAAACCTGCCATGGAAAACGCACCGGAGAATCCGCCCAGTCCGGAGAGTACTTCCGGACGCATCGTCGCCTGAACATGCTCCTTCATCAATTCTACTGACCGGTATCCGGCCTCAATATCTACACCAGCATTTTTATAATCCATTGTTTCCTCCTGTCTGCCATCCTGTGTCAGGACGTTCCTATCCCCGGCACCCGTTCTCTTTACAGAAATGCCTGATACCCTTCTGCCTGAAGCTTATCGTCTTTCTTTGCTACACTGTCACCCTGCTCTGCGACATATGCTTTTACCTTCTCTAAAAGTGCCAGATCTGATGCCGCAAGAATCTTAGCTGCAAGAATACCCGCATTCGCACCGCCGTTGATCGCTACTGTTGCGACCGGAACGCCACTTGGCATCTGTACGATCGAATAAAGAGAATCTACGCCGCCAAGATCGGATGTCTTCATCGGAATGCCAATAACCGGCATCGGGAACAGCGCTGCGCACATACCCGGCAGATGCGCTGCCTTTCCGGCGCCCGCGATGATCACCTTGATCCCACGCTCTTCCGCTGTCTTTGCATATTCAAAAAAGATGTCCGGCTCACGATGCGCGGAAATGATCCGCATCTCATATTCAATCCCGAATTTTTCAAGTATTTCCGCCGCTTTCGCCATAACCGGCATATCGGAGTCGCTTCCCATTACAATACTGACCTGTTTCATGTCTCATACCTCGCTTTATTACTCTTGTAACCTTTATTGTCTTATGTCATTCAGATGCTGTCAAGGGAAGATTTAACTCCTCTGTTCCCGGAACTACAAACCTTCCGTCACGAATCACATCCTGTCTGGTGCCGTCCCGGGCTACTGCAGTGATCGAACCGAGCTCATCAAACGGGATCGTGATGTCCGTATGGCAGTTAAAATATGCCTCCTGTAAATTCTCTTTCCGTTTCAGAGAAACCGTATTATCTCTTGCGATGATCTCTTTTCCGTCGGGATTATAAACCGCGGTATCCTCAGCATGCGAATAACACGTGTCGCCCACCGCAAAATGCGGGCCGGTCTTTTCCGCGATCAGGATCGGCAGCTTATGCGTGATTCCATATTCTCTGCCCATCCGGTATGCTGTCGTATTCGTACCGATCGCAAACTCACCCATCGGCAGTGTATCGTGATGCATCAGCACATTTTCTCTGATGTATTTTTCGCCTTCCCCGGGATCTTCAAAGTTTCCGCAGGAATAGGATGTTACAAAACCATCCGTAAACTGCATTTTCAGATCCACAAACTTAAGGCCGTTTAAGAACACTTCCGACACGTGCAATACGCCGTTTGTTCCTTCTAAGACCGGTGATGTAAACACTTCACCAACCGGAATATTGACATCTGCCACGCAGTTTTCAAATGCCGTCTGCTTTTCCGGGTCTGTCAACGGATGGACCTTCACGCAAAGATCTGTCTCATTTCCGTTTGTTCCTTTGATCTCAACGGTTTTTGCCGTATCCAGCACATCAATGATGCACTGCTGGATTCTCTGATACGTTTTATAATCAAGCGTATTGATCTTCACGGTTTCCGCAAAGATCTCTTCGAACCGCTTCCGATATGCTGTATTACTGATCTCGACACCGGGATCTGCCGCGATCTCAGGGATCGGATAGGCAATGATCGTAAAGCTGCGCTCCTCACCTGGAATAAAGCGGTTTGTGATCTCTCCCGCCCGTGACATCTGGTAGACGGAAAGCTTTTGCTGCGCCTCCGTAAAACGGATCGCAGTCTGCTTTGCCTCCGGAGAAAACGGAGCTTCGCCGAATACCTCAAGCACCGCCGGTCCGCCATGTTCACGTGCTTCCTTTTCCCGTTCCTGATATGCATTTTCCAGACAGGTCAGCCGGTTTTCCAGGAACGCCTTGTCAAAATAAAGCGCCCGGTCTTCCCTGTGATCATATTCATACTGACGGTTTACGCTCGTGGAATATGCGCCACGCTTTGCACCGATTCCTCCAAAGGAAGAAGACGGCTCTCTGGCGATCGTCGGCTCCAGACCGATCTTCTCAAAGTTTTTGATCGCTGCACGCAGCATCCGTTCAAAGCCGATGCAGTAATGGATGCTGACAGTCTTTTTCTTTGACAGGTCCTTTCCGGTCACTTCAAACCCGATACGGTAGCCTTCTGTATAAGTATCCGCCATCGCCTGGATCTCATCCTCAGACATCTGATTCAAAAACGCTGCCGTCTGCAGTTCATTCTCACTGACCGGGAGGCCATAACGGTACAGATAGGTCAGATCATTCAGATCTGCATGCATGATAATGTCTGTAAAAAAGTTGTCCTTTGGACAAACCAGATTGTTCACCTGTGTATCGATAAACAGCTGCGTATAATCATGGAAATGCCAGTAGATGGTCTGCTGTGCTTCCTGCAGATCTGCCGGCTCCTCTAAAAAGCAGCTGTAGACTTCCGCAAACAGCTCCAGCAATATCGTCCATTCCAAAAGACGACCTTCAAATACATAAGCGATACCGCTGCGAAGCTCTGCTGCCAGAAAGCAAAGGATCTTTGCAGCATCTCCCAGATGTGCGGCTGCCATTTCCGGATTCTGCCAGCTCGTATCATAATGATCTCTAATGCCGGCATACATTGCTTCATGATCGGCGATGCATTCGTCCATCGACCGCTTAGACAGTGCGTCCTCCGTCACTGAGCATTCGCCTGCATTTTTCACTGCTTTCTGAAAGATGGCCTCTGCAGCCATCAGAAACTTTGCGTGGTCCAAAAAATAATCCCGGTACCGTACAGGCACCGGATTGTCTGTCAGGATTTCCCGGATTCGTCCGGTAACCAGTTCATGACGTTCCTCTAATATACTATGCTCCATGTTTTTTCCTCAACGGGTGCCGGCGACGAGCAGGATCACATATACGATGATTGCGATCATCCCCGGCCAGACTCCCATTCTGATATAGGGCAGATAAACCTGCCTTGCATTCTTTGTCATATATCCGAGCAGGACCGCTCCGATCGCAAGCAACAGTCCGATCCAGCCTACAGCGCCAATACCACCGGCTGCCTGTCCGCCCATTTTCCATGAAAACAGAATGCCGGCGATCAGACAGATCCAGGCTGCAAGCGCAAACGAGGGAACCAACCGGTCATACACGGTCAGTTTCCTCGATCTGCGGCGTTCCCGTCGTTCTCTTTTTAAATGTTCTCTTCTGGGTGATGCCATTTATACTCCGTATTCTTTGTAATAAGCATCGATCGCTTCTTTGAGCGTATCGTCGATCACGATCTTACCGTTGCATGGTTTGTTGTACAGACACTCTACAACTTCCTCCATCGTAACGATCGCGTTTGTCTCAAATCCGTACAGCTCACGGATTTCCTCAAGTGCCGTTGTCTGATCTCCCTTTCCGCGCTCCTGGCGGTTTAAGGATACCTCAAGACCGATGATCTCCACATTTCCCTGTGCGCGGATGATCGGAACGGTCTCTTCCATTGATTTGCCGGATGTCGTAACATCCTCGATGATCACGATCCGGTCGCCGTCTTTGATATTGCTTCCGAGCAAAATGCCGGCATCGCCATGATCCTTGATCTCTTTACGATTGGAGCAATAACGGATCTGCTTTCCGTAAAGTTCCGAGTAGGCGATCGTCGTTGCGACCGTCAGCGGGATTCCCTTATATGCCGGTCCGAACAAAACATCAAAATCATCACCGTAATGCTCATGGATCGCACGCGCATAATACTGTCCGAGCTTTCTTAACTGCTCGCCGGTCACATAAGCGCCTGCATTCATGAAAAACGGCGACTTGCGTCCGCTTTTTAAAGTAAATTCTCCGAATTTCAGGACATCTGACTCTACCATGAATTCGATAAATTCCTGCTTATACTGTTCCATGCTTTCTCCTTTCATGAAGGCCGGATTGTTCCGGCAGATCAGGTGCTTCTCAGCGCACTGCGCCGATCAGTTCCCGAATATCCTCTACACCAAAGCGGTCCATATATTGTTCGATTCCTTCGATCACATCGATGGTTGCGGTCGGGTTCAGGAAATTCGCTGTTCCGACACTGACCATCGTTGCCCCTGCGAGGATCATTTCGATCGCATCCTCCGCCGTCATGATACCGCCCATACCGATGATCGGAATATTGACTGCCTGCGCCGTCTGATAGACCATGCGCACCGCGATCGGATGGACTGCAGGACCTGACATTCCGCCGGTCTTGTTTGCAAGAACAAAGCTTCTGCGGTTAATGTCGATCTTCATGCCGGTCAGTGTATTGATCAGGGAAAGACCGTCCGCGCCGCCGCTCTCGGCTGCCCGCGCCATCTCTGTGATATCGGTAACGTTTGGACTGAGCTTCATGATCACCGGCTGTGCCGCCCTGTCTTTTAGCGTACGTGTGATTGCCTCAACGGCTTTCGGGTCCTGGCCGAACTGGATCCCGCCTTCTTTGACATTCGGGCAGGAAATATTGATCTCCAAAAGATCTACCGGCGCGTCTGCAAGACGCTCAACCACCTCGACATATTCTTCTGTCGAATGTCCGCAGACATTCACGATGATCTTCGTGTCAAACTGCTTTAAAAACGGAACATCTCTGTCCAGGAACACGTCAATACCGGGATTCTGCAGACCGATGGCATTGAGCATTCCACCGTAAACCTCAGCTACACGGGGTGTCGGATTCCCCGGCCACGGCACATTTGCCACGCCCTTCGTCGTTACCGCGCCAAGCCGGCTCAAATCAACAAATTCGGAATATTCTTCTCCGGATCCAAATGTTCCGGATGCTGTTGTCACAGGATTTTTGAATGAAACACCCGCGATATTTACTTCTGTATTTCTCACAACTGAATCTCCTCTGCACGGAATACCGGTCCGTCTTTGCAGACCCTTTTGTTCTTTACGTTTGAATGTGCGTCAGTATCTGTCGATTCACAGACACATCCAAGGCATGCTCCCACACCACAGGCCATGCGCTCTTCCATCGAAAGATAACATTCCATTCCATGGCGTGCGGCATATTCCTTTAAGCTTTTTAACATCGGCTTCGGACCGCAGGCATAGATCACATCCGCTTTCAGGTCATTTGCACGGATCGCGTCGATCACGTTGCCCGGCGTTCCTCTGCTGCCGTCATCCGTAGATACATATACCGGTCCGTATTTGCCAAGCTCCTCTGCCAGGAACAGATTCTTGTCCGCATATCCCAAAATGATCTGCGCATTGCCCTGGATCCGTTTTGCCAGTTCAAGCATCGGCGGGATTCCGATTCCTCCGCCGATCAGAAAGACATTCTCTCCTTCCGTCGGAAAACCGTTGCCCAGCGGGCCCAGGATCCGGACGGGATGACCCGCAGGCTTTCTTGCAAGAAGCTTAGTTCCTTCTCCTGCCACACGGTATACCAGCCGCAATGTGCCGGTCTTTGCATCTGCCTCACAGATACTGATCGGACGCGGCAAAAGCTTGCCGTTTGTATCCAGATATACATTTACAAACTGTCCGGGCACCGCCTTTTCGGCGATTGCATCCGCCTGCAGTAAAAGATCATGTACACCCGGTGCGATCTCTTCCTGGCTTATGACCCGGCAGGTTATCATTTCTTTGCTTTTCTCCATCTTACTATCCTCTGGCCTGATTGATGTCTTCCTTCATATCGAGCACTGCCTGTCTGGAAGCATCCGCAAACGCCTCCTCGCCGAACTTCGCGTATTCATCCTTCTTATACGCTGCAATGATGCCGCGGGATGAATTCACGATCGCACCAAGTCCGTCCTCGTTGAAATAATGCACCAGATCTGCGCCTGTACCGCCCTGTGCGCCGTATCCGGGCACCAGGATCATTGTCTTTGGCATCACTTTTCTAAGCACTTTTCCGATCTCCGGATAGGTCGCACCGACAACAGCACCAACGTTGCTGTAAGCATCGCCCATACATTCTTCGCCCCAGGCAGCCACTTTCTCAGCCACATGCTCATATAAGGGCTTTCCGTCGATCAGGCGGTCCTGGAACTCTCCGCTGGACGGATTGGATGTTTTGACCAGGACAAAAATACCTTTGTTTTCTTTCTTGCAGATATCGATGAACGGATTCACACCATCGCTTCCGAGATAAGGATTCACCGTCGCG
>OCTX014516395.1_pt1 | contig 11182 bp, 8 predicted proteins | sample 1539691 | NCBI WGS metagenome assembly OCTX01 (sample SAMN02144231, study PRJEB22623) | gut metagenome | biome: sheep rumen | host: Ovis aries | place: New Zealand | reverse complement strand
CAAAGTTAATAACTTTGTTCAACAATCTTATTAACTTTGTTCGACAATCTTAATAACTTTGTTCAACAAAGTTAATAACATTGTCTCCCCATTTGGCATCAATTGAAATCCCGTTTGATATTAGTGGGGCGGGGAAGTGGTGTCGCTTGGGGTGGAAAGGGTAAAGAAATCGGGTCAAAAAGACGTGAGTTAAAAAAAAAACCACTATCTTTGCAACCATGGACGAAACATTTGACATCAGGCAACAGGAGGTATCATCTGCCGAGAAAGACTTCGAGAACGCGCTGCGACCGTTGAAGTTCTCCGACTTCAGTGGACAGAAGGCTGTCGTGGAGAACCTTGAGGTGTTTGTTGAGGCGGCTAAGTATCGTGGCGAACCGCTCGACCATACCCTGCTGCACGGTCCTCCGGGACTGGGAAAGACCACTCTCTCGAACATCATCGCTAATGAGTTGGGCGTGGGATTCAAGATAACAAGCGGTCCGGTGCTCGACCGTCCCGGAGATCTTGCTGGCATTCTGACCTCGCTGGAGCCCCGCGACGTGCTCTTCATTGACGAGATACACCGTCTGTCGCCTGTTGTCGAGGAGTATCTTTACTCCGCTATGGAGGACTATCGCATAGATATAATGATTGATAAGGGTCCTTCGGCACGCTCGATACAGATAGACCTCAACCCCTTTACACTCGTGGGAGCCACCACGCGCAGCGGTATGCTCACCGCTCCGATGCGTGCCCGCTTCGGCATTAACATGCACCTGGAATACTACGAGCCAGAGACGCTGATGAAGATTCTGAAGCGCAGTGCCTCGATTCTTAACGTTCCTATCAGCGATGAGGCTGCCATCGAGATTGCACGGCGGTCGCGCGGCACGCCACGTATTGCAAACGCGCTACTCCGCAGGGTGAGAGACTTCGCGCAAGTGAAGGGCACAGGGCGCATAGACACGCAGATAACGCGCATCGCGCTGACCGCTCTGAACATCGACCAATATGGTCTCGACGAGATAGACAACAAGATTCTGCTCACCATCATCGACAAGTTCCGCGGCGGTCCGGTAGGTCTCTCGACCATTGCCACCGCCATCGGCGAGGACACAGGAACCATCGAGGAGGTCTATGAGCCGTTCCTCATCATGGAGGGCTTCATCAAGCGCACGCCGCGAGGCCGCATGGTGACCCAACTGGCCTACCGACACTTCGGCCGGAACATGTTCGACAGCAACATTGCAGAGCCCGACCTGTTTGGGTAAAAAGCCTACCCCTGTCCCCTCCCAAAAGGAGGGGGAAGAGGAAGGGGTGATTAACAATAAACACTAAATATATCAGATGCGAAAGACAATGCTGCTCATTGCCCTTGCTGTATGCATGGGGGCATCGGCACAACTGAGAATAAACTTCGGCTCGGACAGTCCGTCCAGCAAGTTGAAGATGGCTGAGTCGGCCATCACCAACCTCTATGTTGACACTGTGAACGAGAAAAAACTGGTGGAAGATGCCATTCGCGGCATGCTGAAAGAACTGGACCCGCACAGCACTTATGCCACTGCCGAGGAGGTGAAGTCGATGAACGAGCCGCTGCAGGGCAATTTCGAGGGCATCGGAGTGCAGTTCAATATGGTTGACGACACGCTGCTGGTGATACAGCCCGTGGTGAACGGTCCGTCGGAGAAGGTGGGCATCGTCGCCGGCGACCGCATCGTGACGGTCAACGACACCTCAATCGCCGGCGTAAAGATGTCGCGCACCGACATCATGAAGCGTCTGCGCGGTCCCAAGGGCACAAAGGTGAACCTCGGCATTGTGCGCCGTGGCGTCAAGGACATGCTGCACTTCACCGTCCGCAGGGATAAAATACCCGTACACACCATCAACGCCGCCTATATGATTCGCCCAGGAATAGGGTACATACGCATAGAGAGTTTCGGTGCGACAACCTACAAGGAGTTCATGGAGAAGGCTCAGATGCTAAGGGAAAAGGGCATGAAAGACCTTGTTCTGGACCTGCAGGACAACGGCGGAGGCTATCTGCAGGCTGCCGTTGACCTTGCTGATGAGTTCCTCGAAAAGGGCGACCTGATTGTCTATACCGAGGGTAGAGCAGTGAGAAGGATGGGCTATAACGCTCACGGCGGCGGCATAATGGCCGATGGCAAGGTGGTCGTTCTCGTCAACGAACTTACCGCCTCGGCAGCCGAGATAGTGTCGGGCGCGATACAAGACCACGACCGCGGAATCATCGTAGGGCGCCGCACGTTCGGCAAGGGACTTGTGCAGCGGCCCATAGAGTTCAACGACGGCTCGATGATTCGCCTCACCGTGGCACACTATTACACCCCTTCGGGACGCTGCATCCAGAAGCCTTACAAGAAGGGAGAGCAAGACGAGTATGCACAGGACTTTGAAAACCGCCTGAAGCACGGCGAACTGACCAACCGCGACAGCATACACTTCAACGACTCTCTGCGCTACTACACCCTGCGCAAGCACCGTCTTGTGTATGGCGGAGGAGCCATAATGCCCGACGAGTTTGTGCCCCTCGACACGCTGCAATACACCCGTTACCACCGCAGTCTGGCTGCTAAGAGCATCGTGGTGAACGCCTCGCTGAAGTACATCGACAAGGAACGCAAGAGCCTGAAGAACCGTTACAGCACCTTCGAGCAGTTCGCACAGGCTTACGAGGTGCCGCAGTCGCTCATCGACGGCATCGTTGAGGAGGGCAAGAAGCAGGACATCAAGCCTAAGGATGACGACGAACTGCAGCGCACCATTGTCGTGTTGCGCTATCAACTCAAGGCTCTTGTGGCGCGCGACCTGTGGGATATGAACGAGTATTTCCGCATCTTCAACGAGCACAGCGACATAGTGAAGGAGGGACTGAGACAAATTCAAATGTAAAACAAGGCGATGATAACATACAATACAGACGGCGTGAGGATGCCGAAGATAAAGAAACGCGAGACAACAGCATGGATACGTGCCGTTGCGGCGACATACGGCAAGCGTGTGGGCGACATCGGTTATATGTTCGTGAGCGACGAGAAGATACTGGAAGTGAACCGCGAGTACCTCGGACACGACTATTACACCGACATCATCACCTTCGACTATTGTGAAGGCGACACGCTGAACGGCGACCTCGTGATAAGCCTCGACACGGTGAAGAGCAATGCCGAACTATTCAAAAAGGACTATGACGAGGAACTGCACCGCGTAATTATCCACGGTGTTCTGCACCTTTGCGGCATCAACGACAAAGGTCCGGGAGAACGCGAGATAATGGAAGCGGCGGAAAACAAAGCCCTCAACACTCAACCAAAATCACGGTAGGAAATCCTTGACGTCTTTCCCGAAGTGAATCAGTTCGCGAACCATGCTCGACGAGATGCTCTCATAGCGTGGGTCGGCATAGAGGAGCAGCGTTTCCACATCGCCAATGCGGCGGTTTATGTCGGCCTGCTCGCGCTCATACTCGAAGTCTTTCATCGTGCGCACACCTTTTATAATATAACGCGCGCCTGCGCGATGGGCGAAACTGGCGGTGAGGTCGTCGTATGTCTGCACCTCAATCTTCGGCTCATCCTTATACAGCAGGCTGATGCGGCGGCATCGCTCGTCTGCCGTCAGCATGTATTGCTTGCGCTCGTTGACTCCCACTCCTATCACAATGCGGTCGAACAGTGGCAGAGCGCGGTTCACGATGTCGGCATGCCCTATGGTGAAAGGGTCGAAACTGCCCACGAAGACACCTATGCGGGGCTTGCTGTTGGCTGTTGGCTGTTGGCAGTTGGCTGCTGGTTGTTGGCTGTTGGCTGCTTTATTCATATTGGTCTTCCTCTGGTTTGTCTTCCTCTATTACGAGGTTGTCGATGATGAAGTTCTGACGTTCCATGGTGTTCTTGCCCATGTAGTATTCCAGTAGTTTCTGCACCTGGTCGGTCTTGTGCAGCGTTACCTGCTCGAGACGTATATCCGGGCCTATGAATCCTGCAAATTCATCGGGCGAAATCTCTCCGAGACCCTTGAATCGCGTTATCTCCGGGTCGGGACCGAGGTCGCTGATGGCCTGCAGTCGCTCCTCGTCGCTGTAGCAATAGCGTGTGATGTAGTCGTTCTTCTTGCCTGTTGACTTAGCGTCGGCTTCCTCAATCACCTTCTTGTTCTTTATCTTTGTGCGCTTTGCTCTTACGCGGAACAGTGGTGTTTGCAGCACATAGACGTGTCCTTTCTTTATCAGTTCGGGGAAGAACTGCAGGAAGAAGGTGATGATGAGCAGTCGGATGTGCATTCCATCGACGTCGGCATCGGTTGCCACAATTACCTTGTTATAGCGCAGAGAGTCGAGCCCTTCTTCTATGTCGAGTGCTGCCTGCAGGAGATTGAACTCCTCGTTCTCATACACCACTTTCTTTGTTAGTCCGAAACAGTTAAGAGGCTTGCCTCGAAGCGAGAACACTGCCTGTGTGTTCACGTCGCGGCTTTTGGTTATGCTGCCGCTTGCCGAGTCGCCCTCGGTGATGAATATGCACGACTCCTCTTTGCGGTCGTTCTTCACGTCGCTATAATGTATGCGGCAGTCGCGCAGTTTACGGTTGTGCAGGTTAGCCTTCTTGGCGCGCTCGCGTGCCAGTTTAGTAACGCCCGCCATTGCCTTTCGCTCCTTCTCGCTTTCCGAAATCTTCTGCAACATCTGCTCTGCGATGTCGGGATTCTTATGCAGGAAGTTATCCACTTCGGTCTTTATGAAGTCGCCCACGTACTTGTTCACGCTCACACCGTTGGGACTCATGGTGAGCGAACCGAGTTTTATCTTTGTCTGACTCTCGAACATCGGTTCCTCCACATTCACCGCGATGGCCGCCACGAGACCGTTACGTATGTCGGTATATTCGAAGTTCTTGCCTGAGAACTCCTTTATGGTGCGTGCTATATGCTCCTTGAATGCACTCTGATGCGTGCCGCCCTGCGTGGTGTGTTGTCCGTTCACGAAGGAGTGGTACTCCTCTCCGTACTGGTTGGTGTGTGTGAATGCTATCTCGATGTCCTCCCCCTTGAGGTGTATGATGGGGTAGAGTCCGTCGTTGGTCATATTGTCTGTGAGCAGGTCTTTCAGTCCGTTGCGGCTGAGAATCCTGCGTCCGTTATACATTATGATGAGACCGGTGTTCAGGTAGGTATAGTTTCTGAGCATCGTCTCCACGAAGTCGTCGTGGAAACGGTAGTTCTTGAAGAGTTCGGGGTCTGGTTCGAAGAAGATGTATGTACCGTTCTCGTCCTGTGTTTTCTCCGTTGTGTCGTCCATCAGTTCGCCCTTCTTGAAAACCACCGAGCGCACTTTGCCGTCGCGGTAACTGCTTGCCTCGAAGTGAGCGCTTAGTGCGTTCACCGCCTTAACGCCCACACCGTTCAGTCCGACGCTCTTCTTGAACGCCTTGGAGTCGTACTTTCCGCCGGTGTTCAGCACGCTTACGGCCTCTATCAGTTTGCCCTGAGGTATGCCGCGTCCGTAGTCGCGCACCGACACGCGCAGCCCATCCTCGACGTCAACCTCTATTCTCTTGCCGGCGTTCATCTTGAACTCGTCGATAGAGTTGTCAATAACCTCTTTCAGCAAGACATAGATTCCGTCCTCGGGCATTGAGCCGTCGCCCAGTCGTCCGATATACATGCCTGGACGTGTTCTGACGTGCTCCATGTCAGAAAGATGTCGAATGTTCTCTTCGTCGTATTGAACATCTGGTTGTTGGGCATCGTTTCCCTCTGCCCCGAACATGATGTTGTCTTCTGCTTGTTCTTTTCCGATTATGTTATCTTCGATTTCTGCCATATATATGTTGTCTATCTTCTTTTAAAAGTGTTTTGGCTCCACTCCCTTCGGGAGGGGATGGGGGTGGGCTTTATATCATCTTGCTGAAGCATCTCAGCCTTCTGTGATAGTCGGCCTCGAGATATTGCCATTGTCCAAGCATGTGCTCGTTGGTCTCCATCTGCGGCATTGCCTCCGCCCACTTGAACCCGTAGGCTTGGTATTGGCGTATCAGGTCGTTGAAGATGAGTGCGTTGGCGCCCTTGGAGCGGTATTCCGGCAGCACGCCTATCAAGAGCATGTCCACCGTGTCGGCATGATGCCACTTTATGGCGTCGAGCAGTCGCCACCAGGTTAGCGGCAGCAGTCGCCCGTTACGGCTCTTCCGCATGGCGTAGGTGAGCGATGGGAAGGTGATGCCGAAGCCCACCATCTTGTCGTTCTCGTTGCCGTCCATGATGACGCTGATAAGATTCATGTCGGCGATGCGTATATATTGTTCCACCAGTTGGTCCACCTTGTTGTCTGTCAGTGGTGCGAAGCCATACAGGTTGTTGTAAGTCGTGTTGAGCATCTTGAACACCTTGCGCCCGTATCCCTGCTTCATCAGTTCGTTGCGTGTCAGTTTGTGCACGTGCAGGTTGTAGCGTTTCTCCACCATCTGTGCCAGTTTGGCGAACTTCTCGGGCACTTTCTCGGGCACCTTGACGCGGCACTGCACGTAGTCGTTGTCCTTCTGGAACCCCAGTTGCTCCATGTGCTTGGGGTAGTAGGGATAGTTGTAACTGGCGTACATCGTGCCGTACTCCTCGAATCCTTCGATGAGCATTCCCTCGCGGTCGGTGTCGGCGAAGCCCATAGGCCCCGTCATCTTGGTCATTCCGCGCTCGCGGCCCCAGTCTTCCACTGTCTTCAGCAGTGCCGTTGACACCTCGATGTCGTCGATGAAGTCGAACCAGCCATATCTCACCACCTTCTTGTCCCACCGTTTGTTGGCGTCGAAGTTGATGATTGCTGCCACTCGTCCCACTGCCTTGCCGTCTTTGTAAGCGATGAAGTAGTCGGCCTCGCATTGCTCGAACGATGCGTTCTTCCGCTTGTCGAGGTTGTTCACCTCGTCGAAGAAAAGGTAAGGCACATCGTTAGGGTCGTCTTTATAAAGGTCGTACCTAAACTGGATGAACTTCAGCAGCCCTTTCCTGTTGGTAACTTTCTCAATATGTATCATAGTATCTTTTTAAAGCATCTTCTACTCTTGTGGTGTATGGGGTCGAGATACTGCCATTGTCCCTGCACGTTGGCGTTGGTCTCCATCTCCACCTGGCTCTCGCCCCATTCGTATCCGTACTTCTGGTACCACGGAATGAGGTCGGCGAACATCAGTGCGTTGGCTCCCTTGCTGCGGTATTCGGGCTTGACGCCTATCAGCAGCAGGTCAACAATCTTCGTCTTGCCGAACTTCAGCGCCCTCAGCACGTGCCACCACCCGAAGGGCAGCAGCCTTCCGCGCGGGCATTTCTGCAATGCGCGAGCCAGCGACGGTATGGTTATGCCGATGCCTATCAGTTCGTGGTCGGGCGTGTTCCAGTCTTCTATTCCGGTTACAAGATTGAAATCGACGAGCGGCATCCACATGTCAAGATACTGCCTTATCTGCTTGTCGCTCATCTCGCTATATCCGTAAAGGTCCTTGAATGTGTCGTTGATGAGATGGAACATGCGCAGTCCGTACCCGCCTTTGTACACCTCTTTCTTGGTGAACTTCTTCACGTGCAGGTTGTAGCGTTTCTCCACCATCTGCGCTATCTTGACATACTTCTCGGGAACCTCTTTCGGCACCATCATTTTGAACTCCACGTAGTCGTTGTCTTTCTCCCATCCCCCGAGTCGTTCCATGTGCTGGGGATAGTAGGGGTAGTTATATATTGTGGCCATTGTGCCCAGTTGGTCGAAGCCCCATGTGAGCATACCCTCGGGGTCCATGTCGGTGAAGCCCAGCGGCCCCACCACCTGGCGCATGCCTCGCTCGCGACCGTAGTCCTCGACAGCCTTTAGCAGTGCGCCTGAAACCTCGATATCGTCGATGAAGTCAATCCATCCGAATCTTACACTCTTTGTACCCCATTTCTCATTAGCCCTTTTATTGATGATGGCAGCCACGCGCCCCGCAATCTTTCCGTCCTTATATGCGAGGAAATACTCCGCGTCGCAGAACTCGAACGCAGCGTTCTTGTCCTTGCTCAGCGTGTTCCAGTCGTCGAGGAACAGCGTTGGGGTGTCGTAGGCATTGCCTTTGTACAGGTCGTAGTGAAAGTTTATGAATGCTTTCAGTTCTTTTTTTGTCTCGACCTTTTTAATTTCCACGTTTGGCATATTCTATTTATTTCGTTCAGCATTATAACAATGCGCAGTTACTGCAAATTACTTTTCTATATAACTAAAAGTTATTAGTCTGTTTTGCTGTAGGAGGTGACGTGTCTCACGTCACATAATTACGGCTTGTGACGTGAGACACGTCACCTCCTACTTGGACGATGCAAAAGTACAAAAATACTTGCTAATTGCCAAAAAATAAGAAAACAAAGACCGAAAAATGCTTTTTCGGTCAGCAACAGGCGTGGAAGTGCAAATGGGTTTGATAGTCCGCGGTTCAGTACTAAGCGTTCGGACTGCCAGTCCGAACGTCACGTACTGCCAGTCCGAACGTCACGTACTGCCAGTCCGAACGCCACGTACTGTGAGTCCGAACGTCACGTACTGGCGGCAATAATCACAAGTGGCATTTCTGAATCACCTCATCAAGGCTGTTGGCCACGACTATCTGTTCGCTGTATGTGCCGCGCATCATGCCGCGTTGTTGCAAGTCGTCGAGCATTTCGATGAGTTTGTCCCAGAAGTGGTTCATATTGTAGAGTATCACTTGCTTGTTGTGATAGCCTATTGTTGCCGCCGCAGCCACGGTGAACACCTCGTCGAGAGTGCCTATGCCGCCGGGCAGCGCTATGATGATGTCGCTGTGGGCGAGCAGCAGGTCCTTGCGGTCGCTCAGGTTGTCGCAGTGAATGGCCACGTCAACATAGTCACTGGCCTTGCCGTGCTTCTCTATGATGGTGGGTATGATGCCGATGTTCATGCCGCCGGCATCGTGGCATGCACGTGCGATGTGCTCCATGAGCCCCATGTTGCACCCTCCGAACACCACGGAGTGCTTGTTTCGTCCTATCCACTCGCCCAGTTCGCGGGTCAAGTCAAAGTAGCATTGCTCTATATTGTTGTTAGCGCTGCAGAAGATTCCTATGTTCATTGTTTATGGTAGTTTAGTAGTGCTGTTGCTTGTTTTTCTCGGCAAAAGTACAAAAATATTCGATAATAATTCCATAAATGCTGAAAAATCAGTACCTTTGCACGCGAAATCGAGTTTCGGGATTCGAGAATAGCAGAAGTTTGGACAATTTTTTGCATCGAGGGAAATGCTTTTCCCTTGTGGTGATGCGGGTAAGGCGGTGTCTGGACATTTGCACTTCTTTACTCCTAAACTTCTAATTATCACTAAGAAAAAAATGAAGACATTTGAAGAACTCGGCGTGAGCGAGGAGATTCGCCGCGCCATTGAAGAGATGGGCTTTGAGCATCCGATGCCCGTCCAGGAAGAGGTTATCCCTTATTTGTTAGGAACACGTAACGATGTCATTGCACTGGCGCAGACAGGAACGGGTAAGACCGCCGCCTTCGGCATACCCCTGCTGCAGCGCATTGACACGCGAATACAGCAGACTCAGGCCATTGTGCTCTCGCCGACGCGCGAGTTGTGCCTGCAGATTGCCGACGACCTGAAGGACTTTTCTAAGTATATCCCCGACATTCATGTCATACCGGTGTATGGAGGGGCAAGCATCGAGACGCAGATACGCCAACTGAAGAAGGGCGTGCACATCATAGTGGCAACGCCGGGACGACTCATCGACCTGATGAACCGCGGCGTGGCGAAACTCGGAGCCGTGTGCAACGTGGTGCTCGATGAGGCCGACGAGATGCTCAACATGGGTTTCGCCGAGGACATGAACACCATTCTGGCGGGTGTGCCAGAGGAACGTAACACGCTGCTTTTCTCCGCCACGATGAGCAAGGAGATAGAGAAGATAGCGCGAACCTACCTGCATGACCCGAAGGAAATTGTGGTGGGAAGCCGCAACGAGGGCGCAGAGAACGTGAACCACATATACTACATGGTGAGCGCAAAGGACAAGTATCTCGCACTGAAGCGAATAGTAGATTTCCATCCGCGCATCTTCGCCATCATATTCTGCCGCACAAAGGTGGAGACTCAGGATATAGCCGACAAACTGATAAAGGACGGTTACAACGCAGAGTCGCTGCACGGAGACCTCTCGCAGCAGCAGCGCGACCTCACGATGCAGAAGTTCCGCCAGCATCTGACGCAACTGCTCGTGGCCACCGACGTTGCTGCGCGCGGTCTTGACGTTGACGACCTCACGCATGTCATCAACTACGGAATGCCCGACGACATCGAGAATTATATCCACCGTTCTGGACGTACAGGCCGCGCGGGCAAGAAAGGCACGAGCATAGCCATCGTTCACACCCGTGAGAAGGGCAAGATACGCCAGGTGGAGCGCCAACTGGGCAAGGAGTTTGTGGCTGGCGAGATGCCCACACCGCAGGAGATATGCAAGAAGCAACTGTATAAGGTGATGGACCAGATAGTGAAGACCGATGTCGATGAGGAGCAGATAGCGCCGTTCATGCAGGACATCAGCCGCTACTTTGAGTTCATCGACAAGGACGACCTGATAAAGAAGATTGTCAGCGTGGAGTTCGGAAAGTTCCTCGCCTACTATGCCGACGCGCCCGAGATACGCATCGAGACAGGCAAGAAAGAGCGCGGCGAGGGAAAGAAAGACCGCAAGGAGCGCGGCAAGGGTGGTCGCCGGCAGGCAGAGGAAGGCTACAGCCGACTGTTTATCAACCTCGGAAAGAAAGACGGTTTCTATCCTGGCGAGGTGATGCAGTTCATCAACCGCAACGTGAAAGGCCGCGTTGAGGTGGGGCATATCGACCTGCAGAACACCTTCTCGTTCATAGAGGTGCCCCACGAGGATGCCGAGCGCGTGATGAAAGGACTCACCGGAACGACATTCAAGGGTCGTGACGTGCGCTGCAATGATGCCGACGAGGGAGGGAAACCATCGGCAGGGCAGTCGAGGAAGTCTTTCGAACCGCATGGCAAGAAACGTGACTTCCGACCCAACCGAAGCCGCGACGACAGGGAGCAGTCTAAGCAACAGAAGCAGACAAAGTTCAAGAAGGAAGACTGGATGAAGTTCCTCAATCCCGACAAACTGAAAGGCGAGG
>OCTX012196430.1_pt1 | contig 11184 bp, 7 predicted proteins | sample 1539691 | NCBI WGS metagenome assembly OCTX01 (sample SAMN02144231, study PRJEB22623) | gut metagenome | biome: sheep rumen | host: Ovis aries | place: New Zealand | reverse complement strand
AAGTACATCGACGCCGGCTGGACGCAAGCCATGTTCCCGGGCGGCATCGTCGAGATGGATGCCTCACTCGACATCAACGGCGACGGTCGGGTGACCATCGCCGACGTGACGACGCTCGTCAACCAGCTGCTGAACGGCAACTGACAGACATAAGGCGGGCATGACAAAAGTAGCGTTTCCAAGTTCACCGTTGCCGACATGACGAAGCTCATAGACATGCTGGTGAGTGAATGACATTTTTAAACGCTCACAAAAGATTATTTCTGAGTCCCCCTGTGCGAAAGCATCGGGGGACTCTTCGCGCGCGCGACATACGCGCGTGAGGGATCTTTTGGTTGCACCGAAATGCGTTTTGGTTGCACCTGAAGCATCTTGATTGCACCGCTGTTCATTTTGATTGCACCGAAACTGAATTTCAGATAGTTAGGTTGACAGATTTATAAATATGGACACCAATAATCTATATTGCACCGGGGAAATGGGGGAAATAGAGAAATTGAGAAATTGCGCATCGCACAGAAAAAAAGCGGGCCGCAGAAAAACGTCCCAGGCCCTGGGACGTTTCTGTGCGGGCCGCTCGTGAAAAAAAAGTGGGCCGCTCGTGAAAAAAAGTGGGCCGCTCATGAAAAAAAGTGACCCGCATTTTCGGCAAAACAACTTGTTTTGCAGCTTCGTCCGGCACGCGACGTTTATCAACTATCCTCCCTCCACCCTTCACCCTCCACCCTCCACCAATATCCCGGTGCAACCAAAAAGTCACTCACGCGCGTATCCCGCGCATTATGCGCGCGCATGCGCGCAGCTCAGGGACCGCTAAAGCGGGCTTGCAAAAACAAAACAAAACCAAAGAAAACAAAAAAACAGACAGTCGCGGGAGGCTTTCTCTTCGCGATGATGCGTTCACCTACTTAAAAAATCTGAATATTTTTGGCCGTTTCCATTTTTCATTGTATCTTTGCACCCATATAGCCTTGAAACGGGCCGAAGCGTTGCGCACCATAAAAGCTGGACGGACAGAAGCATGCATATATTCACATTTCAATAACAACTATCTAAAATTACTAACAACATGAAAAAACTATTTACTTTACTGACGCTCCTCGCAGTGTTCGGGGGAAGCAAGGCGTGGGCACAAGACATTTCATGCTCTGCTAACTTAGCAGGCGTAGATGCATCAAGTGGATCTTCTGCAGGTACTAATTGTACTATTACTTGGACAGGCTTGGCAAGTACGGCAGACATAACTGTCGGAAACATCGGATATTATAAGTTTAATAGTGATAATGCCTACGTGCAGTTGAAATTAAATGAAGGTTCTTTTATCGCAGGAGATGTTTTAACAGTCTCGGTCTCTTCAAATGGCGATAACAAAACTGTTGGCTTTAAACTAAAGTCTTCTTCGGGAAATGGGTCAACAGTAAAGATATCAAAAAAATCAACTGCTGCAAACATTACTTATACCTTAAAAGCGGAGGACATAGAAGAAGACGGCTCAATTAAAATCTTCCGTAACGGCTCGAATGTTCGTTTCTATAGCTTTTCTGTAACAGGCGAGCGAATAGACCCAACAGCACCTACTTTAACCGCTGATCCGAGCGCTCTGACTGTCCGTGCCACAGAATCTGGGCAGACTGTTACTGGCACCTTTACTATAACAGGTTCCAACCTTACTGACGGTTCCTACGATTTGACAGTTCCCACAGTAGCTGGCTTGTCAGTAAGTCCAACCCAGATTACTGTGACCGATGGTACTGTGAATCAGATAATCACAGTGTCGTATAGCGCTACAGAAAATGTGCATGCCAGCAAAGCGGAAATCATAGTAACTGTGGGTGAACTGAGCCAGAAGGTTGTCGTGAATTATTCTGCTTCAGTGGCTGAATGGACACTACAGCCTGTGAGTGCGGCTGCTTCGTGGGACTGGAGTAAGATAACTGTTAATACTGAAAGTGAACGTTATGCTGACAATGGCATAAAGCTTGAGGGCACAACGGATCCGACTAATGATGACGATGTCGTCTACGAGAACTATAATGGTGGCGACATGACCATTGCTTCTGGTTTCGATGGCACAACAATGGCCTTCAAGGGGCAGTATCCCATTCGAAATAATAATATGTGCCAGAACGGTACACTCCACTTTAAAACTACTGTTCCAGGAAACATTACCGTGAAGTTCAGCGACACAGGCTCCAGTGTCTCTGCTACTGCCACTCCGCGCTATCTCATTGTCAATGGGGTGCAAACGCAGTATTGGACAAGCCGTCCCACTTCAGGTACAACAAAGTCTAACGATACCAAGACAACAGGTGACATTTACGTACCTGCCGGAGATGTTACTATTACGGGTTCGCAGCCCATCTGTATTTATATCGTAACTTTCACCCCTGTTGACGAACTTCCTACGGTAGATGTTACTGTCAGCGAGTTTGGCTACCGCACCTTCACCAGCAAGAATCCTCTTGACTTCACTACGCCTGTTGAGGGACTGACGGCTTACACCGCCAGCGTTGAGGGAGACAACGTAAGCTTTACTGAGGTGACGGGGCCTGTTCCTGCCGGCACAGGATTGCTGCTGAAGGCCAATCAGGGCACCTACACCATCAGCGTGCCCGCTGAGAATCCTGAAGCCGTGGACAACGCTTTCGTGGGCGTTACCGTTGAGACTGTTGTCAATGGCGCTGGCATCTACATCCTCTATAACGGCGACCAGGGGCTGGGCTTCTATAAGACTACTGCCGAAAGCTTCACCGTTGGCGCCAATACCGCCTATCTGCCAGCCAGCATCGGTGCTGTTGTGGGCAACGCACGCTCGTTCATCGCCCTGCACAACGAGACCACAGGCATCCAGACAGCAGAGACGGCACAGCCTGCATCTGCCGACTGCTACAACCTGAACGGCCAGCGCATTGCCCAGCCTGCTAAGGGGCTGTACATCAGGAATGGCCAGAAATATCTTGTGAAGTAACCAATGTGAGACCTTAACAACAGAAAGGAAACCTAACAATGAAAACAACATATCAGCAACCTACAGTGAGCATCGTCAACGTGGTAGTGCAGCACGTGATAGCACTCAGCAGCCCCGAGAAGGGCTTCAACACAACCACCACTCCCGAGACGGATGAAACCATAACCAGCGGTAACCTTAGCCGTCGCAGGCGCCGCAGCGTCTGGGACGACGAGGAGGAAGAGGAGTTCTAAGCCCACGAAACAACGGAAAAAAGTCAGCCGTTTTCAAGATTTTTTTGAAAACGGCTGACTTTTTTGGAAAAAAAAAGGCGCAGCTCCGCATTACAGCAGTCTGAGGAACCGCTCCACGGCTGTGCTTATGCTCTGCAGCCCGAAGTCGCTGGGCCGCACCTGGCTCAGCGGTACCCACATCAGCTCGGCGGCGTCGTCGGCAGCATGGGGCTCGGCGTCGTGGGGCACGTCGGCACGGAAGAACAGGTCGAGCGTGTGGATGGTCATGCCGCTGTACAGGTAGCGGTTGGGCAGCGAGAAGAGGTAGGCAAGGCTGCTCACCGTGAGGCCCGTCTCCTCCATGATCTCGCGCCGCATGCCCTCCTCGGCCGTCTCGCCCATGTCGGCAAAGCCGCCGGGCAGGTCGAGCGTGCCGCGTGCCGGCTCCTTGCCCCGCCGGGCCACCAGCAGGCAGCCGTCGCGGAGGATGAAGGCCGCCGTGGCCGACGACGGGTTGGCATAGTAGGTGAAGCCGCACGCGGGGCAGTGCTTGCTCTTGAAGTCGTTCACGGCGAACCCGCTGCTGCCGCACACAGGGCAGAAGCGGAAGCGGGATAGAGGATGCTGGTCTGTCATAACGTTTTATATATAACAAAAGTTACTGACCCCACCCCTGCCCCTCCCCTACAAGGGAGGGGAGCGGCTGCCGCTATCCTTAGCGGTAGGAACTCCGTAGGCACTCCCCTCCCTTCAAGGGGAGGGGTGGAACTCCGTAGGCACTCCCCTCCCTTCAAGGGGAGCGGTAGGAACTCCGTAGGCACTCCCCTCCCTTCAAGGGGAGGGGTTGGGGGTGGGGTCTGTATTGTTATTATTCATGTATGCTTTCGGTGATTCGAAAAGTTTGCTGCAAAAGTACGCAATTATTTCCATACACCACCACTTTTCGCCAGAATAATTTGGCTGTTCAGCGTTTTTTTCCTACTTTTGCATGTTGAAAACGAAAATACTTATGAAGCAACTACTAACAGCACTACTGCTCCTGGCAGCCACCACCGCCGGGAGCCAGACGAGACAGGAAATCAATCTGGGCAGCGACTGGCAGTTCAGCCGCGACAAGCAGGCATGGCAGACCGTCAGCGTGCCGCACGACTGGGCCATCAGCGGGCCCTTCGACAAGAAGTGGGACATGCAGACCGTGGCCATCGTGCAGAACGGCGAGACGGAAGCCACCGAGAAGACCGGCCGCAGCGGCGCCCTGCCCTGGATAGGCAAGGGCCACTACCAGCGGAAGGTCGACATCCCACAGGGATTCAGCGGACATGCCGAGCTGCTCTTCGACGGAGCCATGGCCGAGCCGCGCGTCAGCGTGAACGGCACCTTCGCCGGAGAGTGGAAATACGGCTACAACTCCTTCCGCATAGACATCACCAAGCATGTCAAGGCAGGTGAGAACCTCGTGGAGGTGGACCTGCAGAACCTGGAGGAGAGCTCGCGCTGGTATCCCGGCGCAGGACTCTACCGCCCCGTGACGCTCATCCTCACACCCACCAAGAGCTACATCGACGACTGGAGCCTCTTTGTCCGCCCCGCCGACGAGAAGAAGGTGAAGGAGGGCGAGCGCGTGGCGATGAAGGCCAACTTCAACATTGTCAACCCCTCGGAGCGCATCAGCTACGCGGTGAAGGTGACCGATGCCGACGGCAACCAACTGTTGCCGGAAGAAAAGAACGCTCTGGAGTTTGCCAATGGCAAGATTGGCTTTATGTTCCCAGTCAAAAACGCCCGCCTGTGGTCGCCCGAAAGTCCCACATTATATAATATGACCGTCAGCCTCTACGACGGTCAGCAGAAGATTGACGAGAAGCAGCTGCGCTTCGGCATCCGCACCGTCAAGGTGTCGAAGGAGAAGGGCTTCCAGCTGAACGGCGTGAGCCGTAAGATCAAGGGCGTCTGCCTGCACCACGATCTCGGCCCGCTGGGCGCCGCGGTGAACAAGGCCGCCCTCATCCGCCAGGTGAAGATACTGAAGGAGATGGGCTGCGACGCCATACGCACGGCCCACAACATGCCGAGCCAGATGCAGATGGACGTGTGCGACTCGCTGGGCATGATGGTCATGGCCGAGTCGTTTGACATGTGGGTCTATCCGAAGTGCAAGAACGGCTACGCCCGCTTCTTCAGCACGTGGGCCGACCGCGACATCACCAACCTCGTACGCGCCCACCGCAACCACCCCTCGATAGTGATGTGGTCGATAGGCAACGAGATTCCCGAGCAGGGCAGCGAGGGCGGCCGCCAGATGGCCAGCCACCTGCAGGACCTCTGCCACCAGCTGGACCCCACGCGCCCCGTCACCCAGGGCTGCGACCGGCCCGACAACGCACTCTCCACAGGCTTCCTGCAGACGATGGACGTGCCAGGACTGAACTACCGCCTGCACCGCTATCAGGACAGCTACAACCAGCTGTGGCACGGCTACCTGCTGGGATCGGAGACGGCATCGACGGTATCGTCGCGCGGAGTGTATAAGTTCCCCGTCGTGACCACTGACAACTCGCGCTACTCCTCCTGGGCGAAGGGCTACGACCCCAAGGCCGTGAAGGAGGCCGACGGACAGTGCTCGGGCTACGACGTGGAGTACTGCGCCTGGAGCAACCTGCCCGACGACGACTGGCGCTGGCAGGAGGACAAGCCCTGGGTCATCGGCGAGTTCGTGTGGACGGGCTTCGACTATCTGGGCGAGCCCACGCCCTTCGACGAGTACTGGCCCTCGCGCTCCAGCTATTTCGGCATCTGCGACCTCGCCGGACTGCCCAAGGACCGCTACTACCTCTACCGCTCGCACTGGCAGACGCAGCAGCACACCATACACCTGCTGCCCCACTGGACATGGCCGGAGCGCCGCGGCGAGGTGACACCTGTCTACTGCTACACCGACTACCCCGAGGCTGAGCTCTTCGTCAACGGCAAGAGCCAGGGCCGCATCAAAAAGGTGAAAGAGGAGAGTGGAGAGTGGAAAGAGGAATACCGGCTGGACCGCTACCGCCTGCGCTGGAACGACGTGAAGTACGAGCCGGGCGAGCTGCGCGTGGTGGTCTACGACGCTCAGGGACAGCGCGCCGGCGAGAAGGTGGTGCGCACCGCCGGCAAACCCGCCAGGCTGAAGCTCGACGTGTGGACGCAGCAGTCGGGCCATGCTCCAGTGCCGGGTGAAGAGGCTGCGGGCAAGCAAGCCACGACGGACAGCGGGGCTGGGGACAGACTCCGTGCCGACGGTGAGGACTTGGCCTTCGTCACCGTGTCGCTGGTCGACAAGAAGGGCATGCTCATCCCGCAGGCCGCCGACCAGCTGGAGTTCAGCGTGACCGGCGCCGGCAGCTTCCGCGCCGTCTGCAACGGCGATGCTACCTCAACCGAGGTCTTCACCGAGCCTACGATGAAGCTCTTCAACGGCCAGCTCGTAGTAGTGGTGCAGGCCGCCGACAAGGCCGGGAAGCTCACCCTCACCGTCACCGACCGCCAGCGCGGGCTGAAGCAGCGCGTGGTCATTCCGGTGAGCCTCTAAGTAACTAATAACAAGGTCTGACGACATGAATAAAGCAATAATACCTATGACAACCCAGGCGATGTCAGAAATCATCGCCGACTACTTCAAGACACAGCCCGTCCTTAAAGCCTGGCTCTTCGGCTCCTATGCCCGAGGTGAGGAGACAGAGGACAGCGATGTGGACTTGCTGGTGGAGTTTGACCATAGCGTGCCTATAGGCATGTTTGGCTATGCCCGTATCTGGAGGGAGCTGAAAGAACGGTTAGGCTGTGATGTCGACCTTGTGGAGGAAGGAACGTTACGCCCACGTGTGAGGCAAGCCGCCAATCGAGATAAGATATTGGTCTATGAGAGAGGAAATTAAGAATATCGATAGGCTTTATCACATTCGTGAATGTATTGAGAATGTGATGTCTTTTCTGAGGGGAAAAACCTTTGAGGAAATGACAGCAGATAAGATGTGTTTTCACATACCAGAATGACTTGCCGTCATTGATGGAGGCAGTCATTGGGTATATTGACGAAATAGAGAAAAGCTCTGAGTAAAGCTTATCAGGGCAGAATTCTCAAAGGGCTGCTCAGTCATGAGGTCTGAGCAGCTCTTTATGGTGTATTGTGAGTTAAAAAAGTTTAAGCAACGGAAAATAACTCCTCACTCCTCACTCCTAACTCCTAACTATTTCGTACCTTTGCACCCGCATTGGAAACCCGGGCCGTGAAAACAGGCCCTGGTGCAAGGGAACCGCGTGAGAATCGCGGACAGTACCTGCTGCTGTTATCCCCGTTTAAGCGGTTTGTCCGTATAACGCCACTGACCATTACGCATTAAGCATTAAGCATTGAATCGGTCGGGAAGGTAGGGCAGACTGGGGAGAGTCAGAATACCTGCCATTGCCATTGTAAGTGAACGCGCCGCTCAGGAACAAGCGGAGGCGGAAGGAGAACGGAACGAATGATGAAACGTCTGGCGATTATGGGGCTGGCGCTCACGGCGTGCGCCCTGACATCAATGGCACAAAAGACCCTGGAGGGCGACTCGCTGCAAGAGGTCGTCGTCACCGGCACGGGCACGCAGCACCTGCTGCGCAATGCCCCCGTGCAGACCGAGGTCATCAGCCGCCGACAGCTGCAGCAGTATGGCGGGCGCTCGCTCGAGGACATCCTCAGCGGGCTCTCGGCGTCGTTTGCCTTCAGCGAGGGTGACATGGGCAGCCAGATGCAGATGAACGGACTGGGCAACAGCTATATACTGGTGCTCGTAGACGGCAAGCGCCTGCACGGCGACGTGGGCGGCGAGAACGACCTGCAGCTCATAGACCCGCACAACATCGAGCGCATTGAGATAGTGAAGGGGGCGGCCAGCGCCCTCTACGGCAGCGACGCCATAGCCGGCGTGGTGAACATTATCACCCGCAAGCACGACGAGGCGCTGCTCGTGGAGAACGCCACCCGCATAGGCAGCTACTTCGACCTGCGGCAGCACAACGCCGTGGGGCTGGCCATAGGGCCGGTGAAGAGCCTCACCAACTTCCAGCTGCAGCACAGCGACGGATGGCAGAACACCGCCACGGAGTGGACACCGTCGTCGGCGGCACCCGTCACCGACTCGCGCAGCAAGACGGTGAACGAGCACACCAACTGGCAGCTCAGCGAGCAGCTCACCTGGACCGTCAGCCCAGCCGTGGAGCTGTACGCCTCAGGCACCTATTATAAGAAAGGTATATATAGGCCGAAGGGCAAGTACCCCAAGTACGACGTGAAGACCTTCGACCTGAAGTACCGCAACGCATCGGCCAGCATCGGCGGCAGCTGGCGCCACGGACTGACGCAGACGGCCACCGACGCCGTGACGCTCGACGTGGACTGGAACCGCCATGACTACTACCATGCCTTCACCTCGACCACGCTGGCCGAGGGCTTCGACGAGCAGGGACGCCTCATCCTCGACTTCCCTTACTTCGCCGGGCAGCGCAACCTGCAGAGCGACCAGGAGCGCACCATGGCCCACCTGAAGGGCGTCTTCACCCTCAGCGACAGCCACCGCCTCAGCGCAGGACTTGAGGCCCGCTACGACTACCTGAAGGCCCCTACCAGCATAGCCGGCCAGACTGCCGACGACAACACCGAGGCACTGTACGTGCAGGATGAGTGGAGCATCCCCCTCCATCCTTCACCCTCCACCACACACCCTTCACCCTCCACCCTCCACCTCACCCCCGGCCTGCGCCTGAACCGCAACCAGGGCTTCGGCTTCCGGCTCACCCCCAAGCTCTCGGCCATGCTCAGCACCGGCAACCTGCGGCTGCGCGCAACCTGGAGCCAGGGCTTCAAGACCCCCACGCTGAAGGAGACCAACTACCGCTACATACGCGAGATGTCGACCATCGTCATGTACCTGGGCAACCCCGACCTGAACGCGCAGACCAGCAACTACTATGCCCTGAACGCCGAGTACACCTGGGGCGGGCTGAACCTCACCGTCACGGGCTACCGTAACCAGGTGGACAACATGATCACGCTGGTCACCGTGCCCCGCAGCGAGGCCCCTGCCGAGTACCGCGAGCAGTACGGCGAGCTGCTGGGCAAGGTGCGGCGCTATGAGAACATGGAGGACGCCCGCACACAGGGCATCGACGTCAGCCTGCGCTACAGCCACGGCCCCCTGACGGCAGGGCTGGGCTACAGCTATCTCGACACCGACGCCCACGTCTACGACGACACGCACGGCCGCCTGCAGGAGGTCACCATCGACGGCATGGCCCACCACAAGGGCAACATGTTCGTCACATGGAAATGGAGAAATGGAGAGAATGAGAAAATGAGAGAGTATGGCGTCGGCCTCTATGGCCGGTTCTCCACCAAGCGCTACTATCAGATTGACGGCAACGGAAAGGGCTACCAGCTGTGGCGCATAGCCGCCAACTGCACCGTCGACGGAAAGCAGCTGTCCTCTTTCCTCTCTCCCCTTTCCTCTTTCCTCTCTCCCCTTTCCTCTTTCCTCTCTCCCCTTTCCTCTTTCCTCTTTAAAGTCGACGCCGGCATCGACAACATCTTCAACTACTGCGACCGCACGCCCCACGGCCACCACCTGGGCACCACCACGCCGGGACGCACCATATACGCTTCGCTCAGCGTGAGCCTGAAGAAAGGAAAACGTACACAATTCACAAACCATAAGTCTAATTTAAAACCAACAAACGATGAAGAAGATTAAGTTTCTGCTCGTGGCCATGATGGCCATGATGACTACTGCAGGCTTTGTGGCTTGCAGCGACGACGATGACGACGCTGCCCCTGTATCGAACATGCAGCGCTACCAGAACGAGGTGGACGCCACGGTGAAAGCCCAAAAGAAGAACAGCAAGGCCATCCTGCTCGTTGCCTTCGGCAGCACCTGGCAGCAGGCCTACGACGCGTTCGACCTGACCCGCAGCGAGTACGCCCAGGCCTTCCCCGGCTACGACGTGTACCTCAGCTTCTCGAGCGCCATCTGCATCAACCGCGCCATGGCCGGCGAGAACACCGACAAGCGCTCGTTCTACGAGCCTAAGTACTGGCTTGAGGCCTTCGGACGCGTACAGTACAGCGAGATCATCGTGCAGTCCATGCAGGTCATCCCCGGCGAGGAGTTCAGCCGCGTGGTGAACGCCATGAAGGACTTCGGCAACAACGTCTTCGGCGACCTCGACGACAAGTACATGTCGCAGGTGACGCTGAAGCTGGGCATGCCCCTGATGTACAGCGAGGCCGACACACGCACCCTGGCCGACGCCCTGCACACCAACTTCGGCAAGTACACCCAGCAGGGAGCCATGCTCTTCATGGGCCACGGCAACCCCGACGAGTATGACACCTACAAGGCCAACGTGCGCTACACCCAGCTGGAGGAGGCCCTGCAGCAGAAGAGCGACAAGTACTTCGTGGGCACCGTCGACATGATGGACAACTTCAAGGTGCAGGTGCGCGACCGCATGCTTGAGGCCGGCATCAACAGCGGCAACGTGTACTGCGCACCGCTGATGTCGATAGCCGGTGACCACGCCCACAACGACATGGCCGGCGACGACGACGCATGGGACAACGGCTTCGAGGTGAACGAGGACGGCGAGGTGGAGGACACCTCGTGGAAGATGTACTTCGAGCACATGGGCTACACCACCACCCAGAACGGCACATACGTCGACAACGGCAGCAACGCACTGGTGAAGGGCCTGCTGGAGTACAAGAACATCCGCGACATATACATGGCACACACCCGCGCTGCCGAGACCGTGGACTTCTACCACTCAATGTTCCCCGAAGAGTAGGCGGCCGGGGGGCCTGAGGCGGCCGTTGGCCTAAATGATAAATGATAAATGAAAAATGCCGCGCGCCAGCCATGTCATCAAGCAACAACAGCCAATTTGAATTATGAGACGACACAACATTTTCAACAAGGTATATGGTAAGCTGCTGGG
>OCTX014514661.1_pt1 | contig 11185 bp, 2 predicted proteins | sample 1539691 | NCBI WGS metagenome assembly OCTX01 (sample SAMN02144231, study PRJEB22623) | gut metagenome | biome: sheep rumen | host: Ovis aries | place: New Zealand | reverse complement strand
AATCCCCAATCCCCAATCCCCAATAGCAACTCTGTAAAAAAAAATTAATAATTAATAAATTAATAAATTAATAAATTTTTTCATTTAATTTATAAAAATTAATTATTTTTAATTAAAGATATAATTCAATGTCCAAAACATTGGAATTAAAAAGCTCAACTGAAGCAAAAGAAAGAACTTTTTATATCTTTATTTTTTTTTCTAAAGCTAAAGATACAGAAATAGCATTCAAGTTCAACTCAGATAAAACTGAACAAATTCATTTTGCAAAAGAAACTATTAATGGCGGAGTTAGATATATAATCATATTGAAGCACTCAATTAGCACAAAAATTAATTCCGAAATGGTTGATTTGCTTTTCGATAATAAAGGGGAAATTTTCAGAGTCAGTTTTAATCCTGATCAAGGAACCTTTATATTCATTCCTACTTTGAAAATAAAAAAAAATAAAATCTCCAATGAAAAGCTTTTTTCGCAAAAGCAAGGCATAAAAATCACTGACAAAATAGAAATTTTCTCCAAATGTCTTGAAAATAAAAACTCAAAAGCAAAATTAGAAACACTTTACAGTGATTGCGTGGACTTTTTCAATTCAAATCAAGATTTTGAATTAGCTATTTATTTATTCATCAAAGTAATTGAACAAAAATTGAAAGATATCTGCAAAAAACTTTTGAATGCCTTCTGGGACAAGACAACAAAAGACAAGATCGATCAGCTAAACAACCAAAATGAAAGTTGCAAACAGTACTTTGATAAAATGAAAAATATTGCATCAAGCTCAGAAAATTTAATATCTGAGAATGGCTATGATAAAAATAAGTTCTATGGATTAATCCTCTTTTATTTTAATTCTTATGGCTTTGAATTGTTTCAGTCTTTATCAAAAAAATTGCAAGAACAAAAGGAAAGCCAGAATTTTTTCTTCGATATTTTGATTCATTATTCCTCAATTTTTTCCAATGATGTTAATGTATGCTTGGAAAAATATGTCAGTTATGTCTTAGGAAAAGATCTCAAAACACTGGAAATTTCGGGCTTTGTTTATTTCAAAAAAATTGAAGAATTCATCCACGTGATTTATAAAATAAGAGAGAAATTATTAGAAATGGTTTCCTTCAAGACTCTCAAGTTACCCAAAAAGCTAAATTATAATTTGGAAAAGCCAGAAGATTTTATAAAAGAATTAGATCAAATTTTAGACTCTTCTAAAAATAAACAAAAATTACTATTGTATTTGCCTGGAACCTTTTGGAAAGAAATAACTGAATTTTTGGGAAAAGCTTCTATTGACAATATAGTTTACTTATTCGATTTTAGAAATAATTTCAAAAAATATTTAAAACTTGTAAATGAGGTATTAAAACCAGAGCACATAATTTCCAAAAATGCAATGGAAACCGATGAAAAAGATGAAATGGCTGTAACTTTAAATAGGATTATTCAGAAAATAATAGATCAGGAAAAGGATATTAATAACGATGAAATTATAAATCTAATCACCAAATATGATATTTATTACAAAGAAGATATTTATATAAATCGTAGAGATTTTAGTTTTTTGGACAAAATAAGTTTTGAGGAAAAGGAAAATGAATGGAAGGCCTCCTTCAAAAATTCCAATTTTGAAGATATTTTCAAAAATGATATAGATAAGTATATAATAAAATTATATACAAAAATAAAGGAAATGAAAGATTTAGGAACAGTTATTTCTATCATTAATGAAGATAAAATCGAGAAATTAGATAAAATAATATCTTTAATCGGAAAACTTAAAAAAAAAGCATTATTTTTGATGAAAAATTCCAATTCCTTGAATGATCCAAACAAAAAAAATGAGAACATTTTAGCATTAACAAAGTTATTAGAAATTGTATATAAGTATACCAAAAATTTTGAAAAAATAGAGGATATTTTAGATAATTTGGACAATGAAAATAAACACTTAGCTTTTACAGAGCTATTAAAATCTTTTAAAGATGACAAACAACTTCAAGAATTTATATTCGATTTTTATGTAAATAATTTAAATAACTACTATACTCATATAACCAAATTATTTGAGTTTTTGGAAGAAGAAAAAATTAAATATTTCATGAGTAAGATTTCCGATAAAAAAGAAGATAAAAAAAAATATTATAAGGTAATATCCTATGAAGATTTTTTTGCTGAAAAAGAAAACTTGAACTTAAATTTATTAAAGGAATTGAATAAGAAAATTGATAAGATCAAAAATACCCAATATTATCGTGAAAGCAAAAAAGTTCTGCAAAAAGTATATAATAATATTGAGCATAAGACTTTAGAAATTAAATATTTGAAAAATCTTCTTTCATTACCAAAAGAGAATGTTATAGAAAGATTAGAATTATTAAATATTTTAAGTAAGCATACAGAGCCAAAAGACAAATATGAGGAATTGAAAAAAAATTATGATAGAGCTCTGGCTCAAATAAAAGAGCTAGGAGACATTTCAACAGCACTTAAAGTTTTTCATAATGAATTCCATAAAAATGAAATAAAACAAATTGAAGAAATGAAAGAGAAATTCAAAAATGGAGAAATCAAAGTATTTGATCAAATATCTACTCTAAGGGATGAGTTAGGAGAAGATATAAAAAAGAAAGTAGAAAAAATAAATAATCTTAAAGAAATCTCCTTATTTAAAAATTTATTCGATAAAACCAAAAGTAGAAATCAAAATGACCAATTTGAATCAGCTATTGAAAATCTTCCTAATGAATTTAAGAAATTAAAAAATGAAATTAAATCAATGGATGAAAAAATGAAGAAAGAATTAAAAAAAATAACTGAATTTTTAGGATTAAAGGAAGATGAAAAAACTAAAAATGAATTAAAATATATAGAAGATTCAAGTGGGGCAGAAGAAGACATTAAAAGTATGATTTATTTTTGTCAAAATTTCAAACTTAATGATAATGACAACGATAAAAATGAGGAGAATATTGAGGAGAAAGAAAATTTAGAAGAACTCTTGCAATCAGTGTATGATGACATCAAAAAAAAAGATAATAAAATTAGAAAAGAAAAGTTGAATCTATTGAAGGAAAAGGGAATTTATGATTGCACAAAAAAAGGAATAGATATTATGTTTTTTAAGTTGTTTAATAATCAGAAAGAAGGAATTGATTTTTTATTGACAAAATCTCATGAAAATTTAGAAGTTATCAAAGATAAAATCTTATCCATTGATAATGCTGTAAAACCAAATGATATTGATGAAGTCGATATGTGTATAGATTTTTTCAACAATGTGCTTAGAAATTGCTTAAATAAGTTCGAATTGTTTGAAAAAATCAGGAATAATATAAAAGAAAATTTGTTTAACAATTTCAGCACATTCATAAAGATTTTACCATATTTGTCAGAGTTAGACAATAATTCTGATAATTCTTATAATCTATATATTAAAGCTAAAAAATATTTTAGTGATGCATCATATGAAATAAGTTTAAATAGTGAAGTTTACAGCTATAAAGACCTTGAAAATAATCAAGAAAATGAAATTGATTTAGATTCAATCAAGAGCATCAAACACAAAATAAATATTCCTAATGAAGTGAAAATTAAGCTAAAGGAAAATAAAGATCTCCCTGAAGGGCAAGAAAGAATTTCACTGGAAAAAACACAGTTACTACTTCAATATAAAGAAGTAGTTAGTAATATTGAATTAATTGAGCAGTTTTTTTCGGTATTTCAAAAAAAAGGATGTAGCCTTCCAATAGAAATTAAAATAAGTATAAAGCACCCAATAGTAACATATTTTTTAAAGGGAAACAAAATTACTTTCGAGAAATTATCTAAATATCTTTTAAATGTTAAAAATTATCTAGAAAAGACATTAGATTCAAATTATAAACGACATGAAAATTTAAGATTTTTTTATGGAAAGCAATTCAACACTTTAAGTAAGCATATTTCTGGTACTTTCAAAATTCCTTCCTTTTTAAGATATATATTAAATAATTTAAATGATGATATTTCTATCAAGGAAGGAATTAAAAGTTTTCCAAGAACAACCCAAAACTATGTTGATGAATTTAAGGAATATAATGATGATTCTTTCAAAATCTATAATAATTATTTATCATCTGTTATGAAAGAGAATGAAAATAGTATTGAACAACTTTACGAAAAAATGAAAATAAAAAATGATATTAATGATAAGCTTATTTTTAAAGGAATTTATTTGTACAAATCAGATAGCAATTCAATGGAAGAGGATATAGCAAAAATATTTATTAAAAAAACAAGAAATATTCCTATCGCCCAAAATATTCTAATAAGTAGCAAAGAAACATCTTATGAAGAGATTCAGGCCTTTTTTCATAGAGCATTTTTATGTCGATTTAATACATTATTTGCTATTGAAATAAATGATTCTTTATCAGATTTTCAATTAAAAATCATGAATAATTTAATTAGCCAATTATTAAAGTTTCAACTTGATAAATATAATAATAATAGTAGTGAAAAAATAGATATTAAGCAAACAAACAAATATATCGAACCTTTAATTATATTCGTCTATAATGTAAATAAACTAAAAGAATCTTTTTTGAACGAAATCAATAAATTTAACCCAGGAGAATACCCAAAAATAAAAGAGAATATTTCAAACATTTCTTTTAGTGATGGGAGAAGTACTAAATCTTCAAAAAAAACATTAGCTGAGCAATTGGAACAAAAGTTGGATCAAATTTTGAAAAGTAATACTCATATTTATTGCTCAGAAATGTGTGGTTTAGGTAAGACAGAAAAAATAAAATACCAAATAGAAAAAAAAAGCAAAAAAAAATGGATATATTTCCCATTAGGAGGTAAGTTATCAAGAAAAATCATATTCGAAAAGGTTAATAAAACATTAGAAAAAGTGAAAGACATTAAGAATTCAGCCATTCATTTGGACTTGTATGAAACTGAGGATACATCAATTTTAAATGAATTTTTATTTTCTTTTTGCTTTACTAAATTTTACGCTAATGACAAAAATGTTCTATATATCCCTATTAATTTAGAAATTTATATTGAAATTCCAAATTGCTTTTATAATTTTCTTGAAAATTACCCAATTTTGAATTATTTCAATAAGGTTTGTATTGATTTAAAAAATAGAGACAAAATAAGATTAAATAGTGTAGAGCCCAAATTTTTCAAATGGATGATGCCTTTAAATAAAGATAAATTAACTCAGCCTAAACCTGAAGAATTTATTCTTTCCCATATAGGAGCAAAAAAATTTTCTTATCATCAAATAAATATTTTTATCAGATTATTTATGAACCAATATAAGCTTGATAATGCCAAGCTAAAATTCTTAGATGAATTCAAAAATGATATTACAGATAAATGTATAGAAGAATTTGCAGAATGCACAAAATATTTCACTTTAGGTGAATATGCAAAGTTACTGACTAAAAATTTGGATAAAGAAATTGAAGATTTATTAAATAATGGTACAATTAAAAACAAGGAAGAAAAAAATAAAAATTTAATTGGTATAATTAAAGATAATTATTCAAGCAATATTGCTCTCGATATTAATAATGATCTTGATGAAATGAAAAATATTAGCAATCAAAATGAGATTAAAACTAATAATAGTAATATAAATGATGATTTAAAAAAAAATAATGAAATACAAGATGAAATTAGCAAAGATTATGAAGAACAAAGAATAAATTATATAAAGATATTATCTAATGTCTATGAAAATGATTTAAAAAAAGAAAAATCAAAATACGAGATTCCTCTTATATTTATTATTAAAAATACACATTATTATAAAAAAATATTTTTATCAGATGAAAAGTTAAAAGAATATGAATCAAAAAAAGACAATACTATAATTAATAATAAATTTCTTGAAGAAATTCAATATGTTTTACAACTTAAAACTCCTGTCGAATCATTAAAGGAAATTATAAATAAAGATAACTATGTTATAACAACTGATAATTTTAGGAAAATGATATTGATTTTATATAGGATTTCAGCTAATATTCCAGTAATTTTGATGGGAGAGACTGGATGTGGGAAGACTGGGCTAATTAGGAAACTTTATCAATTATTAAATAATGGGAAAGATATGGATCCAAATAAAAATATGATACATGTAGATTCTAGTATAGATGATGAGCAATTAATTAAAAAAATGGATAAAATAAACGAGGAAGCAAAAAAAGCCAAGGAAGCAAAGGAAACAAAAGGAAAAGATTTTTGGGTTTTATTTGATGAAATTAACACTTGCAATTCACTTGGATTATTGAAAGAAATCTTTATTAATCGTACATATAATGCAAAAAACATTGAAGAGAATATACGACTTATTGGCACTTGCAACCCATATAGACTAAAAACTGAAAAAGAAGAAAATAGTGGTTTATCACATCCTTATAAAACTAAGGGTTTGGCATATGATGTAAATATTTTGCCTCAATCTTTGATGTATTTTGTGTTCAACTTTGGATATTTAGAAAAGGAAAATGAGGAAAAGTATATCAAGAGCATATTATCAAATCATTTTAAGAATTTTGATATTGGCTTAATAAATATAGTGAAGGAAATTATAAGTAAATGTCATCAATATCTCAGGCAATTATATGATTATTCTATAGTTTCTTTGAGAGAAATCAAAAGATTCCTAAAATTGTATGATAATTTAATGAAATATTATAATAATAAAGATGAATTAGATTTAGAAAAGAATACCAAGAAAAGTGAAGAAAAAAAAAATAAAAAAAAGAAAAATAAAGAAAGCATAGAAGAAATGAATGTTATAAATGAAAAACTAAAAGTAAATGAAATTAAATCACTTATTGTTGCTACTTATTTAAATTATTATACCAGATTAATAGATAAAGCTAAGCAAACAAATTTTGAATCTGAATTAAAAGAGAATTTGATTAAATTGGCAAATTATTATTCAAAAGATCAAAATAAAGGCTCTGAAGATCAAACAAAGAATAATGAAAATCAAAATGATACCAAAGATAATTATACTAATTCTTTGGATATAAAATGGAAACCTTTATTAAATGATTATAAAAATTTTAAATCAGAAAATAATACGAATTACAGCATTTTTTTTGAAAATGAATGTGATTATATAATAGATAATATAAATTTAGATAAAGGAATAGCTAAAAACAGAATTTTAAAAGAGAACATATTCCTCCAGTTCATAGCAATAACATCAAATATTCCTTTGATAATTATAGGAAAACCTGGAAGTAGTAAAAGCTTGAGCTTCCAACAATTAAAAAAATCAATGAGAGGAAACTACTCAAAAAGTAATTTTTTCAGAAAATATCCACAAATTTTGACAACATATTTCCAAGGCTCAGAATCGACATTAGCTGATGATATTGACAATTTATTTGAAATAGGAAGAGAAAAGTTAAGAAAATATGATAATGATAAGAACAAAAGTAAGCCAATTTCTTTGATTATTTTTGATGAAATTGGGCTCTCAGAATTTGCAAAGGATAATCCAGTTAAAGTTTTGCATAAAAATTTAGAATATGATAATATTAAAGATGGCTTGAGCTTCGTTGGTTTTAGCAACTGGAAATTAGATTCAAGCAAATTGAATAGAGTGTTATATTTGTCTGTTCCTGATTTAGATATGGATATTGATGCTCTGAATGAGACAGCGAAATGTATAGCTGAGAGTATATTAGAAAATAATATAGATCATAAATTATTACGCTTACTTTCTAGAAGTTATCAATCTTATCAAAATATGATAAAAAAAATAAAAGATTATGTTGTATATAAGGAATTAGAGCTCCAAGAAATGAAGCATGTTTTGGATACATTAACTCAAGATGAGATAAAAAAGAATTTTAATAACAATAAAAAAGATATAACTTTAGCTGATTTTATAAAAAAAAGAGAATTAATAGAAACAAATAAAATATATTCTTGGAAGCATGGAAGTTTTATCAATGTTAAAATTATGCCTGAATTTAAGGATTTATATTTAAAGAATAAAAGCATAAATCAGGAGTTCCACGGGAATAGGGATTTTTACAATTATATTAAAGGAGTTTGTAATATTAAGTCTTTATCCAAAATTTTAGAAAATAATGATTCTGATATAAGTGAACAAATTGAAAAAGTTATCGAAAGAAACTTCGGTGGTGTGGATATTAATTTAGACATAGATTTTGCCCTAAAATATAATGATGAAAGTATATATATGGAAAAATTGAAAGGCATACTTAATAAATATCCTAATTACAAAAAACAACTTAAAATTCCTTCTTTTTTTCTTTTCAAATATATTTTTAATGATGAATTAAAGTCATTGAATGAAGAAAATGGTGATTCTGAAGATAGATCAGATGAAGCTGATAATCTTCAATTAGATAAATTAAGAATTAATGAAGACAACTTAACTAAATATAATTTAAATGAATGCATAAATGGAAATATAAATGATAATGATGCAAGATACTTATTATTGGAAATAGAAGAAGGACTAAAGTATTTGATTTGCCAAAATATAATAAGCCAAAACATAGGAAAAAATATTGAATATATGGAAGGTTCACCTTTTATTAATGATATTAAGGATAAAAACGGAGAATATAAAATAAAAAAAATTTCGGAAATCCAAAATTATTGCAATAAGGAAATGGTGTTGATTTTAAGTAATTTAAATCAAATCTATGCCTTTTTATATGATTTTTTTAACAGGAACTTTATTATTACAGATGATAAAAAATATGGTAGAATATGCCAAGGTAATTTTACTGAACAATTAACTTATATTCATGATAATTTTAGAATAATAATAATGATAGACAAAAATTATGTTCATAAGCAAGAATCCCCATTCCTTAACAGATTCGAAAAGGCAATTGTGAAATTTGAAGAGCTCTTAGATAATAAACAAAAAGCTTCTTCAAAAAATATTTTTCAAGAATTAAAAATTAAAGAGCAAATGGAAACAATAAATATAAATTATAATATTAAAAATTTATTGATAAATTGCAATGAAGAGAATATTGATAGACTCTATTTCTATTATTCAAATCAAAAATCAAAGAAAGGGAAAATGCAAGATAATGAAATAAAAGAAAAAATATTTGAAAAAATAGCAAGAACTCTTCCTCAAGATATAATCATTCATTTGGATGATAAGCATCCAATTAAAAAAATTTATAACAAAAAAAACATTTTTAGCTTCAAAGATTACATGAATCATCTAAGCAAATTGAATGGTGATGCTGAACAAAAGAAGGATGTTTCTAGTGCAGTGACCTCAACCAAATGTAAATTTTCTATTATTTACACATTTACTGACATAATCAGTAATATAGAAGGAATAAATGAGAAAGATGCACCACAAATGATTTCTGAAATAAAGAGGGAAAGTCAATTGATTGATCTTATAAATGAGAAGAAATTCAAAAGCAAGCAAACAAATAATAATTTTTATATTATGCACTTTTACCAACATGAATTAGATAAAATTAACTTTATAATATCTACGCTCAAAATTCATTATGGAAATGAAGATATAATATTTATATTCATAGTTCACATCAAGAGAATTATGGATAAAAAAAAGAAAGAAAAAATATATTCAATTCCTGATGTAGACGAAAAAGTTGATCAAATTTTTATTGATAACCTTAATGGCTTGACTATTTCTTTGGAAGATTTAGCCAAAAATGGTATTAGACAGATATTAGATGATTCAAAATTAGTTGACAAAAATAATGAATTTTTAAAGGCTCTTAAAGCATATTTTAACTCCTATACTGATAAACTTCATTTTATTGACAATTATTTACCTAAAATTATAAAATATTTCGATAAAAACAAAGAGTTTATTGAAATAATTTTATCAAAATCTTTGGATTTAATTTACAAAGAAAGTAATAATAAAGATAAAGGTAAAAATAATGAAAATATAGAGTATTTTAATGAAATTAAAAAAGAAATATTTGCTAATTCCTATATTAATCATAATACTATTGATATTGTTTCTTCAATAATAAATGATGTAATAATTGGGAAAAGAATAAGGGGTTCAATAATGAAGGTCATAGATGCTTTAGAATCCAATAATTTTTTAACTACTTTATTAACTTTAGATAATAAAACAGAAAACAATTCCTTCACTTCTAAAGAAAATTTATGTCAAATGATGGAAATGTATTTAGACTCAGTGAAGTTTGAAGAGATTCAAGGAAAAGCTTCATTTCAGTCTAATTACGTGTATTAAGTTATTTTATTCCAGGATTCCTATGTTTTTATAATTTAATTTCAAATTTCATTTCCAAAAATATTACTGAATCAACATACAGAAATGAAAAAAAGTTTAGGGACTATTTAAAAGGAAATATTCCAAAATTAAAGAACGATTTTCTATTAGAAGAAGAAAGACTTTTAGATATAGTATGTAATGAAATAAATACAGATGAATCAGATAATTATAAGTTTATTAATGAGTTTGCCAATAAATGTCCAAACGAATATTTGTTGAATGATTATATAAATTATTTTTTAAATATCAATAGTAATGAAACTTTTTTAAGTACAATAGAGAGAGAGAGAGAAGATCTTAGTGAAATTGGAAGTAATACAAGTAACTTTGAAGATGACGAACAAAATATAATAGAGGAAGAAGAAAATGATGATTTTTATCAGAAAATAATAAAACAAATTATAGATTTGAGATATAAAGATGATACAAAAATCATTATTAATAATAAAGATAATGAATTCAACAAATTTCTAATCAAAATAATCTGGCTTGAAGCAAATAAAAATTATATTTTTACAATAAAAAATAAGATTTATAGAGACAAAAAAAGAAATATTCTCTTAAAACAAATAAGTAAATTAATCAGCGATAATAAAATTAAATACATGACCGATGAAAACAGAAATCCTGAACATACAAGAGAAGTAAATGAATGCTATTATATTATTTTAGGTTCTTTATATTTAGCAATAACTGACTTAGAAAAAATAGGCGAGAATTTTTTTTTTTTGTTTTAAGTTAAAAATGTTAAAATTAGATAAAACTGTTAAAATTAGATAAAAATGTTAAAATAGTTAAAAATGTTAAAATTTGTTAAATCTGTTAAAAATGTTAAAATTTTTTTTTAAAAATAAAATAATTTTATAACTTATTAAATT
>OCTX012274802.1_pt1 | contig 11185 bp, 11 predicted proteins | sample 1539691 | NCBI WGS metagenome assembly OCTX01 (sample SAMN02144231, study PRJEB22623) | gut metagenome | biome: sheep rumen | host: Ovis aries | place: New Zealand | reverse complement strand
CATATACGTTGAATACGATGACGGCGGCCGCTTCGGGATCGAAACGCAGAAGAAGAGCGAGATAGAAGCGATGCAGCCGATGCTTACGGAACTGATTGAATATCACAACAGTATCGAAAGGCGGATTGACTCCTGATGTTATTTTCATACATTTGTAGCATATGCAAACCCGGAGAATATTTATAAAATGGAAACGGTTTTTCGTTTCCATTTTTTGTTGGAGGATTATCGATTATGAAAAAGAGACTGTTTTATGTTGTAGTTATTGCCGCCATGCTGACAGCGCTTACCGCCTGCGGTGATGATGCCACCAAGGACACGGCTGCGGGATTTAAGGATAAGACCGCAAATATGCAGGGCGGTTCAAATGGCGGAGCCGGCGCTGCAGAGGCGGAAGCTGATCCGACGAAGGATGATAACGGCTTCGAGCGCGATGATAAAGGGTATATCATAAGCTATGACGGCGCGGGAGGGAAAATAGAGATTCCTGCAAAGATCGGACGTAAAGACATCACAGGTATCGCTTACCGCGCATTTAAGGACAACACCGATATCACGGAAGTGGCGATGCCCGACACCGTAACGGGCATTGATGCCGAGGCTTTTGCGGGCTGTTCGAATCTTCAGATGGTGGATTTTTCAAAGAACCTTGAGTACATTGACATTCATGCATTTTCGGACTGCGTGAAGCTTTCGGATGTTGAACTCCCTGACAGCTGTAAAAGCGTAGGAGATTCAGCGTTCTCGGGATCCGGCAGGGCAGTCTTTATGGGAAGTGGCGCAGAATACGGTAACCGATGCTTTGAAGAGAGTAATTTTGACTATATCGGATTTGCGCCGGGAGCCGATATTTCCGGGTACGGAGTATTTATGGGATCAGGAGTAAGAGACGTGGGATTTCCCGAAGATATGGAAGCCCTTGGTGAGAGTGCATTTACCAACTGCACGCAGATGACAAAGATCGAGCTTCCGGACACAGTCAAAACGCTGGGCGAAGGCGTATTCTCAAATATGAAGATACTGCCGAGACTGAAGCTTTCCGAGGGTCTTACCGAGTTGCCTAAGGATATGACAGTGGGAACTTCAACGGATGTTATCGTTGTGCCACAAAGCGTTAAGAAGATATGTTATCACTCGATATATGAGGCGACTCTTACGGTCATTCAAAGCCCTGACGTGGAAATAGAAGAGGGCGGCGTGCAGTCGGCATATATCAGTCTGGCCCGTGCGAATAATTTTAACTTCCCGTCATGTGAAAATGATGAGGTTGCACTTGAAGGCGACCGCCTGTATCTTGACGGAGTATACTCTTCAGCGGATATAAAGGGCGATTTCTATAACGCAACGACGATAGCAGAGCAGGTTTATCTGCCGGTTGACGCATCCGAGGAGGAGAGTGATGCGTTTGATGAGTATCTGGTGTCCATTGATTATCCGGAGATATCGTGGATCGCAGGTATCGCACCTGATTTTTTGCCGGACAGTACGATGTGCTTTACAATGGATGACCACATGGTTACAGGCTGTGAATCGGATGGAGAACTCCTGAGTATCCCCTGGTCTGTTCTTGATGAGGAGGACGGAATGGCCGTTCACCGCGCAACGTTCGGTATTGCCGACGGAGCATTTGAGAATTCTTCATACAAGACCGTATACCTTCACGGTAATTTCGGTGATGGAGTGGGTTCGGCGATACTTAATGGAAACACTTCTCTTACGGATATATGGTTTAACAGTTCTCTTGTATTTGCTGATATGCCGGAAGAACACTATTCATCCGATTCGTTTGCAGGGATCCCTGAGAATATTACGGTCCACCTTCCGGTAACGCTTACAGCTTCGCAAAAATCAGATGCCGAGGGTTATCTTCATTCCATCGGCATTCCGCAGGGAGCCAAATTCGATTATTACTCCGTACGACAGTAACGAACCACACAGTTTTATATAAGGAGCAGATATATGACACAACAGGAAAAAGATGAATTCAACCAAAGACGCAGGACACAACTGCAAAAAGACAACAAGGGCAGGATCAGGTGGGCGGTCATAATTCCCGCCATCGGACTCGTCCTTACCGTTATTCTCGGTGCTGTTGGCAAAGCGAAGCAGGGAGATATCGCAGCCGCAACCGTGCTTGATGATATGAGTGTTGCAGAATTTATTGATGATACGAATAACGGAGCTGCCATCTATACCGGGACAGCTACTGCAGTTGATCCCGTTACCGTAAAGGGAGAGGATGGCGCTTACATCATGATCCGGAGAAAGGTCGAGCAGGAGCAGAAAATATACAACGAGGAAGAGGACAAATACGAGTACGAAGAAGAGACGATCTCTGACAGATCCGCAAGCTGTGAGGAGATCGAGATAGACGATGAGGTTGTCTCATATGATGATTTTCATTCGCTGCCCCGTGAAGAGGAAGTATATACAGAGGGCGCGGATAACAACCGGATGAAGACCACGTACACGTATATTCCCGAAAGCGTTGACGGTACGTTCTTCATTAAGGTAAAGGACGGCGAGATATCTTCGGTTGAGTATTATAAGTCCGAAGACGTTTCCAAAGAGAGCAGTGCCGGATTCGGTCTTGCAATAGTTCTGATATGGCTGACAGTCATTGTTATTGAAATAATACTGATCGTTAAGATCGTTAAGATGAATAAGGCTATAAAGGCAATACAGTAAAGGAGTTACCGGACATGAGTAAAAATCCTAAAGTTCGCGTGTTGTCGCTGGTTCTGGCGCTCTCTTTTGCGGTGGCATCTCTTGCGGCATGTGGAGACAGCGGCGATGCAGCAGGCGCACTGGCACTTAACAAAAACGATAAAAGCGAAAAAAACGGAGCTGATTCAAAACCATCAATAGGATCCGAAGAAAAGGATAAAGATGCAAAGGATAAAGATTCATCTGACGAGCTGTCCCCGGAAGAGATGTATCCCGAGGAAGATGTTGATGAGGAGTGGATGGAAGTGCTTGAGGCAAACGGCACATTCTACGATGCTTTCTATAACCTTCGCAAGATCATGAAGGAGGAAGAGCCCAACCATCCCGATAATGTGAAAATGCCAAAGGGTATCATAAGAGATAATAATGATTACTATATACCGGACATGGAAGTGCCGGAAACAACATCGGCTGATATGTCCGAGATCACCGGAAGGTGGATACCGGTCTCCTCAACATATATGGATACCGAGACGGACTGGACCTGGGCAAGAGAGGCCGATGTTGATTTTCATCTTGATCTTAATGATGACGGAACGTGTTCATGCAATATGTTCGGAGGTGAGCAGAAAGGTTCGTGGGATGCAAGGTCCATTCCCATTGCCGGAAAAGACTGCGCATACGGAATGGAAGGAGATATTCTTGTCCTTCACAATGACATGGGACTCGGTGCCGAGATGGTATATAGGTTCGAACGTGATACAAAGGGTAATACTCTTATGAGAGCCCATGAGGATGACGAGTCTGAGTATCTCGGACATAAGCTTCCCGGTGCGAAACTGTACCGCCTTAAAGATGTATATCAGGGCGGAGCCAAAAAGGAGTACTCGGACAGTGATCCCGATCTTGATCCCAAAACTCATTTTGTTGTTCTGGCAGAGACGGACGATGAATATCACAGCGGGTACGGATATATGCGTAACGGAGTTACGGATACGATGCTTTACTATCAGTGCGATCGCGGGATCGTAAAGCTCATAAACGAGGACACAACCGACAGAGGCCGTAACATGGGGCGCACAAGGTTTGAGATAACGGATGACGATAAGCTTGTGCGCATTTGGCCCGGATCCATGAGTGATGCCGGTGATTACAGCGAGTATGAACTGTGTGAGGATGAGCAGCCGCCAAGGAGCCATCTGGCAGCAGGACCTGTTCCGAGTCGTGATGAAATCGAGGTGCCTGAAGGATCTCACGAGAAGGCCGGATTCTACAGGCTCGACAAGATATTCAACTACACATTCGTTGCAGGAGATCCCCTTATGGAGAATCCTTATCAGGCAGGGACAGATGATAATGTGTACGGTACCGATACACGCAAATATGATGCGGATTTCTGGTATGTCCTCAAGGAAGACGGAACAGGATACATGCGTGCGTGGAACAGATACTTCGAAGTCGTATGGTCCGATGATGTACAGTATTATTATGATATTTCCGGAAAGCATCAGCTCTCGGTGGTGGTTGGAGAGATAGATTATGATGGCACGTTTATGAGGATGTTTAAGGATGAACTCAATCCCGTGCCCGAATATCCCGAGGAACTCACATTTGAAGGTGCAAAAAAGCTTAAAGAAGAGATAGAGAAAAAGAGAGAAGAAAGAGCAAAGAAAAAAGATGAAGAATAAGAAGGGAGAGAAGATGAAAAAAGCAGGAAAGCTTATGGCATTGCTGACGGTGGCTCTGGTGGTTGCCGGAATGCTTACCGGATGTGGCAAGCCCGATCCGGATCCGAACAGCGGAGTATATGAGGCGGTGACCGGACATATGATGGGTATGACCATCAGTGTTGAAGAGATCTACGAGAACGGAGTGTCATTCGATCTTCAGGATGGCGGAAAATGTGTAGCCAATCTTGACGGCGAGACGTTCAAGATCAAATGGTCAACAGAAGGTAACAAAGTACACATCGAAGGCCAGGGAGTCGATCTTAGTGGAACCATCGGCGGCGGTGACATGACGCTTGAGAACATGATGGACATGGGGCTGGATATGACGTTCCACTGCGACAAGCTCCTGCATTCAGATGCCGGGAATGGTGATTCTGGTGACAAGAACGCAGTTTCGGGCAGTGTTTTGAAAAGACTCAGGGATGCAAAGAAAGGCAAGGATGTTTACGGAGGTTCAGCGGCGACAGTATCGGCGGATACCTCAAATGAAGAGATGCCTTTTGAAAATGAACAGAATACAGAACAGGCCGACGGGAACACAGATATTGAAGGCGATGCCGAATCGATATTAAATCCCGATTATAAGAGCGTAACAGGTGACACATATGAGATCGAGGGAATAAGCCTGTTGCAGCCAAACGGATGGAACTTTTTTCAGGAAGGTGATAATTCCGTACGTATCATGGTGGGAACAACAAACAAAGATGATTACATGAGTAAGTCATCCGCGGTCATAGAATGGCATCCGGATGCATCGGGAAGTATAGATACAAGCAATTACGGTGAGCCGACAAGCATCGATGCGGATTTTGGCGAACTGCATTATAAGGGAGCTGCCGGAAGTATACCGGGCGGATGGTTCGGTGTGATGATGATCGCGGAACATGATGACGGTTATATCCTTGTAACGATAACTGCACCGTCAGATGATTCGAGTATTGATGTTACATCACCGGAGTTTAATGCGATACTTGCGAGTGTTGAGACCAAATAAGAAGGAGCGACAATGATCATGAAGAACAGAATCAGCAGAATTACCATATTCGCTCTTGCACTGGCGGCCTTTGCTTCAGTGCTTGCGGGCTGCGGCAATAAGGTGTCGGAAGGATACTGGATCCTGAAGCAGGTATCCGAGGGCGAAGAGACGGTCAAGGGCGATGATCTGGAGGATTACGGTCTTGAGGAAGCATATCTTGTTACGGAGAAGGGCAAAGAGGGTTATGCAGTTTTATTCGGGTGCCCCGTAGATCTTGAGATCGATCAGGATAAGAGCACCATCGAATTTGAAACAGGGAAGGTTGATTATGAGATATCAGGAAGTAAACTGACGCTTGCGGACTCAAATATTTCCATGGTATTTGAAAAGAGCAAGGACGATGCGCCGAAGAAACCCAAAGAGGTAGCACTTGCCGATTATAAGAAGAGTGGTTCCGAAGAAGGAGGATCAAAAAAGAGTGAATCGTCACTCGAGTCAGAGTTTGGCAAAAAGCTTTCAGAAGGGAAGGACAGCGCCGGAAAAGATGATGAATGGGACTTCGGAGATGATGACGAAGATACAGGCAGTAACAGCGGTCCGTATAACCTGTCCTACAGTAATCCACGTGAGTATTTCGAAGGTGACTGGTATGGATGGATGACCATAGACGGCAGAACCGATTTCTGGAAGCAGATAGACGGAGAAGTATATGATGCGATGTGCAGAGTCGAGATGGATGATGACACATTCGGAACACTAACGATATGGGATGCCGGAATGCCCTATAGCGATCCTATGGCAAGAATGCCCATAATAGTAAGTGACAAGGGATCCAATCCGAAGATAGGAATGATCCAGTCTGATGCCGGGGGATATTTCCTTGACGGCGAAGTAACAAATACAACATGGGCCTCGGATCCGGGTGCCCTTAACTGGTCAAACTATATGATGATCGCGGCGACATATACCGACGGAGAAGGGGTTGATGCCATGGACTACGTGTTCCATTTCAAGAAGTGGGGAGATGACTGGAGTGATTTCTATCAGAAGCCGCCGCATTTTGACTGGTACAAAAAGCTGATAGATGCCGGCGAACCTATGCCGGACGCACCACCTGAAGATTAGGCTGAGTCGATTTGAAATGGGCGACATACCTTGATAATTAATTGAAAGTGAGGACATAGAAATGGCATTTTGTATAAATTGTGGAAGCGAGCTTCCGGATGGTGCGAAGTTCTGTATGAGCTGCGGAACACCGAATGCGGCGGCCGCAGCAGTACCCGCACCTACGCCGGAACCGACTCCTGCACCGGAGCCTGTGCCGGAACCTGAACCTGTACCGGAGCCTACGCCGGAACCTGCTCCTGCGCCTGTACAGCAGCCCGCAGAACAACCTGCACCTCAGCTGGCAGCTCCGCAACCCCAGGCAGCATCGAAGCAGAAGGCGCCGAAGTCTGTGAAGCAGCCCGGAGAAGGCGGCGGATTCGGGAAGATCATGATGATCATTATAGGTGCACTTATAGCTCTTACAATAATACTTGGAATAATCATTATAATAAAGAACGCGGTAGGCGGTTCTTCCAAGTCTTTAGAGGGAGCGGGAAGCGGTACGGCGCTTACCGAGATTCTTGATAAAACGGCGGCAACACATTATGGCGGCGGAACCTCAAAGCCTTCAAACTCTTCAGATGATGACGGGAAGGATGCTGAAGGTGGCGGAAATGGCGGGAAGTCTGAAGGCGGCAGATCCTCCGGTGCCGCAACGAGCACGACGCTTCATCAGGGCTGGTATTACGCTGATTACCCTGCCGGTTACGAACCTTTTTCCGAGGAAGAGAATTCATTCAGCGACGGAACAGGAGATCACCAGATTTCCGCCGAGATGAGTTACACTTCATCATCCATACCGGATGCCAAGGCTATGGCACAGGATAACGTTGATATGTGGAATGGTGAAAGGCAGCTTGGGCCGGTACTTAACCTCGGGTTGTACGAATGGCATACCGTTACTTATGATGCGTCAGGCAAGCCCTGCACTTTTGCATACTGTGATGTGAACGAAGATATTGTTGCATATTTCATAGTCGAAGGTCTTGCAGTCGATGATCAGGTCCTTCTGGATCTTCTTGCCTCGTTTGATACGGTGGATGATCCTGAGACTGCAAGAGACAATTACCTTAGCCAATTCGAATGATTTTACAAAGGAGGAATATGATCTTGCGCCCCGGAGAAAAGATTGTATGCGACACGGGTGTAATGGCTCTTATGGATGATACGGTACTGACCGGTCCCGGCAAAGTATGCCTGCAGACAATGACGGTCCCAAACCTTGCCAAGCTCCGTATCCCTTTTTTACCCTTAAGGAAATAAGGTAAGCACTATATGCTTTCGGCAGTTCTGTTTTGGTTCTAAATTTGCAACAGCGATTACTATTCCTTACATTCGTGAGTTTGGTGGTTATCGACGTCCGGGGATTTTCCCCGGGCGTCTTTTTTTTTCTTGCTTATTAATAATATGAACTGATCTTCTCAACCAGCGGTTCAAGCGCCGCTTCAAGTTCTTTGCTGTCAATGCCGATCAGGTCCGCAAGTTCGGGACTGATGGAAATATTACCGTCTGTAATGCTGACTACCGGAATATTGGCGGGATTGTTACCATCGATGAGAATGCTCTTGGCCATGTTGGCAGCCTCTATTCCGAGGTTTGCAAAATCAGTCTGATAATCTTCTATTGACCCTTTAAGAACAAACGGGGTGTTATTATTGATAAGATCAAGAACAGCGTTCAGATCAATATAGTCAAGAACTCCGATAATGTTTGCATCAGCTGCCCCCTCCTTGACAAGCCCTGCTCCTTCGGGATCAGAGAGAGCCGCGAAGATTACCGGAGTGTTTATCCCTTCTGCCAGAATACGGAAAGACTCGGCAACGGGAGTTGCTACTCCGACCACAAGATCGACTTCATCCGATATATACTTGGCAACAACCTGATCGAGAACTTCTGGGTCCGCATCACAGTATTCGTAAACCACTTCAAAGTTAACATTGTTCTTCTCGCCTATATCCTCAAGCTGTTTTCTGAAGTTTTCTACCACAACATCGAGGGATTTGTCACCGAGATAGTTATAAACGCCTATTGTATATGTAGCGATTTCTTCACCTGTTTTCTGTGCCTGATCCTGCACCTCCTTAACAGTCGGTGCGGTCGCTGCACATCCGCACAGACCGCAAATAAGTGCTGATGTAAGGACTGATGCGAGTATTCTTCTGATTATATTCATAGCTAAGTCTCCTTATCTGTTCTGCAAAATCATTTCTTCAAGCTTGTCTTGAACATATCCGTAAGAGTCTTGCGAAGGTCTTTGTTGGCAAGCACTGCCTCGATAAGACTGTCGTTCGGTCTGGTGTCTGCTTTTAGAACTTCCATTGCTTCCTTCTTGGTCTGGGCATTAGCCGCACGGTAAAGCTCGAGAAGTTTTTTCTCGGTAGCCGTAACCTTTACCGAGGAGCCGCTTGTTGTTTTTTTGGCAGCAGTAGTCTTCTTGGCTGTAGTCTTAGCCGTAGTAGTCTTTTTAGCTGCGGTAGTTTTCTTAGCAGTTGATTTTGCAGCAGGTTTTTTAGCTGCGGTCTTCTTTGTAGTTGTTGTTTTCTTTGCTGTAGCCATAAGTAACCCTCCTGAAATGTGTATCAGATAGTAAATTTGTTTCCCCTAAAGTGTATTATACCATTTTTTTACACTGATATGATTTTCTGTGTGATATTTTTGTGACAGATCAGATGATATTATCATAATGCAAAAACCACAAAATCCCGATTGACCGGTTACGGGAAAGATTATATATTAATGATAGCGGAAGCTGAAAGGAAGGAAGAGAATGGAGATAGAAAAGAAAATGGGAAACAACAAGATAAATGATGATGAACTTAATAAGGTATCGGGCGGAGCAGAGCAGGTTGCTGATTCGGGTAATACGGTAATGCATACATGCCCTAACTGCAGCACGGATAAAAAGGTTCCTTTTAAGCTGGCATCCGGCGGAAGAGCAACATGTACAGTGTGCGGTCAACAGATATTTTTGTGATTTTTGAAAAAGTTTATAAAAATTTCAAAATACTGTTAACTATCAGTTAATTTTGTCCGATATATAAGATACGTATAGGTGTCGTCTCAAATGGAATTGAGACTTGTTTACTTCAAGGAGGAAGGTGTTATCGTGACAAATTCTATTTTTGGTACATCCGGTGCATCCGCACCGGTATCTGCGTATTCTGCGCAATCAAGATCAGTCAAAAAGGATCAACCGAATAAGGCTGCCGAAAAGGTTAAGTCAAACGACTGGAAGCCGGTTTCCGAAAACAGTTCGCTTATTCCGACCGAAAAGGCCGGGTACGGAACGGTTGTCGGTGATGTTAATCTCTCTGACAAGGCTAAAGAGTATTATGCCAAGCTCAAGGAGAAATTCCATGGTGTTGATTTTGTCCTTGTGAGCAAGGATATGAAGCAGCAGGTTGAAGCAAATGCGAGCAAGTACGGCAATGCAAGCAAGCCCATAGTTCTCATTGACGATGAGAAGATCGAGAAGATGGCAAATGATCCCGAATATGCCAAGAAGTATGAGGGAATAATAGAGTCATCTCTTTCAAAACTTGAGGCTGCGCGGAATTCTCTTGCTGCAAGCGGTGCAACGATCAAGAATTTCGGAATGTCCGTGGGAGAAGACGGCAAAACATCGTTCTTTGCGGTTCTTGAGAAGGCAAGTGATTCCGCAAACAGGATAAGAGAGAAGAATCTTGCCAAGCACAAAGCCGAAAAGGCCGAAGAGAAGAAGAAAACCGAGAAGAATAAGGAAAAGGAGCGGCTTGAGAAGAGCGCTGACGAGGAAGAAAAGGAATACATCGAATTCCACTCAAATTCTCTCGAAGATCTTCTTGACAAAGTATCGAAATATGCTTATGAGAGCTCGGAAAATGCGTTGTTTGCAAGCGAAGGAATAGGACAGTCCATAGACTTTAAGGGGTGATGCGCTATGACAGGAATGGTAAATATGTCTCCGAAAAGTGCCGGAGCATTTGCAGCCCTGATCACCCGAAAGGACAACAGTACAAGAGCTAACGGGGCGGAAGTATCGAAGATGCGCCGTGCACTAAAAACAGGGGCGGCAAATTGTACGCCGGCACAGCCTGTTTCGATTGTCGACAGCATGAAGAAGTATTCCGAGACTTTAAAAAAACAGCGGACGACGAGTAAGGATACTTCTCTTGCCAAAATGAAGCTTAAGTACAGCTTCAAGAAGATTTCATCCAAAATCATAAGCAGCAAAACATCGACTGCGGCCAGGGAAGCTGTCGCTTCGGCAAAAAGAGAGATCCAGAAGCTAAAAGCCGCCAAAAGAACAGGAAAATACGACGAAGAGGAGCTGGCAGCTGCTTTAGATCACGCCAAGGCCATGGAGAGGATCGCTCGCAAAAAAGCCAGACACCTCGAAGAAGAGGAGATGGCAAAGCGGTGTTCGTCCGATAAGGGCGGAGGCGACGTGCCGGCAGTTGATGCAAAGGATTGTGATACAAAAGAAGATCCGGTCGAAAAAGAACTGAAGGATTTGAGGGATGAACTCGGGGAAATAGAAAGCAAAGCAGAGAACGAAGAATACATTGAATCAAAAGAGGTCACCAATGAGATGATAAGCGAGATATGCAGCGGCATGGAGGAGATGCTTGATGCTATCGAGGACCTTAACGACCTCCTTGATGAGATGGCAGAAAATCCTGTTAATATGGATCCGGAAGATATCGATGCGCTAGAGATTAAGCAT
>OCTX011912840.1_pt1 | contig 11186 bp, 16 predicted proteins | sample 1539691 | NCBI WGS metagenome assembly OCTX01 (sample SAMN02144231, study PRJEB22623) | gut metagenome | biome: sheep rumen | host: Ovis aries | place: New Zealand | reverse complement strand
ATTTTAGGGTTCAGTCTCCGTGAAACTTACCAGTCATAAACATTGGCCACCATTACCGGTTTCATGCGGAAATGACAGACAATATCAATTGACCAGATATATATTTATCATACAACGGGAGAGGGCAGAAGTCTAATACAATTTCGACTTCTTATTATATTTTCGTATCTTGCACTTCCTTACATACCGTCCTGACTACAGAACAGTGATCCTGTTGACATTTCGATACAACATACTCCCTTGTAGATTCATATATCCCTTTTTCTTTATATATTGCACGAAGAATCAGATTTTTGAGATATACGTTTTCGTAATTAATCATGTTAATAATGCGTTGATTAACAATTGCTTCATTTTCAGTATTTCGGCTGAGCATCAATAGTATCCTTGTTGCAGTATATTTAATTTGGAATTAAACATGTACAAAAACAAATCAACGATTTAGCTCTGCAAGCGAATCAGAAACGCTATAAAGCTTACAAATTAGAACAGCAAGCTCTTGATATAATGGATAATGAAGTGATTTTTGCGAAATAAAATTATTAAAACAAGCGTGTAAGCAGATTCAACTCCTGCTTACACGCTCATTTTATTTTATCTCTTGTTCAGTTTCATCAAACAGCGGGCTGTCGAAAAATTGGCGGACGGTAATTTCAAGACCGTCGCAGAGTTTCTTGATGGACACCACGCCCGGATTCTGGCTCTTTTGGTTGAGCATACTGTATATGGTTGACGGCGAAACGCCTGAAATATTTGCAAGGGCATTGACAGCAATGTTTCTCTCACGGCACAGCTCCAAAATACGCTGCGCTACGGCTTCTTTTGTTCTCATAGCCTTCTCCTTTGCGATTTATCGTAATTCAATTCTACAAAAATGTGCGATAAATCGTGTGGGATATATCGCAATTATAAAGATATTGTGCTATAATTTACGATATATCCCATAAAGGAGATTATTATGTTTTCAGTTTTTACGGTTTGCTTTTTCGGACATCGTCAGATAGATGATTTTAGGATGGTTGAGCAAAGGATTGAACGGTTGATAGATAAGCTGCTTAATGAACACGAGTATGTTGAGTTTCTTGTCGGACGTGACGGCGAGTTTGATCAGCTTGTAACCTCTGCAATCCTTCGTTGCAGAAAGCGTTTGGATTCGGCAAATTGCTCCGTCACTTGGGTTATGCCTTATCTAAAATCGGATTATGTCAAAAACAGTGAAAGCTATAATAACTACTACGATTCTGTTGAGGTATGTGAACAATCTGCCAATGCTCACCCGAAATCAGCTATTCAAATTCGCAACAGAGCAATGGTTGACCGTTCAGATCTTTGCGTTTTCTGCGTTACGCATAAGAGCGGCGGTGCTTATCAAACGCTACGGTACGCAAAAAAGTCAAATGCAAATATCGTCAATCTTTTTGAATGATTCTACTTTTCGGTTACAGTTTTGTATTTCTGTATGAAGAAAGTTTGTGTTTTACCATTATGCTGTTATCATATATGATAACAAATCAGTGAGCATATTTTGGGATTGAGTCATCAATACTATCATCCAGCGTTCGATATTTTGCGTACAGCACTTCGTAAAGGCTTTTGCTATTTTGACTATTTAAAGCGGCTTTACATTTTTTGATATCTTCATTTATTGAATCTCGTATTTTATTATTCACTTGATTATCATCTCATTTCAATTTCTCACACGGCGGCTAGATATCCTTCTCAATATATGCGGGTTTATTGGAAACTATCTCCATTTCAGAATGATCATCTATGATATATCCCTTTTTCCCAAGGGAATCAAGATGCAAAAGGCTCGATACATTACCAAGTGTGTGGTCAAGTCTTGCGCCCACAATACCAATTAAAAGGAAATCGTCAAATCCTCTTTTAATGGCCTCCTTGACAGCAAATACAGTATCGGTATCATCTTTTTCGCAAGGCAGCACAATAGTTTCCACACCAAGGTGCGGGTTATCGTGGGAGTCAAAATCTCCCACGATAAGTCCGGGATTTACTTGCAAAGATTCTAAATGTTTCAGTCCGCTGTCGCAGAACAAGATGAAATCATCGTTGCGCAAACAGCTTTTGATGTATTCATAATTGTTTATGTCAGCACCGCCGACAATAACACAACGTTTCATTATAGAATATCCACCATTTCGTTATTAAGTGCCTTGTTCATACTTCTGACCGCGCAGAACTTACCGCACATAGAACAGGTATCTTCGTGCTCGGGCTTGCGCTTGTCACGGATGCACTTTGCCGTTTCAGGATCAAGAGCACATTCCCATTGAGCCTCCCAATCGAGTGCTCTTCTTGCGTCTCCCATGCGGTCATCAATATCTCTTGCGTGAGGGATCTTCTTTGCAATGTCGGCTGCGTGAGCTGCGATTTTTGATGCGATAATACCTTGCTTTACGTCATCCACGTTGGGAAGTGCCAGATGCTCGGCAGGGGTTACGTAGCAAAGGAAAGCAGCTCCGCTTGCGGCGGCAATGGCCCCGCCGATGGCAGAGGTGATGTGGTCATAACCGGGAGCGATATCCGTAACAATGGGGCCGAGCACGTAGAAGGGTGCACCCATGCAGATGGTCTGCTGCATCTTCATATTCGCTTCGATCTGGTCCATAGGCATATGTCCGGGACCTTCTACCATCACCTGAACGTCCTTTTCCCAAGCACGCTTGGTCAACTCCCCAAGGCGTACAAGCTCCTCGATCTGGCAGACGTCGCTTCCGTCGGCAAGGCAACCGGGACGACAAGCATCGCCGAGAGAGATGGTCACGTCGTACTCACGGCAAATCTCAAGGATCTCATCGTAGTATTCGTAGAAGGGATTCTCTTCGCCGGTCATACACATCCAGGCAAAGACAAGCGAACCGCCACGGGAAACGATGTTCATCTTTCTCTTGTGCTTACGGATCTGATCAATGGTTTTGCGGGTAATGCCGCAATGGAGGGTTACAAAGTCAACGCCATCTTCTGCGTGAAGTCTTACTACGTCGATAAAATCCTTTGCGGTAAGGGTTGCAAGATCTCTCTGATAGTGAATAACGCTATCGTATACGGGAACCGTACCAATCATAGCAGGACATTCGCTGGTTAGCTTTCTGCGGAAGGGCTGAGTGTTGCCGTGGCTGGACAAATCCATAATTGCCTCAGCACCCAAATTAACGGCTGCCATAACCTTTTCAATCTCAATATCGTAATCCTTGCAGTCTCTCGATACGCCAAGGTTGACGTTGATCTTGGTGCGAAGCATAGAGCCGACGCCGTTGGGATCAATGCAAGTATGTAATTTATTTGCACAAATAGCAACCTGTCCTTTGGCAACAAGGTCACGGATTTCTTCCTCAGTTCTGTATTCTTTTGCAGCAACTGTCTTCATTTCAGGGGTAATGATGCCTTGTCTTGCGGCATCCATTTGTGTTGTATAATTTCTCATTGTTTTTGGTTCCTTTCAAGCACATTTTATTTAGAAAACTTACCGGTCAGATCAAAAGCATGGTTCATAGGTCCGGATCCTTGCCCCAGATCGAGCATATCGGCAAGTGCAAGAGAGATATATTCTTTCGCTCTCTGTACAGACGCTCCAAGATCATAGTCTTTTGCGAGGTTGGAGGCAATTGCAGATGACAAAGTACACCCCGTACCGTGTGTGTTCGGATTGTTGATGCGTTTGCCCTTAAACCAACGGTATGTACCATCTTGATACAAAAGGTCGTTGGCATCGTTAATACTATGACCGCCCTTGAGCAAAACAGCACAGTGATAGGTATCGCCGATCTTCTTTGCCGCTTCGACCATATTCTCTTCATCTCGGATGGACATAGCCGCCAGGACCTCTGCCTCGGGAATGTTGGGTGTCACAACGGTGGCAAGGGGTATCAGGTATTCCTTAAGGGTATCGATTGCATCCTCGCTGATGAGTCTTGCTCCGCTGGTTGCCACCATAACGGTATCCACAACGATATTCTCTGCCTTATGATATTTGAGTCTGTCAGCAATAGCTTGAATAAGCTCACTTGAAGATACCATACCGATCTTGACAGCATCGGGACAAATGTCCTCAAATACCGCGTCGATCTGCTGTGCTAAAAATTCGGGAGTCGCTTCCTGTACTCCTCTTACACCGGTCGTGTTCTGTGCCGTCAGTGCTGTGATCGCACTCATGGCATAAACACCATTCATCGTCATTGTTTTCAAATCTGCTTGAATACCGGCGCCTCCACTGCAGTCGCTTCCTGCAATGGTCAATGCTGTTTTCATTTTCATAAAAATACTCCTTTCATTTTTCAGCATCGTTTTGTATAGCGGCATAAGGTGGTGCCCCCAATCTGCCGCTTGTTTGTTATATGGTTTTCAATATAGAATCTGCAAAATCACGGATATAATAATCAGCAAGACTTTGCAGTTCATTCTGTCGGTTTTCGTGCCTGTCATAAACGCCAACAGTTGTAAATCCGTCTGCCTTTGCAGTCTTGAGCGCAAATAAAGCATCCTCAAAAATGCAGGTTTCTTCTTTAGTTGTACCAAAATGCTTCAATGCCTTTCGATAGATGATCGGCTTGTCCTTGCCGAAACCAACCTCAGCGCAGGTGAATATCTCGGAGAAGTAATGACGGATACCAAGTCGTTCCAACGTTTCTTCCACAAGATATCTGTCTGTCACCGTGGCAACGCACATCTTAACGCCGTTCTCCTTAAGCCAACGAAGATACTCCGCAATGCCAGGTTTGAGAGTGACCTTTGTTCTGTAGATTCCCTCAACCATAGCGTTGACGCTGTCCACAATTTCTTTGACAGAAAGTGTGACGCCGTAGTGCTCTCGGTAATATTCGGCTGCCTCCTCCAAGGTAAGCGTCATAAATGTCTCTTTAAGATCCTCATGCGGTTCTTTACCAAGTGTTCGCAGATAATCCTCGCCGATGGTTTCCCAGATAAACATGGAATCAAGAAGCGTTCCGTCAAGGTCAAAGATGGCTCCCTTTAGCATAAGCCAAGCTCCTGCGCTCTTGCTTTCAATTCCATCGCCGCCGTCTTGGGATCATCCGCTTTCATTATGGCTGACACTACACAAATTCCGGCAATGGGAATGCCTGCAAGCACGTCAATGTTATCCTTGTTGAGTCCGCCGATGGCATTCGCAGGAATCGGTACAGCATTGCAAATATCCCGCAGTGTATCGGTAGAAGTTAAAACGGTCTTTACTTTGGTCGTGGTAGGATAGATTGCTCCTACACCGAGATAATCAGCACCCTGTTCGTAGGCTTCCTTTGCCCAAGGAACTGTCTTTGCTGTTGCGCCTACGATCTTATCGTCGCCCATCAGTTTTCTTGCGGTTGCAATGGGCATATCTTCGGCTCCCACATGGACACCTTCTGCATCAATGGCAAGAGCAACGTCCACACGGTCGTCAATAATCAGCGGCACGTTGTAACGCTTTGCGATAGTGTGGACCTTCTCAGCAAGCTGGATATACTCTCGTGTGCTCTTATTTTTTTCACGAAGCTGAAGAAAGGTTGCACCGCCAATGAGCGCCTGTTCCACACGATAGAGGAATTCTTCCTCGGTGTAGTTCGTGCTGTCGGTGATAAAATATAAACTTGGATCAAACTTTTTCATTCTCTTTACCTCACACATATAGATAATCGTTCAAGACAGGCTGTAAGCCTTCCTCGGCAATATCCTTGTACATTTTATCAAGGCTGCGGTTATCGTCGATCTCGAACTGCTCGTCGCCCTGTACGTCGTCCGTTTCTTTACCCGTGTATTTGCTTTCGTGATCTCCGATGCCGGTGGAAACACCTGCGGAGACCTTTGTTGCCGCAATCTTTACAATGCCATTACGGAACTCGGCACTCTCACGGGAAGATACCGTAATTCCAACATAAGGCAGAAAAATACGGTAAGCACAAAGAACCTGACAAAGCTGCTTTTCATGAACGTCCAAGGGGTTGATCTTATCGTTATTGATAATAGGTCTGAGTCTTGGACAGGATAAGGACATTTCGGCGTGAGGATATTTCCTCTGCAAGTAATAGACGTGCAACGCACTTGCCAAAGCATCCTTACGGAAGTCCGACAGACCAAGGAGTGCCGAAAATGCAACACCACGCATACCGCCGCGAAGCGCACGTTCCTGTGCATCAAAGCGGTACGGCCAAACACGCTTGTGACCGAGCAAGTGAAGCTGTTCGTACTTATCGGTATCGTAGGTTTCTTGGAACACCGTTACATAGTCCGCACCGCATTCGTGGAGATAGTTGTATTCATCGGTATTAACGGGATAGATTTCAAGCCCGACCATACGGAAATATTTTCTTGCCAGCTTGCAGGCTTCACCGATATATTCCACATTGCTCTGTCCTCTGCTTTCACCGGTAAGGATTAGAATTTCCTCCATACCGCTGTCGGCAATGACCTTCATTTCTTTTTCGATCTGCTCCATAGAAAGCTTCATACGCTTAATGTGGTTGTAGCAATTAAAACCACAATATACACAATAATTCTCGCAGTAATTAGCTATGTAAAGAGGGGTAAACAAATAGACGGTGTTACCGAAGTGCTTACTTGTTTCAAGTCTTGCACGCTGAGCCATCTGTTCAAGGAACGGCTCTGCCGCAGGAGAAAGCAGTGCCTTAAAATCTTCAACAGTGCAATTGTCGTGCTCCAAAGCCGCCTTTACATCAGCGGCGGTGTATTTTGAATAATCATAGGAGTTCATCTGTGCCATCACATTTGCACACACATCCGATTCGATCACTTCCATCCCCGGCAGATATTCCATATGGTTCTTTCGGGAGGATGGATCGGTTTCAAGACGATGCTTCTTCGCAAGTGCTTCCGGCGATAAATGCTCCGAATCTACAAAAAATTGATTTTCCATAGTTTTCACCTTAATCTCTGAGGAAACCTGTTAGCGGATCGGATGCAGAAGCTCCACGTGTCAGCACTCTGCCAAGTCCTGCAAGGTAAGCTTTATGTCCTGCTTCAATGGCATTTTTGAATGCAGATGCCATCATAGGAAGGTCACCTGCAGTTGCAAGAGCGGTGTTCGCCATAATAGCAGCGGCGCCCATTTCCATTGCTTCGCAAGCCTGAGAAGGTCTGCCGATACCGGCATCTACAATTATAGGCAGGTCGATCTCATCAATCAAAATCTGAATGAATTCTTTTGTGGCAAGACCTTTGTTAGACCCGATAGGAGAAGCCAATGGCATAACGGAAGCTGCACCGGCGTTTACAAGGTCACGAGCTACATTCAAGTCGGGATACATATAAGGCATAACCACAAAGCCTTCTTTGGCAAGAATCTCGGTCGCCTTGATAGTTTCTTGATTATCGGGGAACAGATACTTGGAATCACGCATAATTTCAATTTTTACGAAATTGCCGCAGCCAAGTTCTCTTGCAAGACGAGCTATACGAACAGCTTCTTCTGCATTTCTTGCACCACTAGTGTTAGGAAGCAAAGTAATTCCTTCAGGAATGTAGTCGAGGATACTTTCCTGCTCCTTGGTATTTGCACGGCGAACAGCAAGGGTGATGATCTCTGCTCCTGCATCCTTCACTGCTGCTTCAATCAGTTTCATCGAATACTTACCGGAGCCGAGAATAAAACGGGAGTTAAATTCGTGTCCGCCAATAATCAGTTTATCGTTATTCATTTTTGTTTCCTTCTTTCATTAAGTTTCAAATTGTTCTGCTAAGATTCTGAGTACAGTATGGGCTTGATGAGCTGCACAGAGCATTACACGGGAAGATACGAGACCGTCTTCCGATTGCACGTCACTTTTCTCGTCTCCACATAGATAAAACTTGCTTGTGATTTTTCTCGTCCTGATAGAATTAGCACTACCGAAACCTGCCATACCCGATGCCGCAACAAGATATTTGTCGGGCATTTCTTCAAGGACAAGATTGGTAAGCATTGCTTTGCACTCTGCATCATCAAAGGCTTCGCAGATAATATCTGCACCTTGCAACAAATGGGTGGCATTTTCTTCTTTTACACAGATAGTATGCGTTTCAAGAGTAACATACGGAGCGATCTCTAAAAGATTATCCCGCAAGGCATCCGTCTTGTTCATCCCAAGCTGATTCGCTTTATACTGCTGTCGGTGCAAATTGGTAATATCCACACGATCAAAGTCAATAAGAATCAGTTTTCCAATACCCGCACGGGCAAGAGAAATAGCGACATTAGAGCCGAGACCGCCAAGACCGCAAATGGCAACCGTTACCGATGAGAACTTCGTTTGCAGCTTCTCGCCGTGTCGCTCGGCTAAAGCTTTATTCCATTCTTCTTTCGTTGGGATCAGATTAACCACCCCCCACAAAGCTGACAACCTCTACGCTGTCGCCGTCCTGCAATACGGTTTCGCCATACTGCGATTTGGGAACGATATCTCCGTTTCGCTCTACTGCGATTCGCTTGGGATCGTAGTTTGTAGTTGCAAGGTATTCCGCTACTGTCTTACCTGCAATATTCAGTTCTTCGCCGTTGATCTTTACCATAAAAACACCTCCAAAAACAACAAAAAAGGAAGCTACCGATTTGGTAACTTCCTTAATGTACTTCGTTATTCCTAATATCCTTGTATCAGGCATCCCTACGTTGGCATTATCCAAATCAGGTTCTCGGTCGAAGGTCACACCTTCCTCTCAGCCCGTAATACAAGCTCCCGTTTATTTAATTGTTTTATTTGTTATACATCACTTCGTAAAAATATACAAGTCTTTTTGGTGAAAAAAGTTTGAACAATTGAAATTATCCCTCGTAAGGACGAATGCGAAGTGTTGCACCAACAGATTCACAAATTTTTCGACAGATCTCCTGTTCTTCCTTTGACACCACTATATCAACGACTGTCATTACCACTGAAGGAACATATTTGGTACACTCTTTTGTGAATTTAAGCATAGCCTCATAGGATTCTATACCGAATTTCGGGCGGACAATCTTTAAATACTCTTCCTTGTTCGTCGCATTTAAACTGATGGAAACGGTATCAATCAATCCCTGCAGCTTAGGTGCGGTAGGTTCATTCCAAATCAGATCCGCAAGGCCGTTGGTGTTGATACGGATTTTGATGTCACTCTTTGACTTGATGTACTTTGCAACCTCAAGAAGATCATCAAGTCGCTCGGTAGGTTCTCCATAACCGCAGAAAACAACCTCGTTGTATTTGTTCAAATCCCATGTATCAATGCTGTCGCACACCTCTTTTACGGTGGGTTCTCTTTCTAACCAAAGGGAATCCGAACCATATACCGATTCCCCATTTTGACGCAAGCAAAATGTGCAAGCGCAGGGACAACGGTTTGTCACATTCACATAGATACCGTTATGTATAGGATATGTAATTGTCATCATAAAACACTACCTCCGTTAAGTTTCGTTTTTATATCCAGCTTATCCATAGCTATACCTGCAATTACATAAAGGACGGTACTGAGAGCCGACTGCATTATGTAACCGGGAATACCGGCAGTAGGAGCTACAAAGTTTCCGGTTATTAGTGCCTCATATAAATAGTACCCACCAATACAAAGGGTCCAAGCAGGAATCAGTGCAAGGATGTTTCGTAAGCAGATTATGTTCTTGCTCTTGCGGGAGAAGAATAACACGGTAGCCGTCTTAATAATCATCGAGCCGGGTGCCCAGATAGCAAAACCTGTGAGGCAGTCCGCAAGAAGTGCTCCACCTGCACCGACAAACATAGCGTAAGGTAATGGAAGTAAACTGGCAGCAAGATAAATAAAGGCATCACCAACGTGGGTATAACCGGTATGGCTTGGAATATGTAGATACGCCGTAAAGACAAATACAATTGCAGTAAAGATGCCCGCAAAACACATAAGTTTGATTTTTTCGTATTTCACAATGTACACTCCTATCAAATTTCCGTTAGGAACTCCTCGAAGCAGATACCGTCTGTTTTTGGCAGGTCGAGTTCAACCGTTCTACGCAACACCTTTGCAACAAAAGAAGACGCATGGCGTACAGAATCCGCAAAACCTACGCCATTCACAGTATCCGCTGCTATGATGGTAGAAAATACATCTCCAGTACCCGAGCGGAACGGCCCGACTTTATGTTCTAGTATCGTCTGCCACTCTTTGCCACCCTCATAGATAAAGTTCTCCAGATTGTCTCCACGCTCAAGACCGGATACAACAATTTTCTTCGGCCCCATTGCGCAAAGCTTATTGCAAATCTCCGCAAGGTCATTTTCATCCATATCCACTTTATACTCAGTTCCTGTGAGGATACAAGCTTCAGTCAGATTGGGTGTCAGGATATTGCCAAGCGATACCTCAATGCCGGAAAGCTCCATGTTTGCCGGGATTAAATCAATCCCTTCCATGTGATGGAGCATTCCGTATTCCTCTGGAAAATCCTTCTCTTCAATAATGTTCATCATGATGGTTGCGAGTGTAAGCGGAATCTCATCCGGGTCCGGAAACCCAAGCGATGCTGTCAGACTTCCCTGCGGATCACTGTCGATCAGCAGCACCTTCTTTCCTGTTAATGCAAGCCCGATTCCAAGGTTGGCAACAACGGATGTTTTGGAACACCCTCCTTTTTGGTTTGCGACTGCGATTACTCTGCACATACTTTTTCACCTTTCTTATAATTTGCTTTCCTCTGTCACTTCTGAATCAACTGATTTCTTCGTAACGATATATCTTCTCCAGGCTTTCCATTCCCTCAGAATATCCAGGATGTCCTGTTTCATCTTTTTAGCCGGATAGAAGTCTAATACTTTCTGACAATTTTGACCATGGCAATGGCTATTATATGGTTGCAAATACAAGTGGAAACACTACTGCAACCCCTTCAAAAGTACTCTCTTAGAAGACATCTATAAGACATACTGCATCCAAAGAATATGTGCCAACATATTTCATCTTTTCTTCCAGAATGGCTATCTTTTCCGCCACTTTCTTTTTTTCTCTAGCAATTGCTTTACGTAGCCTCTCTTCATCTTTGCCTGTAGAACCAATCAACTCATCTTCCATACTTCTTACTCGTATATCTGAAAGATCCCGTAGCGCCTGAATGCGCGAATCTATCTTGACATTATTCTTCCCCATCCTTATCCTGATGTTTGCTCACTTTTGTATTGTCTTCGCCAAAGAGGAAAGCAGAGCCATCATCTCAGGATTAGCCAACACCT
>OCTX012190927.1_pt1 | contig 11187 bp, 9 predicted proteins | sample 1539691 | NCBI WGS metagenome assembly OCTX01 (sample SAMN02144231, study PRJEB22623) | gut metagenome | biome: sheep rumen | host: Ovis aries | place: New Zealand | reverse complement strand
CTCACACTCTACGGTAACATCATACTTGTGTGCATACTCTACAACCTGACGGGAGATCTTGATGTTCTCCTCGTAAGGCAGTGAAGAACCGTCGTACATCACTGAAGAGAAGCCCATGTCGATGCAATCCTTACAGAGCTCGAAGCTATCACCGTGGTCGAGGTGCAGCACGATCTCAGGATGAGCGCAACCCAGCTCCTTAGCATAAGCCACAGCACCCTCAGCCATATAGCGGAGGATAGTAGCGTTAGCATAGTTACGAGCACCCTTGGAAACCTGCATAATAACAGGTGACTTTGTCTCAACGGCAGCCTGTACGATAGCCTGCATCTGCTCCATGGTGTTAAAGTTGAAAGCGGGGATGGCATAACCGCCAACAACTGCTCTCTTGAACATCTCGCGAGTATTCACGAGACCCAAATCCTTGTAATTTACCATAATTGAATCTATTTAAATAGGTGAAAATATTAAACTGTCCGCAAAGGTAGCCAGAATTCTTGAAATAAAAAAGCCCTACACGTAATTAATTAATAGCTTTTCACGGTTTTTAAGTATTCCACCGCCACTGTCACTCGACGACAGGGTCAAAATGTAAACTGTAAATTACAAATCATCTGTCTATATGCAATAAAAAAGGTGAAACATCGTTATTATCAACGTGCTTAAGCAAAAAACAACGATAATCATCTTCCTCTTGCTGGCGGTCACTTCTATCAGAGCCCAGCAAGAGCCATCCTTCGCCCACTATTGGGCGATGGAACCATCGTTTAACCCCGCGGCAGTAGGCAAACAGCCGAAGTTGAACGTGACGGGCACCTATGCCATGACGCTGAATGGTTTTGAGAACCCGCCAAAGACGATGAACTTCGGAGCCGACATGCCTTTCTACCTGATGGGGCGCTATCACGGGGTAGGCATACAACTGGTGAACGACCAGCTTGGCCTCTTCTCCCACCAGCGTCTGCTGGCGCAGTATGCCTTCAAACAGCCGTTGCTGGGTGGTCTGCTGAGCATTGGCGTGCAAGGTGGCATCCTCAGCGAGAAGTTCAAGGCCAGCGGCCTGGATTTAGAGAACAGCAACGACCGCGCCTTCAGCAAAACCGACGCCAACGGAGTAGCCATCGACTTGTCTGCCGGACTATACTACACGCACGGCCAGTGGTATGCTGGAGCCTCTGTCCAGCACCTCACAGCACCACAGATAGAACTGGGCGACCGCTCTATCCTGAACGTCAGCAGAGCATATTATTTGACAGCAGGATACAATATTCAGCTACGCAATCCGTTATTGTCAATACACCCCTCTGTGTTGGCACATACCGATGGCACCAGCCACCGTGTGAACGTGACGACACGTCTGAAGTACACGCACGAGAAGAAGATGATGTACGCGGGAGTGGGCTACAGCCCTTCCAATTCGGTGACAGCGCTCATCGGCGGTTTCTTTCACGGCATCACGATAGGTTACAGCTACGAAATCTACACGTCGGTACTGAAGATTGGCAACGGCTCGCACGAGCTCTTTGTGGGTTACCAGACTGATCTGGTATTCCAGAAGAAAGGACGCAACCGCCATCAAAGCGTACGCATACTCTAATAGATAATAGATAATTGATAATTGAGATATGAAAAAATTACTTAGTATAGCACTTTGCGCCACAATGGCGATGCTGCTGTCTGGCTGTTTCGGCAGCAAGATGGCGTCAGCGTCTGGTGGCGAGGTGACGGGTGTCAGCGGCCGTGCCTTCAGCGAGCCTGCACCTTACGGTATGACACTGATCAAACGTGGTCACCTGCGTATGGGTATCGACAAGCACGACTCCCTATGGGGTAAGCAGACGCCCGTACGCGACATCTCAGTAGAGGGTTTCTGGATGGACGAACGTGAGGTTACCAACTCCATGTACCGCCAGTTTGTCAACTATGTACGCGACAGCATTCTTCGCGAGCGTCTGGCAGATCCTGCCTACGGTGGCGACGAGACGTACAAGATTGAGGAAGACAAGAACGGCGACCCCGTGAAGCCTCATCTGAATTGGAAGAAGCAACTGCCCCGCAAGCCCAACGAGGACGAGCAGCGTGCCATCGAGAGTCTGTACACCACCAATCCGGTGACGGGCGAGAAGATGCTCGATTGGCGCCAGATGAACTATCGCTACGAAATCTACGACTATACGGAGGCTGCCAAGCGCAAGTATCGCGACACTCACGAAGAACGCGTGCTGAATACGGACGTGCGCCCCAACGCCAACGAGCAGATATGGATCTCGAAGGACACTGCCTACATCAATGACGAGGGTCAGATTGTCCGTGAGACCATCAACCGTGAGCATACGGGACCATGGGACTTCCTGAACACATACATCGTGAACATCTATCCCGACACGACCTGCTGGGTCAACGACTTCCCCAACGCTGACAACGAGAGCTACATGCGCTACTACTTCTCCAATGCCGCCTACAACGACTACCCCGTTGTGGGTGTAACGTGGGAACAGGCCAACGCTTTCTGCGCCTGGCGTACGGAGTACCTGCTGCGTGGCCTGGGTGCCGCAGCACGCTATGTGCAGCGCTACCGTCTGCCGACAGAGGCCGAGTGGGAGTATGCTGCCCGTGGCAAAGACCAGAACGAGTTCCCCTGGGACAATGAGGACGTAGCCAACGGCAACGGTTGTTTCTATGCCAACTTCAAGCCAGACAATGGTAACTATACCAAGGACGGCAACCTGATTACCAGTCGCACGGGCATCTATAGCTCTAACAGCAATGGTCTGTATGACATGGCAGGCAACGTGGCCGAGTGGTGCTCAACCATTTATACCGAGGCTGGTGTAGAAGCCATGAACGACATCAACCCGCAGCTGAGCTACAACGCTGCCAAGGAAGACCCCTACCGCCTGAAGAAGAAGTCGGTACGCGGTGGTTCATGGAAAGACCCCGAGAGCTACATCCGCTCCGCATGGCGCTCGTATGAATATCAGAACCAGCCTCGTTCGTACATCGGCTTCCGCTGTGTGCGCTCGTTAGCCAACACCACCAGTGACAAGATTAAAGTAAAGAAAGGAAAGAAGTAATGACCGTATACAGCAAATTCAATTTCGTCTACCGCTTGCAGAAGTGGATGGACAGTGTGGCAGGACAGACCTTCCTGAACTATGCCTACTCGTGGGGTGCCTCTATCGTTATCTTGGGTACGCTGTTTAAGCTGACCCACCTGCCAGGTGCCAACTTCTTCCTATTCTTGGGTATGGGCACTGAGGTCTTCGTGTTCTTTATCTCAGCCTTCGACCGTCCCTTCGACAAGACGACCGACGGTATGGATCTCGATATCCACATGGAAGAAGGAGAAGATGCTCCTGCCGTTGGCGCGGGCACCGTTGCTCCTGCTGTTGCCGGTGGTGGCACTATTGTCATCAATGGCGGTGGCGGTACAATTGGCGGTGTTGTTGGCAATGGCGACGAAGCTGCCCGTTGGGAGGGTGGTCCCGCTAACAGTGGTGCTGAAGGCGGTACTATCAGCTTTGCCGGTGGCGTAGTTGGCGGCGGCGGTACAATTGGCGGCGGCACAGTGGTCAGCGGTGGCGGTACGGTTGTCAGCGGCTCTCCCGCTGACGTTGTTCCCACCATGGGCGACGAGATGAAGGAGGCTACCTCTAACTATATCGACGAGCTGAACCGACTGACGGAGATGCTCGCTGAGGTTTCGGCCCAGAGCCAGCGCCTGACGCGCGACTCCGAGGAGATGGAGAACCTGAATCGCACACTGACAGGCATCAGCCGCGTCTACGAGATGCAGTTGAAGAGTGCCAGTGCCCAGATTAGCACCATCGACGAGATCAATGAGCAGACACGCCACATGGCTGAGCAGATTATAGAGCTCAACAAGATCTATGCCCGCATGATTGAGGCCATGCAAGTGCGCATGCCCCAAGTCCCACAGTAAATCGTATATTGTAAATTGTCAAATTGTAAATTATAATGGCAATCAAGAAAAGACCGGTTTCTCCGCGCCAGAAGATGATTAACCTGATGTACGTCGTACTGATGGCGATGCTGGCACTGAACGTCTCCAACGAGGTGCTCAATGGATTCTCCATCGTTGAGGAGAGTCTGAAGCGCACCACGATGAATGCTACCAAGGAGAACCAGGCCATCTATGACGACTTTGCCGAGCAGATGAAGAAGAACCCGCAAAAGGTGAAACAGTGGTTCGACAAGTCACAGCAGGTCAAGGAGATGAGCAACAAGCTCTACAAGTTGGCTGAAGAACTGAAGGTAGCTATCGCCATCGAGGCTGATGGCAAGGATGGTGACCCACGCAACCTGCGCAACAAAGAAGACCTGGAGGCTGCCAACCAGATTATGCTGTCACCCAGCCGTGGGCGTGGCAAGGAACTCTATAACGCCATCAACAACTACCGTGCCAAGATGCTCAACATGGTTAACGACTACCATCTGAAGCAGATGATAGCATCGAACCTGACCACCGAGATTCCTAAGAATGCTCACGCAATGGGTAAGAACTGGCAAGAGTATATGTTCGAGTCGATGCCTGCCGCTGCTGCCGTCACGTTGCTCTCTAAGTTGCAGAACGACGTGCGCTATGCAGAGGGCGAGGTGCTGCATACGCTGGTCAGCAACATCGACGTCAAGGATATTCGCGTCAATGCCCTCAACGCCTTCGTCATTCCAAACTCGCAGACCATTGTTCGCGGCGACAAGTTCGCGGCACACATCGTGATGGCTGCCGTCGACACCACCCAGGTGCCGCAGATATTCATCGGTGGCAAAGAGATGAACCTGCCCAACGGACTCTATGAGACTATCACCAGCCGTACGGGCGACTTTACGCTGAACGGACATATACAGATGGTGAATGGTAATGGTGAAATCATCAAGCGAGAGTTTGAACAGAAATATACGGTGGTAGACCCGTCAGCAACGGTCAGCGCCGACCTGATGAATGTGCTCTATGCAGGTTATTCGAACCCGCTGAGCGTATCAGTGCCTGGCGTACCTGTCAACAAGGTACAGGCCACAATGACGGGAGGCACGCTGCAACCCGTAGGTCCTGGTCGCTACATTGCCCGTCCTACGGCTGTCGGCCAGAACGTAACGATTACGGTGACCTCTACCAATACGGGCCGTGCCCAGCAGATGGGCCAGTTCACGTTCCGCGTGCGCCGTCTGCCCGATCCCACCCCATACATTGCTATGAAAGACGAGAGTGGTTCGCCCATACGTTATAAAGGTGGCGGACTGTCCAAGGCTCAGCTGATGTCTGTCGACGGCATTGGTGCAGCCATCGACGATGGTATCCTCGACATTGGCTTCAAGGTAGTATCGTTCGAAACCGTCTTCCATGACAACATGGGTAACTCCGTACCAATGGTAGGCGATGGTGACAGATTCTCTGCTCGCCAAAAAGACACTTTCCGCAAGTTGCCGCGTAACCGCCGTTTCTATATCACCGGTGTTGTGGCCGTCGGTCCTGATGGCATACAGCGCAGACTGAAGAGTGCTATGGAGGTAATTGTTAAGTGAACCAAGAATTTCACGAATTAAACGAATATATTACGATATGAAAAGAGTATTGTTCTTATTGATGATAACGCTGATGGCTGGAGGTGCAATGGCTCAGCCCAAGGCACGTCGCCAGCAGCAACAGAAGGGTAATCAGAAGCAGACACAGCAGAGTCAGGGCATGTCGATGCGTGCCCGTCTGATGTTCCCCACGGCTATTGACATGCCAGAGGATGTGGTGTGGCGTCGCGATATCTATCGTGAGATTGATTTGAGCAAGGATGCCAATGGCGGACTGTATTATCCTGTAGAACCCATGGATCGTCAGGTCAACTTGTTTACCTATATCTTCAAGTTGGCACTCAACAACTACATTCCCGTCTATGAGTACCGTCTGGACGGCAACGAGTCGTTCACCGACTCTGCACGAGTGAAGATGCAGACCATCCTCGACAACTACCACATCTTCTATGAAGAGAAGGACGGCAAATTGCGCGTGGAGAATAGCGACATCCCGTCGGCAGAGGTGAAGCTCTACTACCTCAAGGAAAGTGCCTACTACGACCAAGCCAACTCGTCGTTCCATCGCAAGGTGCTCAGCCTCTGCCCTGTCATGCTGCGCGAAGACGACTTTGGCGGTGAGTCTGCAAAATATCCGTTGTTCTGGGTGAAGTACTCCGACCTGGAGCCTTATCTCAGTCGCCAGACGGTGATGACCAGCAATCTCAACAATGCTGCCACCATGTCGATGGACGACTACTTCACGCTGAACCGCTACGAGGGCACCATCTACAAAACCAACAACATGCTGGGCAAGACGCTGGCACAACTCTGTGAGGGCGACACCACCAAACTGACTGCTGAGCAGAAGCGCATCGAGGCCGAACTGAAGACTTTCGAGCAGAACATCTTTGGCGACAAGCACCGCAAAGACTCGCTCGACTCTATTGCCAAGCTTGATCCGCGCGACGTCAAGGCTGCCAAGAAGGCCAAGCGTAAGAGCACTGCCCGCAGCAGTTCTGCAAGAGTCAAGAAGAGCAGCAATAAGAAGAGCTCTTCTGCTTCATCAGGCACTGCCCGCATGTCCGTTCGTCGTGAGCGCCATTAAAAAAATGGCATTTTTGTTGGAAATGTCAGAATAAATGCTTACTTTTGTCCCCAGATACAAGTAAAACCATTTTAAAACAATCGATTATGAAAAAATTATTTGCTGTAGTGCTGATGGCTGTTGCCTTCGCAATGCCTTCAAAAGCACAGTTTAGCTGGGGTATCCAGGCTGGTCTGAACATGACAAACATCTCTACAGAGGATGGTGCGGCTTCCGTCAACAGCCGTACAGGTTTCTTCGTTGGTCCTACTGTTAAGTTTACACTCCCCATCGTAGGTCTAGGCATTGACGCTTCTGCGCTCTACGACCAGCGCGAAGGTAAGGCTGGCGACGAGACCCTAAAGGCTCAGTCACTCCAGATTCCTATCAACGTCCGCTATGGTTTCGGTCTGGGCTCTATTGCCGAGGTATTCGCCTTTGCTGGTCCTCAGTTCGGCTTCAAACTTGGCGGCGATAGCGATACCAGCATAGCAGGTACCAAGGTTTCTGAATGGACACTGAAGTCTTCTAACCTCAGCGCCAACGTCGGTATAGGTGCTACCATTATGAGCAAGTTGCAGGTAAAGGCTAACTACAACTTCGCCCTTGGCAAGACAGGTGAAGTGAATGCATGGGATGCCACCAAGAACGCTCTTCAGAATGCTGGCAGCGCTAAGTTCAACTCTTGGCAGATTTCTCTGGCTTACTTCTTCTAAGCCATTAATCGTCAATACATAAAATTAAGTGCCCAGCGCAAGGCGTTGGGCACTTATTCTTTTCTATCATCTCAGCCAGAAGTGTTTACTTACTCGTGCGGTTGATATAGTCCAGGATGATATCAACGGCATCGTCCTCGCTCAGGTCGTCCATCGAGATGACAAGCTGATAGTTGCGCGTATCATAGCGCGACGTATCCTCATACTTCTTGATATAGGTCTCGCGACTGGAGTCCATCTTGGCTATGATGTCACGAGCCTCCTTCTCGTTGACGTTCTGTCGGCGCATGACACGCTGTACGCGGTGCTCTAACGAAGCCTGAATGAAGACATTCAGGTGGTTGGGCCACTCACGGAACACCATGAAGCCCGTACGACCTGCTACCACACACGAAGACTGTGAAGCCAGTTCCTGCAGGATGTGCTTCTCGGTCTCAAAGATGCTGGCATTGTCCAGCTTCACCTCGGCCTCCATGGGCATGGCTGCACTGTTGACCAGTGTGTTATAATAGTTGTTGATGTCGTTCCACCACGATTTCTTCTGCGCCTTGATTTCCTCGATACGTTCCTTGGACAGACCGAATTTCTGTGTCAGTCCGTTGATAATCGCTTTGTCGCAGTACTTTACACCCAACTTCTCGGCCAGTTTGCGGCCAACGGTACGGCCACCAGTTCCTACTTCTCGGTTGATGGTGACAACGAATTTCTCATTTTTGTTCATAGTCGTATAATAATGATTCTTATTTTATCAGTTATCAGTAATCAGGCTGTAAAGGTATGACTTTTTTTGCAAAACACAAAACAATTCGCGGTTTTTTCGACTTTCAAGAGTTGTATTCTCTCACTACTTCTGCAGAGTCTGCAGATTTTTGTCTGTTACTGCGTGGTATTTTTAAATATGACACGTCATATGAACGTCAAGCTGAGGTCGAGTATCAAGGATGCTAAGCTATCAGACATCGCCTCAATTAAGACTGTCGGGCGGTATGGAGCTTGTTTCTGACAAGATATATTTCCGTCCACAAGACGAGCGACTGCCGCGCAAGGCATCCTTCGACCTCATCTCCGAGCGCATAGGACTCTATGCCAACTGGCAGACCACCAAGGAGTTGTCGATGGAGCTGAGCGCTGGTGTCAACTATCCCTTCTATGGCCGTATCAGGGCTGTCAACGATTCACACATATACATGAAGCTGAAAGCTGACCCGAAGCCTTTCGCCCAGCTGAAGCTGAACTACAGACTGTCGAAGGAGCATCGTCAAGAGAAGAAATAACCAATTCCTCTGTTCCGAAAAAGGAATCTGTCTGAGACCAGGAACGTAACCATGCCTAATAAACACACGAGACAGCTGTTCCCGTCTGCGTATTAGCTGTATTTACATAAAATTCTCTAGAGAATTTCTTGCTGCTACAGCCTTTTCACCATCACAGCAATCCTTAAAAAAGCATTCGTGTTCACACAGTGTTCGCAAAACAAAAAAATCAGCAACTCGAATATCTTCTAAGTTGCTGATTATTAACGTGGACCAGCCAGGGCTTGAACCTGGGACCTCCAGATTATGAGTCTGTTGCTCTAACCAACTGAGCTACAAGTCCGAGCAAAATAAGCTTTTGCGGCTGCAAAGGTACAAAAAAGATTAAAGATTAAACATTAAACATTAAATAATTAGCCGTTTTTAACATTTTATCGTAACTTTGCAGGCGATATGGAAATAAAAAGGGAAGGACTAACAGCCATTGAGGTGGAGAGAAGCCGCTTTGAACATGGCGAGAATGTACTTACGCCACCTCGCAGACAATCGATGTGGCATCTTTATTTCGAAAAATACCAAGATCCCATGATTCGCATCCTGCTAGTTGCCGCTATGGTCTCACTGGTGCTGGCCTTTGTCAAGCAGGACTTTATAGAGACACTGGGTATCATCTTTGCCATCATCCTTGCCACTACCGTAGGTTTCTTTTTTGAACGCGATGCTGCCCGTAAGTTTGATGTGCTCACCCAACTGGGCGAGGAACAGCCTGTCAAGGTACTCCGCGAGGGAAAGGTGGTAGAAATACCGCGGCGCGAAGTGGTGGTGGGCGATGTTGTCATTGTAGAGACTGGTGACGAGGTGCCTGCCGACGGACTACTTTTTGAGTCTACAGACCTCCAGGTCGACGAGTCGAGTCTGACGGGTGAGCCGATAACCAATAAAAGCCTCCCCCTATCCTCCTCCAAAGAGAGGGGAGACTCAGAGGAAGCGTACCCAAAGGATATGCTGTTGCGCTCGTCAATGGTGATGAGCGGCACTGGCCGCTATGTAGTGACGGCCGTAGGTGACGAGACGGAGATAGGTCACGTGGCTCGTCAGGCCACTGAGTTAACGGGAGTAAAGACCCCGCTAAACATTCAACTGGACAAGTTGGCCAAGCTCATCAGCAAGGTAGGCATCGGATTGTCGACAGCAGCTTTCTTCATCTTTCTAATCCACGACTTGCTGACCAATGCACTGTGGCATACTGCCGACTACCTGTCGATGGTAGAGGTTGTGTTGCGCTACTTCATGATGGCCGTTACGCTGATAGTGATGGCCGTACCAGAGGGACTTCCGATGGCCGTCACCTTAGCATTGGCACTGAACATGCGCCGCATGCTGAAAAGCAACAATCTGGTGCGCAAGTTGCAGGCCTCGGAGACAATGGGTGCAGTCACCGTCATCTGTACAGACAAGACAGGTACGCTGACGGAGAACAGGATGACGGTAAACGATGTCAGATGTCTGATGGGAGACGGAAGAAGTTCAGACCTCAGACCTCAGACCTCAGACCTCTACAAAGCCATTGCACTGAACACCACGGCAACGCACAATGTGGGCAACCCCACAGAACAGGCACTGCTGCGCTGGATGATGGAGCAGGGCGCAGACTATCAGCAGTTGCGCGAGGAACATACCATCACAGCCCGTGAGCCATTCTCAACAGAACGGAAGTACATGTCGACCACTGTTGGCGACACCTTATATATAAAAGGTGCACCAGAGGTTATCATGGCTCGCTGTACGCTGTCGGACGACGAGCGTCGCGAGTTGGAGCAACAGTTGCTGGACTGGCAGAGCCACGCCATGCGTACGTTGGCAGTAGCCCAGGACGACCAACTGCTGGCTATCTTTTCCATCAGCGACCCACTGCGCAAAGAAGTGCCGGCAGCCATCCGCCAGTGTAACCAGGCTGGCATCAACGTCAAGATAGTCACTGGCGACACCATGGCTACAGCAATGGAGATAGCTCGCCTAACGGGAGTCGTTGACTCCCTCACTGAGGAAGGAGAAAAGATAAATGATAAATGCATTACGGGTGTGGAGTTTGCAGCACTGAGCGACGAAGAAGCCTTAGAGCGTGTCAAGGACCTGAAGGTGATGTCGCGTGCCCGTCCTACCGACAAGCAGCGTCTGGTCAGTCTGCTGCAACAGCGTGGCGAAGTGGTAGCTGTCACTGGCGACGGTACCAACGATGCCCCTGCCCTGAACCGTGCCCATGTAGGACTATCGTTAGGCTCAGGTACCAGTGTTGCCAAGCAGGCCAGCGACATCACGCTGATTGACGACTCGTTCAACAGCATCGTCCATGCTGTCATGTGGGGACGTTCGCTATACAAGAACATCCAGCGTTTCATCTTCTTCCAACTCATCGTCAACGTAGCCGCCCTACTGCTGGTGCTCTTTGGCGGGTTCATCGGTACGGAGATGCCGCTGACCATCACCCAGATACTGTGGGTAAACTTGATTATGGACACACTGGCAGCCATGGCACTGGCTTCCTTACCTCCCTCGCGCGAGGTGATGGAGGAGAAACCACGCGCCAGCGACGCCTTTATCATCACAC
>OCTX011837946.1_pt1 | contig 11187 bp, 19 predicted proteins | sample 1539691 | NCBI WGS metagenome assembly OCTX01 (sample SAMN02144231, study PRJEB22623) | gut metagenome | biome: sheep rumen | host: Ovis aries | place: New Zealand | reverse complement strand
TACCTGTCTTACCTTCCTTACGTCTAATAACTTCTTCAGCATATTTAATACCTTTACCTCTATATACTTCAGGTGGTCTTTTTGTTCTGATTTCTGCTGCAGTTTGACCAACTAATTCTTTATCAATTCCTTTTACTATAATAGTATTTGCATTTGGAACATCAAAAGTAATACCTTGAGGTGCTTCAAAAATTACTGGATGAGAATAACCTAATGTTAGATTTAAGTTGTTTCCTTGTTTTGCAACTCTGTAACCCACACCATTAATTTGTAATTCTCTTGTATATTCATTAACTACACCATTAATCATGTTGTTTAATAGAGTTCTTGTTAATCCATGTAATCCACGATTTGCTGGTTCATCATCAATTCTTTTTACATTGATAATATTTCCATCCATTTCTAATGAAATGTTTTTATGGATTTCTCTTTCTAATGTTCCTTTTGGTCCTTTTACAGTAACATGGTTTCCATCAACTTTAACTTCAACACCAGCAGGTACTGTAATAGGTTTATTTCCTATTCTTGACATTTTTCTTCCTCCTTCTTTAATTCTACCAAATATAAGCTAAAACTTCTCCACCTACTCCAAGTTCTCTAGCTTTTTTGTCTGTTACTAAACCTTTAGATGTAGAGATTATAGCTATACCTAAACCGTTTAAAACTTTAGGTAATTCTTCTTTATTTGCGTAAACTCTTAAACCTGGTTTACTGATTCTTCTTAATCCATCAATTACTCTTGTTCCTTTTTCGTCATATTTTAGAGTAATTCTTATTATTCCTTGAGTATCATCTTTGATTTCCTCAAAAGATTTTATATAACCTTCGTCAAATAAAATTTGAGCAATTCCTAATTTCATTTTTGATGAAGGAATATCTACTGTTTTATGTTTAGAACTATTTGCATTTCTAATTCTTGTTAACATATCTGCTATTGGATCTGTAATGTTCATTTAATTACTTACCTCCTTCTTTAATTTTATTCTATTTATTACCATGATGCTTTCTTTACTCCAGGGATTTCTCCTTTATGAGCTAGTTCTCTAAAGCATACACGGCAAATTCCATATTTTCTTATATAAGCATGTGGTCTACCACATATTTTACATCTGTTATATTCTCTTGTTGAGAATTTTTGTGGTCTGGCTTGCTTTACTTTCATTGATTTTTTAGCCATAATTTACTCCTTTCCCTACTTATATGTAATTAGTTACTGAATGGCATTCCTAATTCAGCTAATAATTCTTTAGCTTCTTCGTCTGTATTTGCTGTTGTAACGAAGATTATATCCATACCTCTTAATTTATCAATTTTATCATATTCGATTTCTGGGAATATTAATTGTTCTTTTATACCCATAGAGTAGTTTCCTCTACCATCAAATGAGTTAGCTGAAACACCTCTGAAATCTCTTACTCTTGGAAGAGCAACATTGAATAATTTGTATACAAAGTCATACATTTTATCTTTTCTTAATGTTACTTTGCAACCAATGTTTACACCTTCTCTTAATTTAAATGCAGCAATTGATTTTTTTGCTTTTGTTACTACTGGCTTTTGACCTGTAATTTGCATTAAATCGTTCATTGCATTTTCTAATGATTTAGGATTTTCTTTTACATCTCCTAATCCTATGTTTATAACAACTTTGTCAAGTTTTGGAACTTGCATAACTGATTTATAATTGAATTTTTTCATTAATGCTGGGATTACTTCTTTTTCATATTGTTCTCTTAATTTTTCCATTATTTACTAATCCTCCTTTCTAATTTTTATTTTAATGTAGCACCGCATTTTTTGCAAACACGAACTTTTCCATCTTTTTCTTCTTTATATCCAACTTTTGTTGTTTTACCACATTTTGGGCATACAACATTTACTTTTGAAATTGGCATACTGCATTCTACAGAAATTATTCCGCCTTCTTCACCTTGTTTTCTTGGTTTAACATGTTTTTTTCTAACATTTGCACCTTTAACAATAACTTTAGATGATTTTGGAATTACTTCTAGAACTTCACCAGTTTTTCCTTTATCATTTCCAGATAAAACTTGTACTGTATCACCTTTTTTAATTCTCATTTAAGGTCTTCCTCCTTCTTTTTAATACTATAGAACTTCTGGAGCTAATGATAATATTTTCATATAATCTTTTTCTCTTAGCTCTCTAGCAACTGGCCCAAAGATACGTGTTCCTTTTGGAGTTCCGTCTTCTTTGATTATAACAGCTGCGTTTTCATCAAATTTTATATAAGAACCATCGGCTCTTCTTAATCCTCTTTTTGATCTTACTATAACTGCTTTAACTACGTCACCTTTTTTTACAACTCCACCTGGTGTTGCATTTTTAACTGAAGCAACTATTACATCTCCTATGTTAGATGTTTTTCTGTAAGATCCGCCTAAACATCTGATGCACATAATTTCTTTTGCACCTGTGTTATCAGCTACTTTCAATATTGATTGTTGTTGAATCATTTCTAGTTACTCCTTTCTTATTTTATTACTGCTTTTTCTACAATTTCCACTACTCTCCATCTCTTGTCTTTTGATAGTGGTCTTGTTTCCATAACTTTAACTTTGTCTCCAACTTTGCAAGCATTTTCTTCATCATGAGCTTTTAATTTATAAGTTCTTTTAACTGTTTTTTGATATACTTTATGACTTACACTTGTTTCTACAGCTACAACTACAGTTTTATCCATTTTATCTGACACAACTGTACCTATCATAACTTTACGAAGATTTCTTTCTTCCATTTAAAAGTCTCTCCTTTCTTATTTCTTAGCTTCTGCTATTTTTCTTTCAGTCAATACTGTATTTATTTTAGCTATATCTTTTTTAACCTCTTTTATTTTCATAGGATTATCTAATCCGTTTGTAGCTAAACTAAATTTTAATTTGAATAATTCTGTTTTTAGTTCACCTAATTCTTTTTCTAGTTCTGGTGAAGACATTTCTCTGATTTTATTTATCTTCATCACTATCACCTACCTTTTCAGTTTCTCTTGCAACTATTTTTGTTTTATTAGGTAGTTTGTTCATTGCAAGCCTTAAAGCTTCTCTAGCAACCTCTTCTGGTACTCCAGCTATTTCAAACATTACTCTTCCTGGTTTTACAACTGCAACCCAATATTCTGGAGCTCCTTTACCTTTACCCATACGAGTACCAATTGGTTTTGAAGTAATTGGTTTGTCTGGGAATATTTTAATCCAAACTTTTCCACCTCTTTTGATGTAACGAGTCATAGCAATACGGGCAGCTTCTATTTGGTTACCAGTAATTAAACCAGCTGTTACAGCTTGAATTCCATATTCTCCATCTGTAACTTTATTTCCTCTAGTTGCTTTTCCTCTCATTCTACCTTTTTGCATTTTTCTAAATTTTGATCTTTTTGGCATTAATGGCATTATTGCTCTCCTCCTTCCACTTTCTTAGTTGGAAGAACTTCACCTTTATAAATCCATACTTTAACACCGATTTTTCCATATGTTGTATCTGCTTCTGCAAATCCATAATCAATATCAGCTCTTAAAGTTTGTAATGGAATATTTCCTTCTTTATAGAATTCAGTTCTAGCCATATCTGCTCCACCTAATCTTCCAGATACTGCAGTTTTAATACCTAAAGCACCTGATTTAAGTGATTTTTGCATACATTGTTTCATAGCTCTTCTGAATGAAATTCTTCTTTCTAATTGTCCAGCGATATTTTCTGCAACTAATTGTGCATCTGTATCTTGATTTTCAACCTCTACTATATTTAGGTTTACATCTTTATTGATTAATTTTTCAACTTCTTGTTTTAAGCTTTCAGCACCAGCTCCACCTTTTCCTATTACTATTCCAGGTTTTGCTGTGAATAAATTAACTTTTACCATTTTAGCTGTTCTTTCAATTTCAATTTTTGAAATTCCAGCTGCATATAATTTTTTCTTTAAAAATTTACGAATTTTTTGATCTTCAACTAAATAATCTGCAAAGTTTTTAGAATCTGCATACCATTTAGAACTCCAATCTTTTATAATTCCAACTCTCGCACCTGTTGGATGTACTTTTTGTCCCATTTTGAATTTAGCCTCCTTTTCTTACTAATTTCTTTCCTTTAAAACTATTGTTATATGACTTGTTCTTTTTCTTATTCTTACTGCACTACCTTTTGCTGCTGGTCTAATTCTTTTTAATGTAGGACCTTGGTTTGCATAGATTTCTGCAACATATAGGCTTTCAGTTTTCATTTCGTGGTTGTTTTCAGCATTTGCTATAGCTGATTTTAATAGTTTTTCGATAATTTCTGATGATGCTTTAGGTGTGAATTTTACAATTGCTAAAGCTTCGTCAATGTCTTTTCCTCTAATTAAATCTGCAACTATTTTAACTTTTCTAGCTGAAATTCTTGCATATTTTAGAGTTGCGCTTGCTTCTCTTACTACTGTTTCTTCCACTATATTTCCCTCCTTATTTTGTTAGAGATTTCTCTATTTTCTTATTCACTTAAGTTTTTAATTTTTATTTTTTAGTTGTCTTTTCTCCTGCATGTCCTTTGAATGTTCTTGTAGGAGCAAATTCACCTAATTTATGACCGATCATTTCTTCTGAAATGTAGATTGGAACATGTTTTCTTCCATCATGTACAGCTATTGTATGACCAACCATTTGTGGATATATTGTTGAAGCTCTTGACCATGTTTTTAGAACTTCTTTGTTTCCAGATTCATTCATAGCTTCGATTTTCTTTAATAATTTTTCAGCTACGAAAGGTTTTTTCTTACTTGATCTTGACATATCCTATATTTCCTCCTTCTTACTTTCTTCTCTTAACTATAAATTTGTTAGATAATTTCTTTTTATTTCTTGTCTTGTATCCTAGTGCTGGTTTACCCCAAGGTGTTAATGGACCTGCGTGTCCTACTGGAGCTCTACCTTCACCACCACCATGAGGGTGATCTACTGGGTTCATTACAGAACCTCTAACTGTTGGTCTAATTCCCATATGTCTTGTTCTACCTGCTTTACCAAGTTTTACGTTTTCATGATCTGAATTTCCTAAAACTCCGATTGTTGCTCTACATCTAGCTAAGATTAATCTCATTTCTCCTGAAGGTAATCTTACGTGTGCGTATTTTCCTTCTTTAGCCATTAATTGAGCACTTTGTCCAGCAGCTTTAACTAATTTTCCACCTTGACCTGGATTTAATTCTATATTATGAATTAATGTACCTACTGGTATGCTTGATATTGGCATTGCATTACCTGGTTTAATATCTACATTTTCTCCAGATACTACTACGCTTCCATCAGTAATTCCTTGTGGTGCTAATATATATGCTTTTTCTCCATCTTTATATTCGATTAAAGCTATATTTGCACTTCTGTTTGGATCGTATTCGATTCCTATTACTGTTGCTTCCATGTTGTCTTTATTTCTTTTAAAATCAATTATTCTATATTTTTGTCTATTTCCGCCACCTTGATGTCTAACTGTGATTCTACCATATGAGTTTCTTCCTGCATTTTTCTTTTTCTTTGCTAGTAAAGATTTTTCAGGAGTTGTTTTTGTTATTTCAGCAAAATCTGATACAGTCATGTTTCTTCTTGATGGTGTATAGGCTTTAAAATGTTTCATTGCCATTTTATTTCTCTCCTTAATTTTTATTTATGGATTTTTTCCTGCTCCATATTACAGATAAAATTTCTTTTCCGGGTTATTTCCCGATATTTTTTCCTAATTGTTATTTAAAATATAACTAAGCTCCCATAAATTCATCAATTGAATCTTTGTATTTTTTAGTCATTTTAACTGCTTTTCCACCTTTTCCAAGGTATGTTTTTTCAGTTAACTCTGTATCTATTGTAACAACAGCTTTTTTCCAGTCTGATGTTTTTCCAATATGATATCCAACTCTTTTTGTTTTTCCTTTTACTGTCATTGTATTTACTTTTAATACTTTTACTTCGAAAAGTTTTTCTACAGCTTTTGCTATATCAACTTTTGTTGCTTTTCTATTTACTTCAAAAGTGTATTTACCTTGTTGTAATTCATCGTTACTTTTTTCTGTAACTACTGGTCTAATTATTACTTCTTCAGCTAACATTTAAGCATACACCTCCTCTAATTTTTTAACAGTTTCTAGAGGTAGAACTAATTTATTGTATTTTAATAAATCATATACATTTATATTGTTTACTAAAATAGTTTTTACACCTTCAATATTTCTTGCTGACATTACAACATTTTCATTTTGTTCAGGAATTATTATTAATGTTTTTCCTTCAACTTTAAGGTCTGCTAATGCTTTAACCATTGTTTTTGTTTTAATTTCAGCTAATTCTAATTTATCTACTACTGTTAATTCTTTTTCTAATACTTTAGAACTTAAAATTGACTTAATAGCAAGTCTCTTTTCTTTCTTGTTAACTGTATATTTGTATGAACGAGGTTTTGGACCTAAAGCTATACCACCTTTAATCCATTGTGGAGCTCTGATACTTCCTTGTCTTGCTCTACCTGTTCCTTTTTGTCTCCATGGTTTTCTACCACCACCGCTAACTTCAGCTCTTGTTTTTGTACTTTGTGTACCTTGTCTTTGATTAGCTAAATAGTTTACTAATACGCTATGTACTATAGTTTCGTTTGGTTCAATTCCAAATACGCTATCTGCTAATTCTACATCACTAACTTTTTTACCTTTTAAATCATATACATCTATTTTTGGCATTTTGTTTCCTCCTTCCTACTATTTACTAGCCTTTACAGCTGATTTTACTTTTAGAATTGCTCCTTTTGCTCCTGGAACGCTTCCTTTTACTAATATTACGTTTTTATCTAGGTCTACTCTTACAACATCTAAGTTTTGAATTGTAATTGTAGCTCTTCCCATATGTCCTGGAAGTTTTTTACCTTTGAATACTCTACCTGGTGTTGATGTTGGTCCCATTGAACCTGGTCTTCTATGATACATTGAACCATGTCCCATTGGTCCTCTATGTTGTCCATGTCTTTTGATAACACCTTGGAATCCTTTTCCTTTTGATGTTCCTTGAACATCGATTTTATCTCCAGCTGCGAATACGTCAGCTTTTAATTCATCTCCAACTTTGATTCCTTCTACTGAATCTAGTCTGAATTCTCTTAAATGTTTTTTGTTTGCTAATTTTGCTTTTGCAAAATGTCCTTTTTCTGGTTTGTTGATGTGTTTATCTTTTACATCTCCAAATCCTAATTGTACTGCTTGGTATCCATCTGTTTCAACTGTTTTTACTTGAGCTACAACACATGGTCCAGCTTCGATAACTGTTACTGGAATTACATTTCCTTTTTCATCAAAGATTTGTGTCATTCCAACTTTTCTTCCTATTATTCCTTTTTTCATTCTTTCTCTCCTCCTATTGGCTGACTCCAAAATGTGCCAGCATTGGTTTTTGATTTTTATAAATTTTATAATTATAATTTGATTTCTATATCTACACCAGCTGGTAATTCTAATTTCATTAGACTATCAACTGTTTTTTGTGATGGATAAAGAATATCTATAACTCTTTTGTGTGTTCTCATTTCAAATTGTTCTCTTGAATCTTTATATTTGTGTGGAGAACGTAAAATTGTTACGATTTCTTTTTGTGTTGGTAGTGGAATAGGTCCTGAAACCTTTGCTCCTGTTTTCTTAGCAGTATCTACTATCTTCTCAGCAGACTGATCTAAAACTACATGGTCATAAGCTTTTAGTCTTATTCTTATTTTTTCACTACTTACTACTGTACTTTTTGCCATTGTAATTTTCCCTCCTTTTAAAATATTGTTTTTGCCTTTTTATAAGGCTTTCTTAAAAATTACTAGTTGGCAAGTTAAAACGCACTCTGGTGTTTTGAATATCACCTATATAAAGACCCAAAATATGCATGATAGTTTTGGGATAAGTGTGTTTTTTAACACAGCATTTTTAATTTGTAATCTTATATGATTACTCTTTAAATATACATATGCAACGTCCTTTGCGACTTACGGATAACGCAAATTACTTAACTTACCGCCTGGTCTTTGCCATGACATACTCCACCAAAGTTCCCTCCATCCTTTATTCCGTAAGGATGTAGCCACATTTGGCTTCTTCGCTTAATTCATGCTTATATATTATATAATGCTTTTGCCTGTATGTCAAGCAAATTCTAACAAAATATTAAAAAAATTCCAGATTTTTCTGGAATTCTTAATTTTATCTTTCATCAACTTCTTTTTCTTTTATTTTTTTATTTATTGTATATATATCAAATATTACAAATGGAACTTCTAATCCCGCTTCCTGCATCTTCTCTTTATAAAACTCTATATTCTTCTTTTCTTCCTCTGAATTAATATCTCTATATGAAATATACAAAACATAAGATGGCCTTAATGTTGCTGTATCTGTATTTCTAAACATTACAACCTCTGTATTATCCTCGTTCTCAGGTTTATTTAATAATTCATCATAACTACATGAAAAATCTCTAAATTCATTATTAGTCTCAATACGTTCTATATCTTTATTTGAATGAATATTTTTGTTTGATATTGTTGCTATTAATTCTTCTTGTAAATAATCCTCTGAAAATCCTAACGCAAGGTTTCCTCTGATTCCTTTCATCTTTATAATATCTTCAAATTTTATAAGCATACAACTAAGTTGGTTACTTGTATTTACATTATACAATTCTCCGTCATTTGATTGACCAATTGCCCTCATATCTATTGACCTATTGGTGATAAAATTATTATTCATACTTTCAAACGATTTTCTTACGCTTACTCTTTCTTCCTGATTTAGTTTCCTACCATATTCTTTTTCTAATTTATATATATAATTCTCTAATGAGAACACTTTGTTATAAATACCGAAAAAATGCAATAATGCAGTTTTATTTAAATCATTTATTGAATCTATTACTACATTGTTTTGTATTTTAGGTGGTAAATATGTTTTGTTTATTATATCAGTCCTATTTATTGCCTCGTAGTACATGTATAAATCGAATATCTGGCATTTTATTTTATGAGAATAGTTTATTATACTTTTGAAATCCATTTTTTGTATTGTTTTTACTATTTCAATTGCATCAGCTGTACCAGGTATTTTTTCTAATCTTTTCTTTAACAAATCAAGATTATCATATTTTTCTATTGTTTCTTTATCCCAGTAATTTGAAAGTTTTACTAAACTTTTTCTTTGAGAATTTGTATATTGTCTGTTATTAATTACAATATTATTAAATATTCCTATATCTATTTCAGCTTTTATAAATTTTTCATATACCGTTAAATTTTTAAACTTATATACGTCCAACAGCTCTGCAACCTTTTGCAGCAATCCCATAAGTATATATTTCTCTTTTTCTGGCATTTCTTCTTCTTTTACATATTTTTTTATTATTTCTTTTAAATCATCTTTTCCATATATGTTGACATGATCTTCGATTACACCATATGATGTTCTTGTAAGTATACTCTTGTTTTTTAAGCCTACATCGTTAAGATATTCATCAATAATACTATCTCCATATGAGTTAAAAATTCCTTCTATTTTCCTTTTCGTGATTTTTTCTCTTTCAAATATGTTTATTAAATTATCTGAAGAATTTCTAAATATCTCTCTTGGATCTATCCCATGCCTATAATCTATTATATTAAGTCCCGTTGTTTCGTTAAATAATTGCGATTTATTATAATTAAGTTTAATATTTTTTTTATCCCTTTTAATTAATGACATTTTACAACGAATCCTTTCAATTACATTTATAATATATTACCATATTTATGCTCTTAAGTCAACATAAATCTTCATAGACTTCCGCATTTTAAATTTTTATATATTTTTGTATAAAAATATTGTATTTTCATTTAATTGTGTGATATAATGCAAAAAAAGAAGGTAAGGAGTGCTATTTATGAAATCAAATTCAGATAATAACGCTTTGGCCGAAAATAAAGTTTTGATATTATATTTATTGGAACAGATAAATGGAGATATTAAGCAAGACGATTTATACAAAATTGTATCTTCAATTAACAATGTTAATTATTTTTATTTTAAAGAAATATTAACAGATTTAATCGACTCAAAGCTTGTAGGAATTTACACAAAAGATAACGAGCCTTTGATTAAGATAACATCTGAAGGAAAAAATGCATTATCTCTTACAAATGATATTTTACCAGGAATTTTAAAATTAAAAGCTGACAATGTTTTTAAACAAGAGCTTTCAAATATAGAAGAAGCATCATCCGTAATTGCAGAATTTACCCCAAAAAGTGAAAATGATTATACTATTAAATGTAAAATTGTTGAAAATAATGAAACTATTTTTGAAGTTAAAACTTATGCCGGTTCTAGAGAACGCGCAAAAAGGATTGTAGCAAATTGGAATAAAAATGCTCAAGATATTTATCCAAGTATTTTAAATTTATTATTGAAAGATTAAAACCCTCACATTAACATATGTGAGGGTTTTTATAATGCAAAATATAACTCAATAATTTATATATAATAAAAAGCTATATTGGAGTTTTATCCCAATATAGCTTTTTTGGTAGCGAAGGAGAGGATCGAACTCACGACCTTTCGGGTATGAACCGAACGCTCTAGCCAGCTGAGCTACTTCGCCATATTTTATTTATTTCTACGACAATAACTATTATAACCGTATTTTAGCCATTTGTCAAGAATAAAATACAAGAAAATTAAATTTTCTTGTATTTTATATATTATATAAATTTATTTATTATTATTAATCTGCTCTATCTCCATATTCAGTTTGTTTTCTAGATTTTATATTATTAGCCTTTGCAATATTGGCTTTATTAAAATTAGAATTAGTATTTGTTTTTCTTGCTGCTTTTTTTATATTTTCAGCAAATAAGCTATGAGCAAGATTATCTGTATTCTTTAACGCGTTTAGTAGTTCTTCTTTATCTTGATCACTTAATGAAGAATAAATTTCCTTTTCTTCTGATATTTCATCCTGTGAACCAGCAACAAAATTTTTAAAAACTCCTTTAAAATCAAATCTTTTATTCTTTTTATTTAATTCTTTTTCAATTTTACTTTTCATATTCTCTTAAAGGCTTCCCCTTAATTTTCACCTCTTTTAAATAAATTATATATATTTTATCATAAAATATCTTATAAATCAAGTATTTTTAGTGAAGTTATCT
>OCTX012038828.1_pt1 | contig 11189 bp, 7 predicted proteins | sample 1539691 | NCBI WGS metagenome assembly OCTX01 (sample SAMN02144231, study PRJEB22623) | gut metagenome | biome: sheep rumen | host: Ovis aries | place: New Zealand | reverse complement strand
CTTCTAGTTTTGAAGCTAACTCTAATGTCCAGTACATAGTCTTTACTTTTTATGATGTTAAATTTTTATTCTTATATTTTAGGCTGCAAATATACGATGAATTCGCTCATTTACAACTATTATCAAGTAAAATTTCGTTAACACCCTCTAAAAGATTTAATTTTCGAGCCAAAATAAACAGATAGTCCGACAACCTGTTCATAAAAGAGGTCAGATAAAGGTCCACCTCATATAAATCATTCAAGGCGAGGATGCGTCTTTCCGCTCTTCGACATACCGTACGGCAAACATGACAAACGGCTGAACTTCTCGAACCACCTGGAATAATAAACGAACGTAAAGGAGGTAAGACACGATCAATTTCATCTATGGCATGTTCCATTTTTTCAACATCTTCCTGAGTAATGACACAGCTCTTTCTCAGATCCGTCTTAGTCTGGTCGGTAGCCAGATACCCACCTATAGCAAACAACTTCCGTTGAACGAAAGCGATACATTCCAAATCTTCCTCTGCTGTTAGATAGGTCTGCAAGAGTCCCAACTCTGAATTCAGTTCATCCACAGTGCCATAAGCCTCCAGCCGGGCATCTGTCTTCGATACTCGCACGCCTCCTACCAACGAGGTCGTTCCCTTATCACCTGTCTTTGTATAGATCTTCATGGTAATTATAAAAAATTCACAATATAATTTTCCTTGTATCGTTTTTTATCAAAGAATACGAAACCAATATCATAGAGGTCGTACGTGATGGCTGTACGTTCGTCTTGCTGAAGTTGTTTCCACCACGCTTCCCGGTTTTTCGTTGCATGGATTCCTCCGACAATCATCCAACTGCCCGGATTCATATGCGGAACGGCTTTTTCGTAAATCTCCTTATAATATAAGGTATGCCCGATATGTAAGCAATCCAACGATTTCCATTCATCCAGTTTCTCCTGAAGTTGGCGAATGGTAATTTGCTGTTCATGACTTTTGATCGAGCATGTCTGCATATCTCTTTTTGCCGTACACATATACTTGAATGCCGCTCCATTGTCACGCCCAACCTCTAAGAGGTTATGAGGTTGAGTATAATTAACCATACGGAAGAGCAGACGGTTCACCTTCGTCCGATAGTGAGGCAAGAGAGGATCGAAATGTTCTTGTGATAAGGTCTGATAAGCATAATATGGACTTTTCTCATACATCACCGAGGTGATCAAGAAGAAGTCGGTGGGAGATTGCACACCGAAACCTGCCGAGTGGCGGATTCGCCGACACCATATCCATAATCTTTTTATCGAAACCATACCGTTGAATGAAGATTTTCTTCGTTTGGGCAAAGATAATAAAATCAATGACAGAAAGAAAAGAACAGGAACTTTTCTTCTATTAAAATACAGATATTTTTTATTCTGCACCGGATGAATAACCAATCTTCAGGGCCAGCATACTTTTTTATGATTAAAAATTTGCAGATATAAAAACTTTATCTACCTTTGCAACCGCAACGAAAGAAGGTGCCATAGCTCAGATGGTAGAGCAAAGGACTGAAAATCCTTGTGTCCCCGGTTCGATTCCTGGTGGCACCACAGAAAGTCACTAATTGTTTAGCAATTAGTGACTTTTCTTTTCATAGACATTAAGCTCATTAAAGCAAGAACCCCGATGTGATTCTTATCGCAATTGATAACTTCATCCAAATATTTTCTGGATTTTTCCTCCTGTCCTATTCCCCAATACCCTAGAGCCAACATATATTTACAGTGAATCACATTGAATAGATATAAATCTTTCTCCCAAATCTGTAAATCAGGTAAAGAGACAGCAAAATAATCCATCTTTACAGAATCGAATAAGTGCTTTTCCCCGTAAGATATCAGTTTATAGAAAAGGCACCTTGCCTTATCTTCAAAATGCAAATTCCTCCAACAGAGACCAGCATAAAAGATCTTATCTGGCTTGGCATCGTTATAATACATAGCAGCAACCGGCTCCGTAGGGCCTTCCGTACCACGCGTCCAACATTCTTTAGCTTTAACTTCATCTCCCAGAGCATCGTAAGCACACCCCATAAAATAATAGAAATCATTATCTTGTGCGCCATAAAGTTTTCCCTCTCCCAGATGGGATGGATAAACCAAGCACTCCTCCAGCAATTCTAAAGCCTTCTCGTTTTCTTCATTAACGAGGCATTTTTTTGCAAGCTCTAACCTTGCAAATTGGTATTGTGCAGGCACTTTACCCTCTCCTCCTTCCCAAGGATGGAACAATTGTTTATCAAGATAAATCTTTGCATCTTCATAACGTCCGATCATATTAAGCAGCGTGATATATTCAAGTTTTAAATCGTCACGTTGTTCAATCAAAGACGCATGCTCTTTCAACAGTTCCAAACGTTTCAAATGCGAGACTCCAATGACTTTATATAATTGGTCAAGTTCCATCAAAACACGTGCATCGGTATCATCCAATTGAAAAGCGCGCTCCATATATTCAAGCGCCTTGTCTTTGTTCTTTTCTTTATTGAAATAATAAAGAGCCAGGTTACGCCAGGCTGTAGGAAATGTTGGATCAAGATTGCGAGAAAGTTCCCAATTCTCTTTTGCCAATGTATATTGACGCTTGTCATAATAAAGATTTCCCAAATAATAAGGAGCACGAGCGCCTGTAGGCCAACATTTCTTAGCGACTTCTAAAGCCAGTACATCTTCTAAACGATTGGGGAAACAACATGAAGGATCCACCTTTTCTGCTTGTTGGAAGAATGCAACGGCATCATCTATTAAACCTTGTCTATACTTGAAATATCCTAAATAATAATATGTTAAAGGCGATTGTCCTTTCAGGATATCTTTTATAGCTTTATTGGAAAGGGCTTCTTCTGCTTCTTCCCATTGATGAGCTTGTGCATAATCAAGGGCAAGCTCATGATAATTATAGACATTATCATGCATCAGATCCATCATGTCGGATAATATGGTTTTATCACTCGAAAGTAGGTATTCCTCAAACATACATCCATAATTAAATGGATCTATCTCTAAGGATTCCTTTATCCACATTTTTGCATCCTCTTTTCTATTAAGCTTTCGCAATATCATTGCCTTCAAAGCCCTTGCTTGATGATTATGAGTATTACATATCAGAGAACGATTTACTTCATCAAGTGCATCTTCATAACGGTATGCTGCCAAACTAATACATGCAGCCTCATAAAAGCCGGCATCAGCCCAGGCTTTGTTCCATGTAGATTTCCAAAACCATTGATATGCCTCCTCCGTTTTTTGTTGATATTTCAAACAAAGCGCCAGATTAAAGAGTGGTTCACCATCATAAGGATTAGGATTACGTTTTTGTAAAGCCTTTACAGCTTTACGCAGGTATGGTTCCGCTTTATCAAACCGACAGCGACGTAAGTACCATAAGCCGACCTGATTATTGCATCGATAATCCATAGGGTCACGACGCAATGCCTCTTCATAATAATCCAACGCCGACCAAGTTGCATGTCTGTATTGTTCTAAGTGTAAACCCGTCAGATAAAGTTGGTCATTTGTTTTGGTGTCTTGAGGAGTAGACGCGGCCTCAGCTGCATCAGGAATTGGACGAATCTCATCCGGTTCAGCGCACCATTCCATCAACGGACAGATGCGACGGCGTGATGAATCATCTGCACGATACAAACTGACGATGATATCATTTATAGTATATCCTTGCAGGTCAATTATTTCATCGAATATCTTTTCTGGCGATAGAGTCAGGATATTGTCAAATAATTCCTTTTTATCCTTGGTAGCAACAATCACTTCCACTTTTTTTGAAGAGGTAGCATAAAGTTGTAAACGTCCATTCTCGTGAATATTCATCACGAAATCTTTAGTCGCCTGTTTTACAACGCCCAAGTCACGATAAGGCATGAAGTATTGTACAAACTGTTTTTCTTCATAAGGCATCAGCCAAGTAAAATCAGGTTGGTTCTCCGTATAGACACCCGCCATCAATTCTATATAAGGACGAAAAACACCTGGCTTCTCCTCATAGTCATTGTCTGTTAGGCATCTATCCCAAGCACGACCAAAGTTCCCGTTTCCCCAAGTCCATTGTTTTTTTCCTGGGCTAAAATGGTGATTAGCAATATGAAGCATACCACCCTTTGTATCATTTTCATACCCTCCTTCAAAATCGTATTTTGAATTAACAGCCATATAGGATGTAGGAACCTTAATGTTTTTATAGTTCGAGATATCGACTCCGGAAGAATAATCCATCTTATAATAGACTCCTGTAGCTATAGGAAACGATGACACAGCGCGCTTACCATGATCGAACACGGCATTCACATCAGGTGGAAAAACTGTCTGATAGGAATCATTTACCTCAACAGCTGGATTTGCCCACCACAAAAACGTTTGTGGCAACGGAGTGCGATTACTTACCCGCCCTTGTATTTCTAGATAAGCACATCCTGGACGAAGGGTAAAACCTGCCATCCCCTTTTGATGGAACATCCGTTCCATTTCGTTTACCCACACCGTAATGCTTCCATCTCCGTTCTCTTCAATCTTGCAATCAATGGGTAAAAAGGTGGAAGGGCGATGGTGTTGAGGCCAGTTGAACTCAATGCCTCCAGAAATCCACGGTCCCGTCAAACCCACCAAGGCCGGTTTAATGACATGATTGTAATAGATAAAATGTCGTTTTTTTATTTTATCATATGCCATTTGGATTCTTCCCCCTAGTTCTGGAAGAATCATAACCTTAAGATATTCGTTTTCCAAATAAACAGCATTATATTCCTTATCTCTTTTCACGTCAGCAATCGACTCGATCACCGGATATGGATACACCACTCCACTACTGCCCTGATATACTCTATTCTCTAGAAAGATAGGGTTCTTCTCTGGTTTACCTACTTCGTATGTAGGTATCACAACTGTTTCTCGCCAAGCCTTTATCATACAGTTACTTCTTTACTAATTTGTTTTCCAATTCCTCCAATGATTTGCCCTTTGTCTCTGGTAACACCCGATAGAAATAAATAAGCCCCATTACACAGATTGCCGTATATATCCAGAATGTTCCATAGGTTCCTAATCCTCGGTTTAAGAAAGGAAAAGAATAAGTCAGTGTAAAACTACCCATCCATAGCGCAAACGTACTTGTAGCTACGGCTACTCCTCTAACCTTACCTGGAAAAATTTCGGATAGAAGTACCCATGTAACTGGTCCTAAGGACATCGCATAACAAGCAATAGCCACCACTACCAACACGACCATAAATATACCACTCACATGGTAATAATAACAGGTTCCCAACATCAGGTAAATGGCTGCCAGACCTCCTGCGCCTATCAACATCAGAGCACGACGTCCCAGACGATCAACGGTATAGATTGCAACAAAAGTAAATACCAAATTCGCTATACCTGTCACAACGATATTGATAAAGGTATTGTCAACGTCATATCCTGCTCCTTGAAAAATCTCTTGGGCATAATTAAAAATCACATTCGTTCCACACCATTGCTGGAATACCGCCGCGATGATGCCAATCATCAACACCATCCGATAGGGTTTACTGAAGAGAACAGCCAAACCGCCTTCTTCTTTTTTCGTTGACATATCAGCAATTGCCTTCAACTCTTTTTCGGCATAGGCATCGCCACCAATGCGACAGAACACTTCTTTGGCCTTCCCTTCTCTTTTATTCATAGCCAACCAACGTGGACTTTCAGGAATCATAAGGGCTAAAACCAAAAAGAGTAAAGCAGGGAACGCCTCCGCCCAAAACATCCAGCGCCATCCAATTTCCACATTCCATAGTTGGTCATCTCCAGCCAATGCCCAATTCACAATTTGAGCAGCCAAAATGCCCACAACAATCGCCAATTGGTTAAGTGTTACCAGTTTTCCTCGAATCACAGCTGGAGAAACCTCGGCAATGTACATAGGCGATAAACCAGACGCAATCCCGATTGCTATTCCTCCAATAAAACGAGCTATTAAGAAAAGGATAAAACTATCAGAAGCCCCTGTTCCATAGGCCGAGATCAAAAAGATGAAAGCCGCTACTATCAACAAAGGTTTACGTCCATACCCATCTGCCAACGAACCTGTTGTCAATGCTCCTAACAAACATCCTGCCAAAGCTATACTCATGGCAAGACCTTGCATATTGGGATTATTTGTGATCTGAAAGAACTGCTCATAGAAGATTTTTGCTCCTCCGATTACCACCCAATCGTATCCAAATAGTAACCCACCCAGTGCGGAAACCAGGCAAATAAAATAAATAAAAATCTTGTTATAATTCTTCATGACTATGGTTTGTTTCTTCATAAGAGTGTCCCATTAAAACAGGACACTCTTGTGTAGAATTGAGTATATTATTACTTTTTCTTCTCACCAAAATCTCTCTGTTGCTGTTCTACCTCTTTTAATTTCGCTATGTTTTCAGCTTTTTGGATACGTTCTTGCTCTAAATCTTTCTTTTCGGCATATGATGTTTGTAACGCCGTTGGAAGGAGTTTTGCTTCCTCTTCATTATATAATTGTGGAATGGATGCAGGCTTACTCGTAAACTCGAGTTCTGCAGAAACAGGCATTTGCGACCCTTCAAATAACACACTGGCTGTTACCTTAATCTTACCAGGTTTCAGTGTTGAACGAATCAGTACAGGAGCCGCTCCCCATTTCACAGGAGCTGGATTTGCTAAAATGTCTTGTCCGCCAATAATAGTTCCTTCGCCATCCACTTGAAATTTAATATAGTAATTGTTGAGATGCTTAACATTTCCGTTCCTATCGGTTATACTTGCTACAACCGTTACGATATCCGAGCCATCTGCCATCAATCCTACTTTTTCATCATCCAACGACAGCTGTATCTTTTCCGGACGGCGAGCAGGAGCTACCTTATGCGTTGCGACAACTTTCCCGTCTATTAACCCTTCTGCATAAAAGAAGATATCATCTTTTTTGTCTTCATACATGGTCATGTTTTTATCAATCATAAAATCATAGACATCCTTGAAAACGATAATAGGCGATTTCATGCCTAACTGTTTCTCATCCTTTTTATAGGTCCAAATCTTTCCGTTCTTATTATATGTCAGCCTAACTTCATCACAATTCGAATAGACTGTCACGTCCTTTGGAGAGAATGGAGTCATTTCATGAGCGATATAAACCATAGGGCCTGTCTCAAAAAGTTGATCTTCTTGAATCTTTGTCGAACGTTGAGACATAAACATGTAATAAGAGTATTTGGGTTGACGGAAAACATCCATAAGCCCGCCATAGAATGGGTCTGGGTGGTATCCTCTTTGATGGTCAAACGAATGCCACAAACATCCACCTACAAACTGCCGTGGTGTACGCATTAAAACATCATAAGACGTATAAGCATAATTGGGCTTTGCATAATGTTGGGCTTGAACCAGCATTGCTGCTTCTCCCCAATTCCGAGCAACTCTACTAGGCGAATTATGCGAACTCCAATCATCTACATTATCGCCCCATTCTCTTGTATAATAGGTTACATTAGGTTCTATTTTATCTATAGCAAAACGTGTTTCTCCTGCTTTGGGGTGAGAGAACTGAGTTTGTGTATAATGTTCATGTCCTTTTGCGTGGGAATCACATGCTGAATAGCAATAAGGGTATGGGTATTCCTCCTCGACAGTTTTTTTGGCTTTCAATGCAAAGTCTTCCGGGTAGTTCGTCTCATTCAATATTGGCTCCCACATCCATACGCTTGGATGATTCCGATCTCGACGGACAATATTACGAATATCATTGTAAACTCGTTCAGCAAAAATAGGCTCATCGTTCCAAAATTGCCAACCGGGAGTGTTTACAATAACGAACAGTCCTAATTCATCACATGCATCCATAAATGCAGGATCTTGAGGACAACAACCGTTTCGGATAACCTTCAGTCCGACATCACGCAGTTTCTTTGCATCCCTCCAATGAATACTATTCGGGATCGCATGGCCTACAACAGCAAACTCTTGATGTCGGTTGGCGCCTATCAAACGATCCTCATACGGTTTTCCGTTCAACCAAAAGCCATCCGCACCTTTAAACTCAATACTTCTTATACCTATACGACGACGATAACCATCAATAACATTTCCATGATTGTCATATATACGAATATCAAGGTTATATAGGTTTGGTTCTTCTGGGCTCCATAGGAGAGGATCCTTTACCTTTACTAAATCTTTTGTTGTTTCCGTTTTTGACGGAGCGATTCGTAACTTATGCACGACTTTAGAGACAGTCTTACCATCTGATTTGGCCAGCTCATATATAATTTTACCTATGAAGACATTCTTCTTTTCATTTTTAACCTGCAGCTGAAGGTTTACCTCTGCTGATTTTTCCGATACTTCACCATAACTTACAAAAAGTCCCCCATTTGCAACTTCATTTTCGTAGTTAGGATCAGTGATATAGACTTGATTATGAGTTATAAGCCAACAATCTCTATAGATACCACCAAAATAAGTATAATCCAGAACCTCTTGTGGTTTTCCTGGAGGAAATAGTGGGTCGTTTGAATTATCAGCCCAAACGGCTATAACGTTGTGTTCCCCTAAATTTAATTCTTCTGTAACATCTACGATAACAGGAAGATAACCGCCAAAATGTTCTTTTAACAATTTCCCATTTACAAATACCTTGCATTTGCCCATGATGGCTTCAAAATGCAAGAACATTTTCTTTCCTTTTAACCCTTTCTCTGGGACAAAATGCTTGCGATACCATACAGGTCCTTGATAATTAATGCTTCCACTGGCTTCTGTAGGTAGATACTCGATGCCATTGGGCAAAGAAACAACATCCCAAGAAGAATCGTCATAATCTGTTGCTTCAGCATGTAAAGCATCCCCTTTGTGAAACCTCCATGCAGGGTTCATAGAATAAACACTTCTCCCCGTTTTTGATAGTTCATAGAATCCAGCCGTCGAGTACTTCGGTTGATATGATGATGCCATAGCAAACGATACAATCATCATAAAAAGAATAGAAACAAAGAATTTCCTCATGATATCAGCCTATTATAAATGAACATATTCGTGTCCAACAAAGATCAGGACACTCATGCAAAGATAGATGGACTTCATTTTGCAAAAAATAGATTATCCATATAAAAAGATGGATTATCTTATTTTATACACTTTTGTTTGCATATACCATACTTCCTTCCTATTTTTGCTCTGTAACCAATAATAAAGAAGCTATGCTGAAGCTGAAAGAAGGTTTTAATGGAGAAAGAGCCATCGTTTTACCCAAAATAATAGTCGAGCTATTAGAAAAAGATTCATTAACATCAATGCTACATATAACAGATATAGGCTATTATCCTAAAGCAAAGCATCATTATCGTGAACGAAAAGAAGCCATCAACCAATTTGTATTTATCTATTGTGTCGATGGATGTGGATGGTTCTGTATCAATGGGAATAGGTACGAAGTAAGGGCCAACCAGTATTTTATTTTACCGGCAGGTGTTCCTCATACATACGCTGCCGATGAAAATAATCCATGGACTATTTACTGGATTCATTTCAAAGGTACAATGGCTCCGGTATATGCACAGAATGCCATTCAGCCCATAAGCATCAACCCAGAAGATCATTCAAGAATAAGCCATCGCATCAATATGTTCGAAGAGATTTTTCAAACACTTAAGAATGGCTATAACACTGAGAACCTACGATATGTTTCATCTTTACTTCATCATTATTTAGGTTCCATAAGGTATGTGCAACAATACCGGGATGCTAATCATACCTTTGACCATGATAATAATGCGATTGAAAGTGCCATCCATTACATGAAAGAGAACATTGAAAAACGGTTGACACTGAAAGAATTGTCAGAAGCAGTAGGGTATTCAGCCTCACATTTTTCGATGATATTCAAAAAGGAAATAGGGCATTCACCACTAAATTATTTCAATCTTCTAAAGATACAGCAGGCATGTTTCTTACTTGATTCTACAGACATGAAAATCAGTCAAGTATGCTATAAGATAGGAATTGAAGATGCGTACTATTTTTCCCGATTATTTAGCAAGATTATGGGAGTATCTCCTAAAGAATACAAAAAGTCTCAAAAGGGATAGAATATCATACAACCACTCCTCTTTGCTTAAATAAGATATTTTAACAGCTATATTTAGCCCTTTATCGTCATAATTTCTTACCTTTGCGCCGTTATAATGATGATGACTAAAAGGACATATAGGCTGATATCTTTTCTTTTGCTTACCCTGTTCGTCTCGTATCGGGTAAGCATTTTTGCGTTTACACATGTTCATGTGGTGAACGGTGCCATCATTGCCCACTCACACCCTTATTCCAACAAGAGTCACTCACATTCCACGAATGAGTTCATTACCATTGCCTTACTGAGCGCCATCCAATCATTGGAAAGTGAACCATGCGAATTATCCTCCGTCGATTATCCGATAATATATCAGTTGTCGGTTCCGACCAATACATTTCATCAACTTCTGAAACATGAGCAGGGCATTCCGCCGCGTGCTCCTCCTTTCTATTGCTAAAGAAGAGACTATCCAAACGAGTTTTATCATTAGCAATACAACAATATGAAATCATATATCTTATTGTTTGTATTCACCTTCTTTGGGATGAATACGAACAAGGGTGTAACCGCAACTCTTATTGAACAGAACGGTCACACCATATCCGGAAGTGTATCCGAGAAAAGAACAGGTAAAAGCCTCCCATTCGCCACTGTCCTCATCGTCGAGACGGGCAAAGGGGATGCTACCGACGAGAATGGGGACTACCAACTGACAAATGTTTCTGCAGGAAATTATACCTTGCGTGTCCAGTCATTAGGATATGAAACCGTTGAGAAGAAGGTTTCGGTATCGGGCAAGGAGGCTTTAGTCATCAACTTCAAATTAGAAGAGACCAGCTTCATGGCCGATGAAGTCGTGGTCTCTGCCAACCGCAACGAGACCAGCCGGAAGATGGCGCCTGTCGTAGTCAACGTTATGAGCACACGGCTGTTCGAAGCAGTGAACTCAACAGATCTGGCAAAGTCACTCAAGTTTCAGTCGGGTTTGCGCGTCGAGAACAATTGTCAGAACTGCGGATTCCCGCAAGTCCGCATCAACGGGTTGGAAGGTCCATACTCGCAGATCCTCATCAACAGCCGCCCG
>OCTX011984520.1_pt1 | contig 11189 bp, 11 predicted proteins | sample 1539691 | NCBI WGS metagenome assembly OCTX01 (sample SAMN02144231, study PRJEB22623) | gut metagenome | biome: sheep rumen | host: Ovis aries | place: New Zealand | reverse complement strand
GGCTAAGAACCAAGCAAAGTATTCTAACCTGAAGGATCTGCTTACACTCCGTGCACGCCGCCGTGAGGAGAAGATCACGAAGGAGAAGCTCACTCTGTCCAAGCAGTTGTTCGACGATCTCTGCGCTGGAAAGATTACTCCCAACGAGTATGAGGAGAAGCGCAAGGAATCACTCAAGGATATCCAGAAGAAGTTTGACGAGTCCAACAAGCAGCTCCAGAAGGAGATCGGTGAATTGCAGGAGCAGTTCCCCGGCTATTGGTGCTACAGTTGGGATCGTTGCTGGTAATCCGCACCTCACGTATCTTCAAGGCAAGAGCCTAAGAGCCACGCCTTAAACGTTATGAAGTTGACAGGAGACGGTTTGAGTCCGGCATAGAGGTCCAGTAGTAACGAAATAGTGAAATAACATTATTCATAGAGCCTTTGAGCCAAATGTGAAGATACAGCTCTGCACCAACGGAGTTAAAACTATTGGTCATTCAGATCAAGTACGCGATGTACGAACCAAGAGTCGGTGCTACTGCATAGAGATGACGTCAAAACTGTAGACACTGCATTGTATATCAAGAATGCAATACGACCTGTTCACGAGTCTTAGAACCAGAAACATGCAACGTATTTTCATAGGTTATTTTAAGCTCTCTAAGCGTCTTTAATCTTCAAGTGGATCAGCTACCCATAAGAAGGTAGAAAATGCAACAGAGAGCCTGTAAATGGCCTTAAATCGAATGTGCGGACTGATCATCCAAGCATTCACGACAGAAATCTCAGCGTGTGTGAGGTAAGCTGTTCGGACACGGGTTCGAATCCCGTCAGGTCCACTAAGTTGCGAGGGATATGGGCGGAATAGACTTCTTCACATAGTACTGAAGAATGGTAGGCACCACTATGGCAGGTAGTGCGAAAGTGGAGTGTAGCAACTTTTACTATATGGGCCTGAATGGATTAGACGGCAGTGGAAGTAAACACATTAAGCGCTTTGATATAAATACAAACGGCGATAATAACATCGTTGACTATACGGGTCTCAAGGAGGCAGCGTAAAGTCGGTGAGCAGGCTACTTAAGTGCCTGTGTTCAGTGGGTTGGTGCATAACGGCAACACATGCGGCATAGCCGTAAGTTACGGGTTCGACTCCCGTACCCACTCCAAATTGTGGAGGTAGCTTACAGGGGCTCGCTAGACACCACATTAAAAACAAACGCCCCGTATTGGACCATGGTGTAATGGTAACACTACAGGTTTTGGTTCTGTCATTCGAGGTTCGAATCCTCGTGGTCCAACAAACGTCGTGAGACGCTCTTTCTGTTACCATTTATATGAATTTATGTCACAGATTTAGCCCTCAGCGGAGGGCTTTTATGGACTTGTAGCTCAGTTGGTTAGAGCAACACACTCATAATGTGGAGGTCCCAGGTTCAAGCCCTGGCTGGTCCACTATGGCAAAAACAGGATACAAAGAAATGCTACGGGATAGATGTCCTATAGTAGTAGATTGGGCGTTAAAATGGTGTAAAGCCAAAACGCGATGGACCGAACATTGTTATAAGAAATTTATATGGATTTATAAGTCTAAGAAAGAACGAGACTCTGCTGTACGCACATGTCTCGGTATTTCTAAGACAGGTAAATACTTTGAATTTCATAAAACAATTGATTGGGAGAATTTAACTCAAGAAGAAACTGCATATTGGAATTATGTAGAGTCTTGGGTTAAGTGGTTCCAAAGTAATATGCTGTTTGTAGAACAACGGTATAAATCTTTGATTGCAAATGGAACAAATGAGTTTGATGTAAAAGTTGACCTCATAAACACCCATTTACGCTCTCTTCTTCCTGCAGAAGATGATACAGAAGACGTGAAGGTTTCTAAATATGCTCTCACGGATAATCTTGTAGAATATATCATCAACTGTATTAAGGATGACTATGTTTAGTGTATTTTCCAATAATTTGATTGAATGGTACAAACAAAGTGCCAAATGCCAAAATCCGAAATTGAACGAAGCATACACAGAATATATAAAACTGTGGACTTCAGGAAAATATCATCGTAGCATGTTTTATGTAAAACTGATGATACCGGATTTTGTGGAACCTAATGAAGCATACAAAATGAGTATGGAATGGGCAAGTAATAGCAATTTACGCACAGTAGAATACTGGATAACTAATAATATATTTGTTGTACTTAACGGTCTTCGTCCAAAAACATTGGGCGTTAGGATTCGTATAGCAACGGGTATGATGAATAAATTAGTAAACGAAGGTAAACTAGATGCCAACTTGTCTATACTATTTCACAAAGGCTTCATTGAAAATCTACGAAAGGTATGGTATGATCTTCAAATGGAGAGCCTACCTTTTTAGGGCTGACAACCTAACCTGGATTGGTATTCCAGCAGCCCACAATACAGCTGATATCTGTTACATCCCTTTTGGGGTTAATAACTATCCCGACTCAGTCGGCCGATTCACAAATATGTTTGATTATGAAAAACCCGCGTATTACTCCAGAAGAAGTTGGGATAATCAAAAAAGCTCAAGCAGGTGATGAACTTGCTTTTAATGCACTTTTCCATAAGTATAAAAGCTTTGTGGACAATATCCTGTTTCAATACATAAAAGACATGGATGAAGCTCGTGACATAACAAACGTTGTGTTCCTAAAAGTGCATGATAAACTCTCGACATTCAAAGCCTACGACTCCTTTGGAGGTTGGCTAAGAATTATTGCAAATCGTACTGCTATCGATTATTTACGTGAAATGAAGAACAAAAGCGATGTGCTCGGTGATGCTGATGTAAGACTGACATCCAGTGAGTCGAGTTGGTTTACGGAGGATGAAGTAGTCAATCATGCTACGTATAATCAGTTAATCGATGAGTTCCGAAAACTACCAGAGACCACTCGTAAGGTCTGTGAGTTGTTTTATGTAAGTAATATGACAGTAAGTAAGATTAGTGAAGCTTTGCAGATCCCGACTGGAACTATTAAGTCGATGTTGTCAAGAACTCGAAGCAAGTTAAAAAAACAATTAAACATTTAACAACATGGTCTTATTTTGGTTCATTTTAGGAACAATTGCCATTACTCTTATTGCTCGTTACAATGAGAGCGACAAGTTGTTCTGGAAGCTTTTCCTTGCCTTTGTGCTTGGATTCGCTTCGTGCAAGATGTATTATCATCTTACACAGGAACAGAATAAGCCTAATCTCACGCAGGTGTGCCCCACACAGGCATCAATGGAGTTACCAGGAATTGCACAATTCTTTTTGGCAGGTAATTCTCCAGAGATCACCTTCAGCAACAGCTGTGCCCCTGTGAGTAAGGTCTACACACCTGCACAAAGTGAGATTAGCCTTATTTTGAGTAAGGTCGCGATAGGAGCTCGTGATCAACCACCCTTCTTAACCTCTCATTTGAAGTTTTTAGGGTCAGAATTGTTCTTTAATACTTCCTGACTTAAATCATCTTCATCAGAGTGTTGTTAAGAGAGTAAGTGTTTAACCCTTTAATCCGTTTATCAAAAATGGCTAACAAAAACAAAAACGCTGCTAGTGCAGCTAGGGAGGCAGCAAAGAAGCCCAATGCTCCCGAAGTAGAAAAGACTCCTGAAGTGACACAGGAGGAGGCCCAGATTATGAAGATGGGCAATCTTCTGAAGAATTCCAACCGTATGTCTGCTGACAGCAAGGCTATTGTTGCGAATCTTCTTCAGAAACGTGTCATCGAGAACCCGAACGCACCTGAACAGATTGTCGATGGTGCAAGTGTAGTAATTGACGCAATGCTTGCTGACGTTATCGTCACAGGTGTGGCTATGGGCGAGGATGTGTTCGCTATGATTATCCGCAAGGATGAGAACAAGTATCTTGCACTCCAGTCTATGCTCAATGCACAAGGCATCTCTCTGCCTGCATTCAAGACTTTGCCTGCACCTACGGACGAACAGCTTAAGGCTGCTGGCGTAAACCTGCTCCCCGCTGAGAGCGTGGTTGTGTCGGTAGAAAAGAAGAATGTCGACAAGAAAGTAGTCGAGAAGAAGAAGCAGGAGCTTAAAGCAACTGCAAAGAAGCCGAGCCTCGATCCTACGAAGATTAAGGATGAGAAGGAGCTGAAGGAAAATCTTACGTTCATTTTCGTGGACAGCAACTCTACTCCCACAGAACGTATCCTGAAGGCTATCAACTTCTATTCCGCATATCTGAACGTCCAAGCTAAGGGCGACAAGGCAGAAGAGGAGAAAGTGGCCGCTTTGTCTAAGGAAGACCTTCTTCAGAAGATTACGGAGATTGTTGGTCCCACCACCTTCGTTATGCATGGAATGGCCTATATGCCCTGCCGCGCTACAAATGAGACTGGTGTGCCCGTGTCTGCATTCTGCATCGTTAAGCGTATGTTCGAGACCAGTAAAGTCTTTAACGACAAGATGGACGACGAGTTCATCGCTGCCGTAACCAAGGTTCTCATCACATGGTCGTGTAACAGCCGAATTCACGAGTATGAGTCAATGATAGCCCGCAACAAGGCTAACTTGAAGAAGCTTGAGAGTGACAAGGCCAAGAATGCAGCTGCAATCAAGGTCGAAATGACTGCTATGAAGGCAAACGAGTCAGAGATTCTCGGCTATCAGTCGATTATCAATTCCTTGACCAACGTCAACTTCAACACGATTGCATCCCTCGCTGAAGACTATAAGAACGCAGAGAAGAGCTCTCTGAAGTTCAAGAATGCACGCCGCATTGTGGCTAACGTCATCAGCGCTTTCTATCCCGATACAAACATCGGTGACTACGAGGAAGACGATGCACTGAACGCTGCTAAGATTCTCTCAGGTAAGATTCTTAACCTGTTTGCGAATCCCGCAGAGCGCAATGTCAACTACATTGACGCTACCATGCCAGTGCTCACGAAGAAACAGCCCGAGGAAGAGAAAAAAGACGGAGAAGAGTCAAAAAACTAATTAAGCCGACCAATTGGTTTAAGAGGTTGGTTGGCAAAATAAAATCCGTCCACGATCGATTCTTTTGGGGATAATAGTATCAAACTATGAAACGATTTACAGCTATTGTTTGTAGTATTGCATTTGCATTCTTTGGAATTTGCATTGCAATGACTCCAACTACAACGACCCAGTCTGGTTATAAGACTATGGCTGCTGCAACTACAGACTACATATATCCTATGGTAGATCTCACAAAGTTGCAGGTACCCGAGGATCTTTCGTTAGACCTCGCTAAGAAGAAAGCTTTGGATACTGTCTACATCACCAAGACAGACACCATTGAAAAGCAGGTAACAAAGGTGAAATTGCGGAAGGTATCTGGACCTACGCAAGTAGTACACGACACTTTGTATGTGCCGAAGTATTATCTAGCAACACAGACAGGTAACAAGGAAGGGCCTGCGGACAAATGCGTATCAGTTTACGAAGTGCACCAAGTAGACGAGATATGCCCCGAAAATACCAATTCCTCCGTGCTCGCGCCACAGCGAGAGTGACATCTCACACACGGGTAAGCGCTTATAACAGGTCTCATTAACCTGTGCGCGAATAACACAACTTGATCCGAGAATATGTTAGCCCGCTCAACGGGTGAGAAACCCAAAAGGTAGGATGAAATGCTATAAGTTCTATGCGTGTTACATAGTTGAAAAGCTTATAGTAAGTAGGGAGAGCGTTGTATCAACCCTATTCTGGTCTGCGAGAACCGACTGGTGGCAGAGTCAAGAGAAGACGCGTAAGTCCTAAAAAAGGCAAAACGAACCGTATCGATAGATTCAGGCTTCAAGCGATACATAGACCTGAAATCACGTTACACGAGTTGAAACATACTTTTTAAACGATCCTTTATGTAGGTATGAGAAGGATTGGTACTTGCATAAAGCAAGCGTAGAGAACCAACTCAAAGTATGGATGTATCAATTCACAATAAGCTGAGGATAGTGTCACAGAGTTCCACACTCTGCATTGAGGTCCGAATAAATACATTGAGTAAACAATATCGTGGGAGTAATACCTACGGGGCGTACCGTAACTACGTCGCTTTGTATAGTCCTCGCTGTTCGATTCAGCGGCCTTTTGGGTCACCAAAGGGTCCGGGGATGGGGTAAAAGCTGATTATGTTGAGATGTTACCGCCAGGCTTTCGTCGTTTATGCGGGATATAAAAGTAAATGATAGCAAGTGGATGCACCACTTACACTCAAGTACCCTCAAGTCGAGGTGAAATGGGGACGCGGATGAAGCGCGCGGTGAAACGCTATTTCAGTATAATAATCTCTGGTAAGCGAGAGATATATTGTATAATTGTGGTAGATGGAAATATCCCACAAATCTAGGTGACCGCTTGATAGGTCAGCATCTTGTTGTAGATACAATTACAACAGATAAACGGTGGTCGATCGGAGGATTACACATTCCAGTGTAATAGGATGTCGCTATCGTGTCAAGATGGATAATAGTTAGAAGTGTCGACTGTAACAACTATACTACACAGTCCCTGTGGGATAGAGTCCGTTAAACTGTGTATGAACGGTTACTTTATGACTTATATACTTCTTACGAAAATAAATCAGAGACAAAACACAGAGAGTTAATTAACATGTACAACAAAATTGATGTTGCCAGCTGGTGGAAGAAATAAAGACAACTTTGTATGAATGCGCCATCACGCCTGGAAGTTCGAGCGCACAGATAATGCAACGATAGAATAGATAAGGAGAAATGTATGACAGCAAATCTACACGGTCCTAGTCTATAGAATCTAATACGTGAAACATTGATGGGCAGCCTACTAACTGATTAGACGCAGTGGTATAACCGTATGCAGGAACTACTATCCCCTGTCTCGGGATGTGTACAAAGAAGGTAGGTGGGTGACAAGACGAGTATCGTATGAGTTGAAGGCTCGGCATTATACGCTATATAAGAAGGAGGCAAGCACTTGCCAGTACGAAGAAACAAGCCGTAAGGTCGGTACAAAGACTACCATAAGGACCGTTCGATAATGAAACGTACTCCTCACGTAAGCAAAAGTTTTGGAGCTTTTGAAGCAGGAAAAGGTAAACAGTAGCATACGCCATAAAGTATGTAACAGGAGAGATAATCTGTGGTTAAATAACAATCGACAGTAGTAGATTCTATAAGCTATCTGGAAAATACGCTAAAGAAGATATTACACAAATTTTTGAGGAAAACCCTATGAGCGTTAGTCACCAAAATTTTGTCTAGAACATTAGTTGGTGAAATTTCGTCAATGGGATAATCACATACTGGAAGATCTCCGGTAGATGTTGTACGAAAAATCAACATTATGATTCTGATAAAATATCTGTTTGATTACAGTAAGTCCACGTTTGTAGTTTTAAATACATTAGAAGAGTCTAGTGAAGAAGGGCCTGGATAATCCTACCGTTGGATTCCCCTTAGATGAAATAGTGCAATGACGCTACGTAATACTAAGTAGTCCTAGACAAACTATTGTGTAAAAAACATTCCTCTCATTAGCACGGATAAAGACAAACACAAGCATATGAATTCTATGCTCGAGAGCCTTCGAGCCAGTAAGTATAGTCTTCAAAAAAGGTAACGCGGCACCTTAGAAGTCGCAAGTATTTAATCTTTTCGTTAGTTACTCAATAACGATATCAAAAAGGAAAAGACATATGGAAAAAGTCAATATCGACATGAATGTCGTAGCAAAGAACCGTAAGCTTATTGGCACGCTGGGTAGTACCCTTGGCGGCAAGTATTTCACCATTGGCGCTCAGGAGACTCACCTGGACTTCGAGAAGAAGAAGCGCGAGATTGAGATGAACAACAGTCTCGACTTTATCACGAACCGCAGCCCGCGCCGTTTCATCGTTCGCGATCATGACGTTGTATCGCAGACCATCGAGACCGGTGCCGACGGAACCACGAAGGTTGTATTCAACCCTGGTACCGACGAGGAGGCAAAGGCTGCTGTGGTAGCTGGAATTGAGAATTTCGGTGCCACTACGGAAGATGCCATCAGCGATGCTCTGCATGGTCAGAAGCGCATTTTCGCCAATGGCACAGCCCTCGTTTCGAAGGCCAACGAGTACAACGAGGCTGAGCGTCAGCGTCTGATTGCCCTCCGCAACCAGATTAACGCTCAGATTACCGCTCTGGAGAGCACCATGAAGGCCAACTCCGAGAAGGTGAACAACTATGAGCAGGAGATTCTCAACAGCACCCCGAAGGTGATGGTAGAGAAGTCTGGTAGCTCGGCTTCAATCGTCATCGAACCCGCTAGCGCTGAGTAGTCATGAGTAAGAAGGGTTGTCTTTCAGAAAAGAGCTGTGACTTGATTATGGCACTTTTGAAGGAGCCCAAAATCTATGACCGCGTAACTGCTCCAGCTAACGGTCGCGAGCGATATACGAAAGTACGCATAGTAGCCGAAGAAGGCTTAATCCAACTCGGTAAGTACAGTTGGAGTTCCAGTTTTGGTCAATTTTGGAACAACCTGATTAAGTGTAAGAAGGACATCTCATTTGAGGAGTTCGCATTACGAGTCTGGGATGCTCTTGTTGACATGACTGCAGGTACAGCTGCCCATACACCAGTCTTAGAAGGACTTGGTCGTGAAGCCCTTATGGAAGGTATCCGAAATAAGGAGTGGGACTGGCTTGTTGACCGATTCTTTGACGTTTGTCGTCATCTCTCTAACGAAGGTTATTGGAAGACACAAGGTCTTGACAAGAACCAAGGCAATGGTCGTCGGCGTCGCGAAGTAGACGAAGGGGTCATTGTCACTGTACAGGAACGAAAACCTAAAATTCTTAAGGTTGTCGATTCTGTAGGGGGAGTATTTGAAATACTGGAAGCACGTTGGATAGGAGGAAAGCATATCGAGAGCGTTTAAATCTCTGCGGGGATTGTGTAAGAATCTGCGGGTTACTTACACATTGCTATTGAGCTTGCAATTATTCCTAAACAACAACTAAAAGTAAACAAATCATCTCTAAATATCCATATGTCTGAAAGGGATTTCCACACTCTGCGGGGTGTTGACAGTGTTCTGCGGGACAACTGTCTCCCCTTTCAGTCATTTTGGTTTATAAAGGTGCGATTCCTTTATAAACTACTCTGTAGGTAGACGTTCTCGAATTAGGTGAGTATAAACAAGTTTAACTTAAATCAAGAACGTATGAATAAGAAATCAATCAAGTTGAATTCCGCTAACATTATTAATATTCGTAAGAACATCGATATCACTAAGAAGAAGTATTGGAAGATTATCCGTGCTGAGAATGTGATGTCTAACAAGGAGATCAAGAATGGTCTCGGTTCTGGCTTTGACCTGAAGAATCTCTATAATGAGATTATGCAGATGTCAGAGAAGCTCGTGTATGTGAAGGGTATGCTCTTCAACCTCAACATGGGCCAGACTACCTTTGATAAGGAGTCGTTTAAGAAGACGAATAACTATAATATCTTTATGGCTTGCGAGATGAAGGAGGCTATTGCTCAGCTCAAGATGGTGCCTACTATCGACCCCAATCTGAAGGCTAAGAAGGGTCTTAAGAATCTCGGTAAGAAGGAGACTTTCACGTCAGCAAAGATTGCTGCCCTGATTAAGGACCTCCAGCTCAAGGCTAACAAGTATGATGCTGCAATGGAGAAGTTTAACAATGAGACTTCTATTGACATTGCCGACCTCTCTGAGGACTTCGAGAGCTTTGTGAATGCATAAAAGATATATAGGCTAGGTGTGGACATATACTCACGGGTATAAGGCAGTTCGAATCTGTCGCTAGTCACATGAAAACAAAATTCCTACAAACAAAATTCGAAGAAGTTAAAAACTTCGAAGATATGGTGCTTTCAGCTGAAATAATGCTGAAACGTAAGACGCGAAATAACGCATTTTAAGCCATTTTATTACTCTAGACGATTAGTTATACCACTTATGCGTCAAAGTGGCTCAAATCGCCTCTAAATGGCCTTAAACGCAAAGTTTTAACCCATTAAACACATTATCAAAATGAAAACAAATAAGAACAACAATATTCCTGCCAATGTGGCAGAGAGCACCGCAACTATGAATGCAAAGCAGCGTCTTGCTGCACGTCGTAAAATCCGTCTGTTGAAGTCAGGTATGACTGAAGCACAGATTGAGGAGCTGGCTAACGAGGAGAAGACTCGTATCATCACTTGCCTGCTCTATGGTACCTATACTGTCGATGTTGGTACCAAAAAAGTGAAAAAGAACGGAAAGGAGGAAGAAGTTCCAAACATTCTTAGCGGACAGCGTGCCGCACAGTATACTCTCGGAGAGAATAAGGTAACTATTCTTCGTGCTCACAACAACTACGTCATCATTAAGTCCAACACAGAAACGCTTGAGAAAGACTCTGAACTTCTCAAGACAATGGGACGTATCCAGGTTTCTAAGCTTCAGCCAAAGCAGGAACCGCCTAAGAAGGAGAAGAAGCCTACGAACAATACTTCAGAGGTCAAGAAGGCCGCTAAGAAGAAGCGGAAGGCTGACAATTTGCAGAAGGTAAAGAATCGAGAGTTCTACAAGATGCGCAAGAAGACGTCCAAGAAGGGAACTCACGGATTTTCTTCAGCAAAGAAGAAGCTCACATTGGCCGATATAAAGGCCATACGACGCGCAAATAAGGTCGGCAAGGCACTTATCAAGGCAGAAGAAGTTAAGGCTGCACAAGCCAAGAAAATGGCCAATAACGTAAAGAAACGTGAGGCTGCTGCCCGTCGTGCTGCTGCAAAGAAGGAACAACAACTTAAAATGGCCGCATAACTATGAGTAAGCATACACAAGTTAGAGCCAGTGTGCGTAGAAGAAAAGTAGCGCACATTGCAGCCATTAGTCGTTCTACAACCGTTAAGAATTGTACCATTCCCGCTAAAGTTGCCAATCCTACGCCGTATAACAACAAGACTATCGACGAGGCTTACAGCTGGTATGATAAGATTCATAATGAGCGAGTTGAGTATTTGAAGAAGCATTTCTCTGGCAAGAAGGACCGAAATCCGCGTAAACACAATAAACGCCCATGGTTTCTTCTCACAAAAGGAAAGTGTTACAACTATGAATCTCGTGCTATGTCATATGGTATGTGCACAGATTACTTTTGCGTGCCATCGGAAACCAAGATACTTAACGAAAAGAACACGCCGAAGAAGCCCA
>OCTX011940900.1_pt1 | contig 11189 bp, 9 predicted proteins | sample 1539691 | NCBI WGS metagenome assembly OCTX01 (sample SAMN02144231, study PRJEB22623) | gut metagenome | biome: sheep rumen | host: Ovis aries | place: New Zealand | reverse complement strand
CTTCAAAATCAAGATTATAACTCTTCAGCAGATCCATCTGTTCCCTGTGGGCTCCGTAGACGCTGGGATCGCCTGTATGGAGGCGCACTACCAGTTTGCCTTCCTGGGCAGCCGGAACCATAGCCGCAATGACTTCTTCCAGCGTCATGACCGCGCTGTTCATAATTACGCACTCCGGTTTTGCATAGTCAAGCAAAGCAGGATTCACCAGAGAACCTGCATAAATGATAAGGTCTGCCTTTTCCAGCAGTTCTTTCCCGCGAACCGTGATCAGATCCGCTGCTCCGGGACCTGCGCCAATAAAATAGATCATTCCTGTTCAAACTCCTTTTCTTTTACCAATATCACTGAAAAATAACTGCTTTTATCGTCAACTTTGCTCAGATCTTTGTATATCTTTTCTCCGGGCAGGCCGCAATTCTCCACCATCTGGGCATGTTTCAAAAGCCCGCGCCCGGTCAGCTCATCCCGGACCCTGCCGATCTCACTGGCGGATTTCATCAGGATCTTATTTCCGGGCATGTCCAGGAACCGGCTTGATTCTTTATAGCTGCCCGGCAGAATCGTCAGCGGTTCCGCTTTTTCGCACAGGGAAACATTTAATTTTGCCGCTACTGCACAGAAGCTCGTCACGCCGGGAACCAGTTCCGCTTCATATCCTTCTTTCAGTACAAGTTTATGAACGTAGATGCAGGTCGCATAAACCGTTGGGCACCCTAACGTAATAAAAACCACGTTTTTACCCTGATCCAGATAGTTAATAATATCATCCGCGCCTTTCTGATGCGCTTTGGAAATAATATCATGATCTTTGACCATCGGCATATAAACCAGAAGCTGCTCTTTATCCTTCAGGTCTACGATTCCTTCCACGATATTTTTAGCTACCAGCACATCACTGTCGCCCTGCGGAATTGCCAGCACATCGCATTCCTTAATCAGACGGACTGCTTTCAGCGTCATCAGTTCCGGATCCCCGGGGCCTACGCCAATACTGTACAGTTTACCCTTCATACTTCGTTTCTCCTTTATCTTTTCAAAAATTTATAGCAATTTATTGTTTCCGGATCAAATACCCCTGTTATTTTTTGCCGCATCATTTTGATGCAGTTTCAGCAATTGGTCTGCATTGGCAGTTTTTCCTAACAATCCGTAAACATTGGAAAACAGGATGGCGCCGGTCTTTACTTTCCCATGTACCCGTTTCTGCATGTAGAAATCAATTTTTTTAACCGCCTCTTCCATCACCGTTTCAAACAGGCCTTCCCGCTTCAGGATCTTTGTCATTTCATCTGTTGTCAGCGCCTGATAAATCTCTTTACCTACCTCCGGATCAGCGCCGTGGAAAAGAGCCTGCAGGGCCAGAAACTCCGAACGGCAGTCGGCATATTTGGAATGGGTATTCATAACCCCCTGGGCCAGTTTGATCAGTTTACCGGAATGACCGATGATCAGAACACTCTCAAAACCCTTCAGAACTGCATAATCCAACAGTTCTCCCACAAAATTGCTGCAGGTCACTGCCGTGCTGATATCAATTTTCATCTCATCCCGGGTAAAATCGGCTCCGTAATTACCAAAGAATACCAGCAGATCCTTGCAGCCGGCCGCCTTACGGGAATTCATTTCCGTATACATGGTATCGATCAGGGCCCTGTCGCTCATGGGTTCTACGATTCCGCTTGTGCCCAGAACGGAAATACCGCCCTCAATCCCCAACCGCGGATTAAATGTTTTAGGTGCAATGGCTGCGCCGTCCGGAATTGAGATTACGACACGCAGGGTTCCTTCAAACCCGTACCGGTCCATTGCTGCAAGAACTTCCTGCGTTATCATTTTGCGCGGCACCGGATTGATTGCGGGGCCGCCTACCTTACAGGCCAGTCCCGGCTTCGTCACCTTTCCTACGCCGATTCCACCCCATATTTCCACTTTTTCATCCAGCTGTTCAACCGAAGGGGTCTGAGGCTGCATCACAGGCTCTTCCCCCGGGATTTTACTGTTTTTGTCTGATACCGTGGCATAAATCAGTGTTCCGTTTGTATCGTCCGGATCATCTCCGCTGTCTTTGCGGATCGCACAACGGACAAACCCGGGTCCCCGCAGGATATCCAGCACGTCCAGCGTCAGCGAAATTCCTTTCGGAGTATCCAGCCGGATCGAATCTGTTTCTTCCCCGGAAAGGAGCATCACCGCGGCAGCCTTGGAAGCAGCTGCGGCACAGCTGCCGGTCGTATAGCCGCGACGCATCAGTTTACCCTGAGAAACAACAACATCCTGTTCCATAATTCTGTCATACACCTTCTCACGAATCACCGGTAAATACCCCTGTTTATTGCAGGCAGCCTGGCCGGCGGTTCCTTACATAACAAAAAAGACTTCCGCATCCACAGGCAGAAATCTTCATAGTTAACCCAGGACGCAGCATCCTATACAATGTTCCCGCGCCTCTGCGTTACGCCATTTCCATCACTCGTGGATTACGGTGCATTAAATCCGGGCAGGTTGCTGACTGTAAGCAGTGTTTACAGAAAAGCTGCATAACAGCGACGGGATCGTGACGGAATTGCACCGTCTTCCCTTTTAAACGGACTGTACCCGGATATATTCATTTGTCGCTGATATTGAATTATACCATAGTTGGAGCCCCGACACAATATTTTCAGTGAGGAATTCCTACAATATATTAAGTTTTTTCTAAATTTTTTGTATGACGGACAAAATCCTTGCTTCCCTGCCGTTCCGTATATTAAAATTATACCATAGATCGAAGTACTGCTAATCTGCCGAAAGAAGTGTTATATATGCTGGATATCCGTTATGAAGACGAGGCGCTTCTGATTGTGAACAAGCCGCCCGGTATCCTTGTCCATCCCACAACAAAAGAAGATTGCAATACCCTCTCAGCCAGTATCAGCCGTTACTATCGGCAGAATGGCTGGAATCTTACCCTGCACCCGGTCTCCCGGCTGGACCGGCAGACCTCCGGCCTGGTCGTTTTTGCCAAACTTCCTGAAATCCAGGGGCAGCTGATTAAGCAGGGCATGCAGAAAGAATATTTTGCCCTGGTTACCGGAGTTCTGCCCGCAAGACACGGAATCATTGATTTCCCGATCGCCCGAAAACCCGGCAGCATCATCGAACGGGAGATACATCCCGAAGGCAAGCCCTGTAAAACGGAATACCGGCTTATATCCGCCGGCCCCATTTCCCTGGTCCGGTGCCGTCTTTACACAGGAAGGACACATCAGATCCGCGTGCATTTCGCCGGTATAGGCTGTCCCCTCTGGCATGATAATTTATACGGAAACATTCCGGGGCCTCCCCTGCGTCACGGGCTCCACGCCTGTAAAATCGCTTTTGTACATCCCTGGACCCGTGTATTTCTGGAAGTAACTTCCGCATTGCCGGAAGACTTACGCCTGGCGTGGCAGAACAATCTAAACTAGTGTATACTGCCTGTCCCATTATGTGCTATAATATATGCACTGAATATGCACTGAAGTAAATCACGGAAAAGCTGACTAATTTTCAAGGAGGTTTATTTTATGCCATTAGTAGATACAAAAGAAATGTTCAGGAAAGCCTATGAAGGACATTATGCCGTAGGCGCTTTCAACGTAAACAACATGGAGATCATCCAGGGTATCGTGGAAGCGGCGATTCAGGAAAAGGCCCCGCTGATCCTCCAGGTCTCCGCCGGCGCCCGTAAGTATGCCAAGCATATTTATCTGACCAAACTGGTAGAGGCAGCGGTCGAAGACACCGGTCTTCCCATCTGTCTGCATCTGGATCACGGTGCAGATTTTGAAATCTGCAAAGACTGTGTGGACGGCGGTTTCACTTCCGTTATGATCGACGGTTCCAAGTATCCTTTTGAAGAAAACATTGAACTGACAAAACGTGTAGTAGACTATGCCCACAGCAAGGGCGTGGTCGTGGAAGCAGAATTAGGTAAGCTGGCCGGTGTGGAAGATGCCGTAAAGGTTGCTTCCCAGGACGCCACTTACACAGATCCTGACCAGGCAGTAGAGTTTGTGGAACGTACCGGCTGCGACAGTCTGGCTATCGCCATCGGTACCAGCCACGGCGCCTATAAGTTTAAAGGCAAACCCCAGCTTGACTTTGCCCGCCTGGAAAAGATCACCAGCCTCCTGCCCGGTTATCCGCTGGTACTCCATGGCGCCTCTACCGTCATTCCTTCCTTTGTAGAAGAATGCAACAAATACGGCGGGAAGATCGACGGGGCCCAGGGCGTTCCGGAAGATATGCTGCTGAAAGCAGGTACCTTCGGAGTCTGCAAGATCAATATCGACACCGACCTGCGCCTCGCAATGACTGCATCGATCCGTAAATACTTCACGGAACATCCCGGCGATTTCGATCCCCGTCAGTATCTGGGGCCTGCCCGGGAAGCCATCAAAGCCATGGTCGCCCATAAGATGCGCGATGTGCTCAACTGTTCTGGTAAAGCATAACCATTATACACCAACTGCAAAACAGGCAACCGGCCAAAGCCAGCTGCCTGTTTTTTTAATGTGCACTATCCTGTTTCAAAAAAGATTACATCGATCCTGCTCCCGATAGCTGACCTGCAAGAACGAACTATCCGGAACGATTCTGCCTTAAATATGCCCCGGATACTGTTTTACAGCTTCCGCCAGAAGCGCCAGCGCCTTTTCAAGGTCTTCGCAATTTAACACATAGGCCAGCCGGGCCTCGTCCACGCCTTTGCCCGGGGTTGCGTAAAATCCGTTGCCGGGGGCGATCATAACCGTCTCTCCGTTAACGTCAAAGTCCTGCAACAGCCAGATAGCGAATTTCTCCGCATCGTCAACCGGGAATTTGACCATTACATAGAAAGCCCCTTTCGGCTGGGAAGAAACCAGTCCCGGAATCTTCGCCAGACCGGCCGCAATGGTATCACGGCGTTTCTTATACTCTTTGTTTACCTCTTCCAGATACGAAGCCGGGGTATCATACAAGGCTGCCGCACCGACCTGCTCTACCATAGGAACGCACAGGCGGGCCTGGCACATTTTCATAAACTGTGCGCACAGTTCATCGTTTTTGGTAATGACGCAGCCGATACGGGCGCCGCAGGCACTGTAGCGCTTGGAAACGGAATCAACCATGATCAGGTTCTGTTCCAGCTCTTCGTACGTGCCAAAGCTGGTATAGGTTCCGTCGTAAACGAATTCCCGGTACACTTCGTCCGCAATCAGCGCTATATTATATTTTTTTACAATGGCAGCAATCATATCCATTTCCTGTTTGGTATAAACCACGCCGGTAGGGTTACCGGGATTGGTCAGCAGGATCGCCCGGGTCTTGCTGTTAATGTACTTTTCAATCGTTGCCTGATCCGGCAGGCGGTAGCCCTCTTCAGCGTAGGTAGGCACCGCCGTTACCTTAGCGCTGGCCAGTCTGGCAAAAGTTGTATAGTTGGCATAATACGGTTCAAACACCAGAATTTCGTCGCCGGGGTCGCACAGGCTGAAAATCGCCATTTCCAATGCTTCGCTGCCGCCGTTGGTGATGAAGATATTTTTTGTTTCATAGTGGATGCCCCAGGCGTCATAATACTTCTGGATTGCTTTGATCAGGTTCATGTCGCCCTGAGAATTCCCATACGCCACTACTTCCGGGTCAAAATTACGGATGGCTTCCATGAATTTAGGCGAAGTCGCAATATCCGGCTGCCCGATGTTCAGATGATACACCTTTTTACCTTTCTTTTTGGCCGCATCTGCATAAGGCACCAGTTTGCGGATCGGAGAAGCAGTCATGCCCAGCGCGCGTTCTGAAATTTTCATTTTTTTCCTCCTCTTTGACGAGATACTATAAGATTATCCTGTTTTCCCATATCCTCAGGGGGACGCTGATTAAAAACCAAAAACCTTACAGCTATAAATTATATAGTAATCAGGAAAAAGCCGCAAAAAAAATAGTGTAAAAGATTTTACACTATTTATAAAACAGGGTCTGAATTCCCAAAAGTATATTGTACACAGAATACGGGTCTTTCACCCCTGTTTCCGGCCCGGTAACGGAATCTGCACCAGGACAATGGCAGCAAACATTACTACGCAGCCCAGCATTTCCCGGGAGCTCATCTGTTCCCCGAGTAATACCGCCCCGGCAATAACCGCAAAAACAGATTCCAGGCTCATCAGCAATGAGGCAATGGTGGGGTCCGTATATTTCTGGGCAACGATCTGCAGCGTGTAACCGATACCGCCCGAAACGACACCGCAATACAAAATCGGAACTGCGGCAGACACAATACCAGCCCAGGACGGCGTTTCGACTGCAGCCGCAACCACTGCGGAAAAAAATGCTGCCGTAGTAAACTGTACAGCCGCCAGTTCAATGGGACTGGCAACCTTTACAAAGTAATCGCAGCATAAGATGTGGCCGCTGAACATCAGCGCGCAGATACAGACCAGAATGTCGCCCCGGGTAAGGCTGAAATCTTCTTTTACGCATAACAGATACATCCCGCCAATGCCAATAAAGACCGCCAGCCAGACAAGCCACGTGTTTTTCTTTTTAAACAGGACAAAATTCAGTATAGGCACAAGAAGCATATACATGGCCGTGATAAATCCGGCCTTTCCTGCAGTCGTATACACCACGCCCATCTGCTGGAAGACACTGCCCGCTGTCAGGAACAGGCCGCAGCAGACACCGCCTTTCAGTGTACTCTTCCATTGTGCCGCGTCTTCTTTTGTTCTTTGATCACACTCTGCTCCCGTCTCAGTGAACGATTGCGAAGCGGCAGCATGGCGCTGCAATTTCTCTTTGCTTTTTCTCCGTAAAACACTGGCAAGTCCGCCCACCATCACTGCCGCCAGCGCCATACGGGCCGCATTGAACGTAATCGGTTCAATGCTGTCCATGCCCACGCGCTGAAACACGAAGGCAGTACCCCAGATTAATGCAGTCAGCAGCAACAGCAGGTTGCCTAACATTTTCGTATTATTCATTGGTTATTTAATAATTCTCAACTAAAAAACTGCAGTCTCAATCAAAAAAACGTCTGGCGCCGCCCTATCGCAATGTGATCACCACGATTTCCGGCGTACTGCCAATCCGGACGGGAGAACCCCACAGACCGTAACCGCAGGAAGTCACGCCCAGCATATTACCGAATTTTTTACTGCCGTAATCCAGCAGGTACATACGCCGTGTCACCAGATTCAACGGTGCCTGCTGCCCGCCATGGGTATGGCCGGCCATGTACAGGTCATACCCGGCCCGTTCCGCTTCCCAAAAGCGCCGGGGCTGGTGTTCCAGCAGTAAATTTGCTTTTCCGGGATCACGGCGGCCGGCCAGCTGTTCAAGACAGGGGTTTTGTGGCCTTGTACGATAATCCTCCAGTCCCACAAGGTGAATATGGCAGGGCAGATCGACCGCCTCATCCACAAGTATACGGAACCCGACGGAACGGAACAGTTCCACTTCCCTCTGTATCCGCCCGTCAAAATGATCATGATTGCCTAAAATACTATACACACCGTAACGGCTGCGGATATTCTTCAGGGGTTCATAGCTTTTTTCCCGCAGCAGGTAATTAAGGCTGTTATCCACCTGATCGCCGCCAAACAGGACAACGTCAGCATTCTGCCGGTTTATCCTCTCTGCCAGCTCTTCTGCATACTGTCTTCCGAACAGGGAACCCAGGTGGATATCTGTCACCAGCACGATTCTCACCGGCTGCGGAAGTTTTTTCCCCGTATCGTGTTCCACTTCCCTCACAACAGGATGCAATGCATTCCAGCCGCCATAAATTATAACCGCCATCACAACGATAAAGGCGCTTTTGGCATACATTGTATAAGTGTTTTGCCATGCAGCTCCATTCCCCGCGATAAAGCCGGCGATCCGCAGCAAAACATACAGAATCCCCGCATAAACGGAATAATGGAAAAAAGCCAGCCAGTACCCGCTCAGAAAGGCAAAGGGACGTAACAGCCCCGGCGCAATGTCAAGACCGGGGCCCCACACATTGACTGCGCAAAAAAGCACCGGTAAAAACAAAAAGAAACATAAAACAAAAGCGTGGTTTAAAAATGTAAAACCACGCCGGTACATCAGCCAATATAGACCGGTCAGCAGCACTCCGGCCACCGACCAAAAATAGAAAAAACTTCTCATAGTTTACTGGTTGTTTCCCCTGTGCTTTAAAAACAATTAAAAAAGTTTACATCAATCATTCTGATTCCGGATCTCATCCAGCAAAAACTCATTTTTAACCTTAATGTACGTACCCTTCATCCCCAGCGATTTGGTCTCAATCAGGTTGGCGCTTTCAAACTTACGCATGGCGTTGACGATCACGGAACGGGTTATGCCGACCCTGTCCGCAATTTTTGACGCGATCAGGATCCCTTCCGTACCTTTCAGCTCTGCCAGGATATTGACGATCGCTTCCCATTCGGAGAAGGAAAGAGTGGAAAACGCGATCTGTACCATAGCCTTTTTACGCGCGTTTTCCTGGACCTGTACCTCGCGTTCCCGCAAAATTTCCACACCGATAACCGCCGCCGCATATTCAGCCAGCAGCAAATCATCGTCATTAAAATCCCTGTCGTAACGGGCCAGAATCAGGGTCGCAATGCGATCGCCACTCCCGTTAACCGGCACGATCGTAGTCCGTTTCTCTCCATACATACACTTTTTGTCATCAACAAAGGAACATTTCTGCTCCTTATGGCTGATGTTGGAATTGGTTTCCGTCGTTTCACTGACAAATTCCATATACGTTTCCGGAAAACGCTGGCCGGCCAGCACCAGATCACGCATAATATCACATTCAAATTCATCCAGCAGACTATAACCCAAAATAGATCCGTCTACATCGATCACATAAACATTGCTGTCAATCAGATTTTTCAGCAATGACGCAACTTCTTTGTATTTGACACGTTCCCCGTTCTGCATCAGTTTGTTCAGTTTACGGGCCTTTTCAAGCAATTTCATTCGCGCACCTCCATTTGTAATACCTTTGTTGCTTACGCTCTCGGGAAATTATTCTGATATACTTTATTGATTCGTTCATTCGTAATATGGGTATAGATCTGGGTCGTGGACAGACTTGCGTGTCCTAACAGTTCCTGGACCGCCCTCAAATCGGCCCCATGCTCCAGCAGATGTGTTGCAAAGGTATGCCGGATCGTATGGGGACTGACATTTTTCTGCAATGCCAGTTTCTGCACATATTTATCCAGAATCCGGCGTACACTGCGGTCTGTCAATACCCCGCCCCGGTTATTTACAAAAACATACTGATGCTCTTTTTCATGGTATTTCTCCATCAGGGGCGAGCGGCTTTTGGCATAATAACGAAGAAAAGCCTCTTTACAGGTATGCCCGATAGGAACGATACGGTCTTTATTCCCCTTACCGTGCAGCAGGACAAACAGTCCGCTCAGATCAACATCCGATAACCGGAGACCCGCCAGTTCCGAAACACGGCACCCGGTCGCATACAGCATTTCCAATACAGCCTGATCGCGTAACCCTAACGGCGTCGTATCGGGCAGCTCCAGGAGGGAATCAATCTCCGTTTCCTCCAGAAAAACCGGAAGCCGTTTATCCAGCTTCGGCGTACGTACCTTTGTAAAGGGATTCTGCCCTACATACTCTTCACGCAATAAAAATTTATAAAAAGAACGCAGGGAAGAAATGCGCCTGGCGATGGTCCGTCTGGCATAATTTTCGTGGTTGAGCCAGGCAAGATACGAACGGATATGAATGACCTGAACCTCATTCCAGTTGAAATCTTTTCCAGCTTTACCGGCCATAAACTGTTCAAAATCAGTAATATCCCTCCGGTAATTTTCCCCGGTCAGCCTGGAACCATTCTTCTCAACCAGCAGATAATTATAGAATTTTTCAGCCCACTCACTTCGCAGCTCTGCCTGTGACAATTGCTTCACTCCTCAACAATGCTGCCAATCCTCTGACTCTCATAACACCAATGATATACGGTTTATATTCTATATCTGTGAAATTGAGTCAATTTATACTATCATGAATTTAGAAAATAAGCAAACTTATTTTTTTAAAACAATAATAAATTTTTTGAAAATTTAAATTTGAAGTTTAAATTTGTATATTTTGTCCTGTAGTTGCCGAAACGTTCCAATATACTCTAATGGCAGATAATTACAGTGTGGAACAACGGATACTAACCTGCTCCAACGCCTGCAGCGCCCGCTGGGACAACAGTTCATTCCGGAATCTTCTTTTGCGTACCCGTTTCTCCAGGGCTGGCATAATACCGTAATTCACGTTCATCGGCTGGAAATCCGTTATGGCCGGATTGCTGATATAATGGGCCAGGGCTCCCATGGCCGTAATGTCAGGAAAATCAACAGGCGGCAGCCCTTTCAGCGCACAGACAGCCTGAATTCCCGTCATCAGGCCGGAAGCTGCCGACTCCACATACCCTTCCACCCCGGTCATCTGTCCGGCAAAAAAGAATCTCGGGTCTGTCCGGAGCCGGAAATCTGCATTCAGCAATCGGGGGGAATTCAGATATGTATTTTTGTGCATCACGCCGTAACGCACAAACTCCGCATTCTCCAGGCCGGGAATCATCCGGAATACGCGTTTCTGTTCAGGCCATTTCAGATGGGTCTGGAAACCCACCAGATTGTACAGGGTACCCGCTGCGTTATCCTGTCGCAGCTGCACCACCGCATACGCCTCTTTTCCGTTGCGGGGATCGCGCAGCCCGATTGGCTTCAGCGGGCCGAACCGCATGGTATCTTCGCCCCGGTATGCCATCTCTTCAATCGGCATGCATCCTTCAAACACGTTGTGCTCAAAATCTTTAATTTCAGCCGTTTCCGCGGACTTCAGCGCTTCATAAAACGCAAGATACTCTTCTTTTGTATAGAAAGGACAGTTAAGATACGCTGCCTCCCCCTTATCATAACGGGATGCACGGTAAATGATATCGTAATCCAGGGAATCACTTTCCACAATGGGAGCTGCCGCATCAAAGAAATGCAGATATTCTGCCCTGATGATGCGTTGAATGGCCTCGCTCAGCGCAGGAGAAGTCAGCGGGCCGCTGGCAAAAATCACCAGCCCCTCCAGATTCTCCGGCTCTGTCACTTCTTCTTCCACTACCGTAACCAGAGGATGTTCCCGGATAAAACCGGTCACGGCCCTGG
>OCTX012213634.1_pt1 | contig 11190 bp, 13 predicted proteins | sample 1539691 | NCBI WGS metagenome assembly OCTX01 (sample SAMN02144231, study PRJEB22623) | gut metagenome | biome: sheep rumen | host: Ovis aries | place: New Zealand | reverse complement strand
AGGAGGGAATCTTGCACTTTGCATGACACAGAAACTTCTGGAAGATTCAAGGCAGCTCCCCTGTCAGCTGTTGTTATTCAGCCCGTGGACGGATATGACACAGACGGCGGAATCCTATGATACAAACGAAGAATATGATCCGATACTTACAAGGCAGTATGTAAACGATGCCGCAAAGGTCTACATAGACGGTGCGGGGGATGCTGCGGATAAAAGATTCAGCCCTCTTTTCGGGGAGCTTGCAGGGCTTCCGCCGGTATATATAATGGCAGGCAGAAATGAGATATTGCTTGATGACAGTGTACGACTGTTTGACGGTATAACGAAGCTGGGCGGGAAGGCACAGCTTGATATAGAAGAGAACGGATGGCATGTTTATCAGCAGATGCCGGTTCCGATAGCAACACGGGCAATGAAACGTCTGGCTGCGTATGTTTCAGACCAGATCTACGGGGAGAATATATGGGAAGTGACAACTGGTACAAAGTAGATAACGTTGCAAAAGTGTTTCTGGCAACCGTATCCAAGAGAGACACAAAGACATTAAGAGTCAGCTGTACATTAAAGGAGAAAATAGATCCAAAGCTTTTGCAGGAGGCCGTGCTGTCGGCAATACAGGACAGACCGCAGGTGCAGATGAGGATAAGGCGCGGGCTCTTCTGGCATTACATGGAGGAGACGGATCTGCTTCCTGAGGTAAAAGAGGAGTCAGGCAGAATATGTCCACCCCTTTATGCTCCTGCAAAGACCATGCTTCACTACAGCGTGACCTATTTCGGATGCAGGATCAATCTTGATATGTTTCATGCCATATCAGACGGAACCGGTGCTCTCGAATTTCTTAATATTATTGTTCTTGATTATTTAAAACTCCGTTATCCGAAAGAATTGGACGGTGTGACGATCCATTCGGGTGCATCGGCGGATGATTTAAGTCAGGACAGTTACAAACAGTTTTTTGAGAATATGAATCTCTCCGGTTCGGCTTCATTTCGAAAGGCATTTCATCCGGGAAGCATTAAACTTCCCTATAATCAGCTTCAGTTTTTTGAGATACATATGCCGACGGATGATATCCTGCCGAGGGCTAAAGAGATTAAAGTTTCACTTACAAGTTATATAGGTGCACTTTGGATGATGGCAATCCGTAATATGATGCCGCCGAGGAAGCGAAGTATGCCTGTGACGATTACTCTGCCGGTCAATCTGAGAAACTACTATCCATCATATACATCGAGAAATTTTTTTAACAATGTAAACGTGACACACGTGTTTGACAGGGAAATAACACTTGAAGAACTGGCGGCGGAATTCGATGCATCACTCAAAAACCAGCTTACGGAAGATAATATCAGAAAGCAGATGGACAGCTTTGAGACAATGGAGTATGTAGCCCCGGTGAGGCCGGTTCCGCTTTTTATCAAGCAGCTTGTAGTAAAGCACGGCAAGAAATTAGCCGACAGGAAAGTATCGATGGTTCTGTCAAACTTAGGAGTTTTGTCACCGCCTCAGGAAGTTGCCGGCAGAATAGACAATTACAGTACCTTTTGCAGCAGTGAGCATTTGTTCTCAACAATGTCGGCATTCGGTGGTGTTCTGACCCTCGGGGTTTCGTCCCCTTACCAGAATACCGCTGTTATCAAAAACTTTGTCAGAAGCCTTACGGCAGAGGGCGTTGATATAAGCGTGTATGCCACGGAGGTCATCAGATAATGAAAAAATGTCCTTATTGCAAAATAAAAGTAGGATCCGATACGGTCAAGTGTCCCCTGTGTCAGAGTAAGCTTACGGGAGATTCCGACGGACCGTATTTTCCGAAGCAGACTGTGCTGTGGCGCAAATCCTTTTTGTATAAACTGCAGCTGTTCATAGTCTGGGCGGTGGTGATAGCAGCCCTCGGGATTGATTTTCTGCTTCAGGTACGCATTCCGCCCTCGTCAAGTGTTCACTACAGTCTTATCCTTGCGATGTGGTTGATAACTTTTGAATTTGCCATAATGAGGCAGTTTAAAAACAGCGGAGGATCATCAAGAAAAGTCACGATGATGGTTCTTATCATTCTGGTTCTGATTATCGTAACATCTTTTTACTATGGATTCTTCAGAATTACTATAGACTGGATCGCTCCCTGCGCCATAGCCGGAATGATGATAGCAAATTTCGTTCTGGCGATGATAGACAGAAGAGGAAATGCGATGGTGTATCTTCTGACCGGTGTTTTGGTAGGAGTTCTGCCGTATATTATTCTAAGCATCAGTCACAGGAAGCCTTCGATAACGTGGATCATCTGTATGCTTATCGGTATCATTTTGTTTGTCGGTGCGGTGATATTCAAAGGCAGGAGCGTTGCCGGAGAGATTCGAAAGAGACTTAATGTCTGATATGTTTATGATACGAAAAAGGGAGACGGTATTTCGTCTCCCTTTTACAGGTTAAAATCGTCTGCCGGTTTATTAGCCGAGAGTGTACTGTGACAGGTCGGACTTGATAACATCCGAGAACTGGTTCAGATGCTGTGAGATATCCGAAATGCTGTCGGTACCTTCCAGAACCTTTTTGCTCTCCGCAACGATCTGTTCGCTTAAGCCTAAGATCTCGTTGATGCTCGAAGCCTGCTCCTCGGTAGTAGCCGCATTGTCTGTTGCAAAATCATTGATCTTTTCGATTCCTGAAGCAATCTCACCGATTCCGTCCGTTGCCTTGGATACGTCTTCACATATTGTATTGAAGGAATTGTTTGCATTCTGAACAACCTCAAGGCATGCTTCCATATCCGTCATACATATATCAGCCTTACGGTTAATCTCTTCAATATTGCGGGTAACGCCTGAAATAAGCTGGCGGATTGTATCGGTTGCTTCTGACGACTGGTTGGCAAGAACACCGACCTCGGAAGCGACAACGGCAAATCCTTTACCCATTTCGCCGGCTCTTGCAGCTTCGATGGAAGCGTTAAGTGACAACAGGTTTGTCTGTTCGGAAATGGAATTGATCGTATCCGTGATACCTGTGATCTCTTCGATTGATTTTGCGGTTGAACGGATAATCTCCGTAAGATCCCGCATTGTATCGTTAAGAGTATTAACGCTTTCGGTCATGCTTGCCATCTGGTCTCTTCCGGACTGTGATGAATTCATTGTCTCATCACACAGATTCTTGACATTTATTGCATTTTCCTTGAGGTCACCGGATGTAGCGGCAAGCTCGGTAGCTCCCTGGGCAATGCTGTCTATTGAATCGTTCATGAGTGACAGAGTGGAGTTGAGGTTCTCGATAAGCTCACCCTGAGTCTGGTTCGAAGAAGACAGTGCGCTTGAAATATCGTAGCACTCGCCGGCGCTTGAGTTCATCTGTCCGGAAATGTTAGACATGTTTGTGAGCATTGTGCGCATGCCGGAAATATATTCATTGAGCTTTTCGCTAAGTGTTGTAATCTCGTTGTTACCCTCGGGAACGATCGTAACATCGAAGTTACCCTGACTGATGTCTATGATACGGTCTGTAACCTTTGCAACAGGGTTAATATATTTATTGATAACAATGTAAAGAGTTATTGCAAGAAGAAGGAGAAGAACGATAGCAACAATGACAGTAACCCTTATCGTTCCTGCTACCGAGTTGCTTACAAACGAGTACGGAACAGCACTTACAACGATCCAGGATGTTCCTTCGATATCCGTTGCCGCATACATCATCTTTCCTGTCGATGTTTTAACAGTGGAAACCTTATTGGCAGCCGTTGAAGCTGAGGTATTAAGTGAAGAAAATACCTGATTAAGTCCCTGCATGACAGGATCAGTGCTTGCATCGACTGTTGTTCCGGTCAGCCCGTCAATACTGCTTACAAGGATATCTTTTGTATCTTTGTTGACGATAAAGAATTTGGCATCGGGTGAGGAAGATTTGAATCCAGCCATTCTTTCCTCAACCTTATCAAATGTAATATCACTGCTTAAGACTACCTGATCTTTGACAAGAACCGCACATGCGAGACAGGTCTTGCCCGTTGAGGCATCAACATAAGGGTCGGAAGTATAGATTTCCCCGCCTGCCGCTGTTGCTCCTGTGTACCATGCTCTGTCTGTAAATACAAAAGTGTCATCGGGAACCCAGCCTGATCCGTCAAGGAATTTGCCGGTTGCACCATAGGCCATGTAGATATCCTGAGAGTCGGGATCAAGTTCTGTGATCGCAAGAAGCATTGCAAGAGTATCCTCATAGTCAAGCTCGGGAAGATTTCCCACAACATCCGCCGTCTGACCGACTCTCTGCTGGATACTGCTCCACCAGTTGTTAACTTCGCTTGCATACGAGATGGATTCCTTGGAGAGTATATCTTCGGTAAGTTCGGTAATCTTATCGGTCTCCATCTTGATGTTGATCCCTGTTACGATTGCCATGATGATCACAACAAAAGCTATGATCTCGGTAAGCAGAACCTTCTTTAGAGATTTTCTTTTTCGTTCCTTCAATTTACAACGCCTCCGTTTCATTTATTAAAAATCCGCGTTACATTATATCAGAAAAATGACATTATTCAAAGGAGTTGACAAGAAAGCCCCTATATAATATAATGATTGTGCACAAGCAAATAGCGCACAAGCAAAGTGATAATATAAACATTTAATTCAAAAGGAGGAAAAGTTATGGCTACAGTTTATGATTTTACGGTTAAGGCAAGAGGAGGAGAAGAGGTAAGCCTGAAGGATTACGAAGGCAAGGTTCTTCTTATAGTCAATACTGCAACAGGGTGCGGGTTTACACCTCATTACGAGCCCCTGGAGGCTATGTACAAGGATCTGAAGGATAAAGGTTTTGAGATTCTTGATTTTCCCTGCAACCAGTTTGCCAATCAGGCACCCGGGGATGAGAATGAGATACACGAGTTCTGCACAATGAAATACGGCACGGATTTTCCTCAGTTTGCAAAACTTGAAGTCAACGGCGAGGGAGCAGATCCGCTCTTTGTATATCTCGCTACAGAGAAACCTTTTGAGGGCTTCGGCAAGGGTCTTAAGGTCAAAGCACTGGAGAAGTTTACTAACATGAACAACAGGGCTTTCGGCGACAAAGCATATATCAAATGGAACTTTACAAAATTCCTTGTTGACAGGGAAGGCAAGGTTGTTGCAAGATTTGAGCCGACGGAAGATATGGATAAGGTACGGGCGGCAGTTGAGAATATACTGTAACAAAGGTACTGTAAAACTTCGCGAAGCGAATTCTAATGTCGTGGCGCTCAAAAAGATTAAGGATGTAAGCAAATGTTTGAGAATGGACAAAGAGACAAAGTTATAGTAAGGACGAGCATAATAGGTATCGCGGCAAATGTATTCCTGGCGGCGTTTAAGGCCGTTATAGGCTTAAGTGCCAATTCTATCGCGATCATTATGGATGCCGTTAATAATCTGTCGGATGCCGCGGCATCTGTCATAACCATCGTGGGGACAAAGCTTGCGGGAAAGGATGCCGACAGAAAGCATCCCTTCGGTTACGGAAGGATCGAGTATCTAAGCGCCATGATAATATCCATACTTGTCCTATACGCGGGAATCACCGCTTTTACCGAATCGGTAAAGAAGATAATAAACCCCGAGACGCCGGAGTATTCTACCGTAAGCCTTGTGATAGTTGCTGTTGCGGTAGCAGTTAAGATCGTGCTTGGAAGGTACGTTAAGTCTGTGGGGGTTAAAGTCAATTCCGATTCACTTGTCAATTCCGGTGAGGATGCGACCCTTGATTCGGTAATAAGTGCATCGACGCTGGCAGCAGCGGTTATATTCCTGCTGTTTCACATATCTCTTGAAGCGTGGCTCGGCGCCGTCATCGCCGTAATAATAATCAAATCCGGCTTTGATATGCTTAAAGAGACGCTGTCCAAAATCCTCGGAGAAAGGGTTGACGCAGAACTTGCAAGGCAGATAAAAGCAACAATAAATGATTTTCCCGATGTATCGGGGACCTACGATCTGATAATGCATAATTACGGCCCCGATGCATATAACGGGTCGGTACACATCGAGGTTCCGGACACCCTGTCGGCGGACGATCTTGACAAGATGCTGCGCAAGATTCAGGTAGAGGTATATCAAAAACATAACGTGATTTTGACTGCTATAGGTGTCTATTCGTACAACACTAGAGATGAGGAGGCCGTTGCGGCGAGGAAGAAGGTCGCCGACCTTGTCACATCTGAACCTAACATACTGCAGATGCACGGGTTCTATATGGACAAGGCTGAGAAGACAATACGTTTTGATGTGGTCGTAAGTTTTGATGCAAAAGACAGAAGCGTGGTGTATAATAACATAGTTGCAAAGGTACAGAAGGAATACCCCGATTACACTTTGCAGATAGCGATGGACACTGATTTTAGTGAGGCATAACCACCATGAAGAAAATCATTTGCTTCGGAGATTCGAACACATACGGATATAACCCGGCCACGGGCGGAAGGTTTGATGAGAATACCCGCTGGCCCAAAGTTCTGCAAAAGCTTCTCGGAGAAGACTATGAAATATTTGAGGAGGGGCAGAACGGCAGGAATATTTCGGATCCCGACCCGTGGGAAGGCGGAACGAAGTGCGGAATGGATTATGTGCTTCCGATGATAGAGACAAGGCACCCCGCCGATCTTCTGATAATAATGCTTGGAACCAATGATCTCAAGCTTAAGTTTCATCTGCCTCCGGCGGATATTGCGGGAAGTCTTCAGCTTATGCTCTCAAAGATCAAGGCATATTGCCGCGATTACATTAACTGCCCGGATATGAAGATACTTATCGTATCTCCCCTTGCCCTATCGGAGCCCTTTGAGGAATCGTATTTCGCTCCTTTTTTCGGTGGAAGCGATGTGGTGGCAAGGTCGAAGGAACTTCCGAAGTGGTATGAACTTGTTGCCGAACAGTACGGTTGCTACTTCTTAAACGCAACCGAGAAAATAAGCGCAGGCTCTGTAGACCATCTTCATCTTGATGAGGCGGGACACCGGGCAATGGCTGAGCTTATGAGAGATAAGATTAACGAGATATTTAAGGAGGGTTAGATTCCGTAGAGTCTTTGATGGGTATGGAAAAGGGACATTCGGAAACAAGAGAGAGAAATATGTGGATTGCTATATTTGGATTTTCCATACTTGCCGGAATAGCTGCGGCGCTGTATCTGGCAGGTAAAGTAGAAAAAACGGGTATATTTTCATTTATAAACAGTGCGGCGATACGCAAAGTATCTGCCGTACTTTCTGTTGTGATAGTCGGCATTATACTGTGGAAGACTCTCAATATGACCAATACGATAGTAGTAGCGGTTCATGTTGCGGTATTTATGCTGCTCGGTGACCTTATAGGACTGATTATACGAAAGGGATTCGGAGCCGGCGTCAGTCCCCGAATCGTTGACCTGTGCACCATAAGCGCATGCCTTGTTTATCTGATTATCGGATGGATACTTATGCATGGCATGTGGGAGACGGATTATCAGGTTTCAACAGACAAAAATGTCGGGCAGCTTCGTATCGCTCAGATTGCGGACTCACATATAGGTGCGGGATTTGACGGAAAAGGTTTCGCAAAAAGACTTGCGAAGATTCAGGAGACTGATCCCGATATTCTTGTTATCACGGGTGATTTTGTCGATGATGATTCAATGAAGCAGGATATGATTGACGCATGTGAAGCGCTCTCGAATTTCAAGACAAAATACGGCGTGTATTACTGCCTCGGGAACCATGATATGGGTTATTATGACAGTTCACACAGAGGTTATACCGGTGATGAACTCGTAGCTGAGCTTGAAAAAGCCGGAGTTGTAGTTCTCCGGGACGAATCGGTTCTTGTTGATGACAGATTCTATGTTATCGGAAGGCTCGATGCCGATTACGGCAGAGCTTCAAGACTTGATACTTCTGAGCTGATAAAGGACCTTGATAAGGATAAGTACATGATCGTTCTTGACCACCAGCCTACGGATTATGACGGTGAGGCTGCGGCAGGTGTTGACCTTGTACTTTCCGGGCACACTCACGGCGGACAGTTATGGCCCCTTGAATACATACAGCCGATTGTATCCGAGAATAACAATGTACGCGGATACGAGAGGAGAGGGTCAACCGATTTTATCGTTACAGACGGAATCTCCGACTGGGCCGTGAAATTCAAAACAGGATGCAAATCCGAGTTCAATGTAATTGACATTAAATAGGTAACAGACTATATATTGTGGAATGCAATACATACAAAATTGATTGATTTTGTAATACAAATTAAATAAAATGACTATTATAGCACTACAATTTGTTGCAAATGCTTGAAATCATTAACAGAATCAATATTTCGGAGGTAGTTATGGCTAAAACATCGACATATACGCATAGATTAGATGCAGACCTTAGAGCTCAAAGCGAATCGCTTTTTAATGCTATGGGAATGAGCCTGGGAACGGCTATAGATGTTTTTCTCTCAAAGTCAGTACGAGTGGGCGGATTTCCGTTTGATATAAACCTTGAGACTCCAAACAGAGAAACCATGGCAGCCATGATTGAGGCAGAAAAGATTGCAAAGGATCCTAAGGCAAAATCATACAACGTAAAAGAAGCCTTCGAGGAACTTGATAAATGAGTAATGCCAAAGAAAAGTACAAGATTAAATGGACTACCCGGTTCAAAAAGATCTTATAGCTTTGGGAAATCAACAACGAAAGTTGATAGATGAATATAACGACCATCCGCTTGGCGGCAACTGGAAGAATCATCGGGAATTGCATATACTTCCCGATTGGCTTCTAATATACTATTTGGATGAAGATGTATTAGTTCTATCTTTATCACGTACTGGGACTCATTCAGATCTTTTCGGTTTGTAATAGTTGGAGCTTCAATTTGTTAAATCGGCTGTCATTTGACACTCAGGCACGTTTTCTGGCAATTCGCCTATTACGCTGTCCGACAGCTTTCATCATTGCCTCATATCTTTTAGGGGTAGTCTCAGGATCAGTTTCAGGACAGTCATCGTCATATACTTCTGATAGACGTCCTTCTGCAAGAAGCTGATCTTGTTTTTTTCTTGCTGATTCAATCATACTTATCTGCTCTTGTGTGGGCTTCTGATCCTTATCTATTGTATATGCAACATCCGCCATATTTCTTCTCCTTTCTAATTACGTCCACTGATATTATCATCATATGCAGCTATTTCGTACTTATTAGCAAGTCGTGCCGATATAATTCTTATATCTGTTTTATGAGTAACCGTATTTTCCCTGTCACAGTATACCACGAACAACACATCATGAACCAATCCGATAGTATTATATCGTATTGCTTATATTATACGAATAAATGTTTGTCAAGTTAATGTGCTGATTATCGGACAGTGCACTGTGGTAGGCTAGAGATGTAGTAATGGTGAGGGGCATACCGAAAGGAGGAATTTGCTATGAAGGACGTACTTATAACCATTACAGGACTCAATTACAGGTTCGGATCAGATTTTCTTAAGAAGGGTATGAAGGTTAAACTCATCAAGGAGCCGGATAACGAGTATGACAAAGAGGCAATCCGTGTAGAGTTTAAAGGCCTCGGGCATATCGGCTATGTCGCAAATAGCGCGAAAACTGTTATGGGAGAGTGCCTGAGTGCCGGAAGACTTTATGATAGAATTGGCAAGAAGGCAAAGGCCAAAGTAGTTATGAAATTCGAAGGGTGCGCTATCTGTAAGGTCTCAAAGGATAGTCTGAAGTAAGTTATGAGGGGAGAATAAATAATGATCGCGACAAATAGTTACAGGTACAATTATGAAATGGAGCTATATACGCTCCGGGATTATACAGCTAAAGATTTGCTCGACAACTGGCAAACTATTTATGAGTATGCTACAACAGAAGAGTCAGTGGATGATATCTATTTCCTCGCGGACTGCCTAGATGTGCTTAATGAGAAAGTAATGAAGCTCTCAGATTCAGATCGGATAGCAGTCTTGGACAAAGCTAAAGAAGATATTAGGGCGGCGAGCATTGGAGAAGAAGTTCTGTGGCTGGCGGGATAGGAGGAGAACAGTATGGAAGCAATGGATCATTATGAAATGTTAAAATAATCCGCATAAAAGCTGATATGAACGCGTGGAGGGATACATGTTTACAGCATTAGATAGTAACAATCAAAGAGTATACGCAGACACGGTTGAAAAAGGCACTTCGTGTTTTTGCCAAGCTTGTGGTGAACCAATGAGGATTAGAAGGGGTTCAAAGCGAAGGACTCATTTTTCTCATTTTCCTCAGTCGGAGTGCGTGTATAGCCTTGATCGAGATTACAAGAGCGAATGGCACGTTCGCATGCAGGACTACTTTCCGAGGGAGGTCCAAGAGAGACGATTCATCGACGATAAGACTGGTGAGGTTCATATCGCGGATGTTTTTATTGATGATTCGAACACAGTTCTTGAATTTCAACATAGTCCGATTTCTGTGGAAGAGTTCCAGAGCAGGACATATTTTCATTTAAACAATGGACGACGGATTGCATGGTTTTTTGATGAGAGTTCTCAAAGCAGTAATAGTATATTTGGAAGATTCAAGCCTAGTGGTGAAACTGGGTATGGGAAATACAATGAATATCATTGGATGAGGAGTCCAAGAGCTTTTTTGGCAAAGGGTCCCGACATAGTAGAGGATTATTATCGATATAGTATCTTTGTCTATACCGGCACAGAAGGAGATATATTTCATCGTATTGTTGATCATTTTTTTGAATACGAAGATGTTATTTTTTCTTCCAAGGTCGTTAACATGAACGATTTTGAGGTGGATGCTTTTTTCGAGATTGATGAATACTGGCCTTTGAATATAAGATCAAGAAGACAGCACGAGCAGTGGCATTACAATTACTTTAAGACTCCATTGAATATACGTTTGAAGAATCAACGTAAATTCAGATTTTGATAATTAACAGTACGCTACAAAGAGTGCCGTTAATATGATAAAATGGGCATTGAGGTTTGCTAAAGAAATGATAGAACAGAATGATATTTCGTCCTTTGAAAGATACAAGCATAGCTCTCCGTTTACCGGGAGTTATAGAGGTATGCGTTTTAGAATAGTACATCCAAAGAAGAAAGAGGATCAGGAAGACTTGATCCTTGTCGATGTTTATCCCGGGCCGTATTGCTTTGAAAAGACACCCGATGAGTTAAAGGATCA
>OCTX012006956.1_pt1 | contig 11191 bp, 8 predicted proteins | sample 1539691 | NCBI WGS metagenome assembly OCTX01 (sample SAMN02144231, study PRJEB22623) | gut metagenome | biome: sheep rumen | host: Ovis aries | place: New Zealand | reverse complement strand
GGCGGTTGATGTCGCGGAGAAGCCCCTCGGTCTCGACCATGCCCCCGTAGAGCTCGGTGTTGCCGAACGGCATCAGCCGCTGGAAGAGCTCCGCGATGCCGATCGCGAGAGGAGGCGGGACGGACGCGTCGTCGTGTCCGCTTACCGTCACCTTCGCGTCCGAGACGCGGTGCTTGGACGTGAGCTCGCGCTCGCCGTAGACGGACACGAGGTCGCCGGGCTTCACCGCGGGCTTCGCGTCCGGACCCTGCACGCGCCAGTGCACGCCCTGCGCGTCGTCCATGAAGAAGAACGCGAGTCCGTCGCGCTCGAACGTGACAACCCCGGTAAGGTTGGTCATTCCGGCCAGCGCCGCCGCTGCAATCAGTGGTATCATGCCACTCACAATGCCTTGATTTCGTCAACGGTCAGGCCCGTCGCCACAGCAATCTGCTCATTGGTCAGATTCAGTGTCTTAAGGTTGACGGCGGTCTGAAACAGCCGTTCTCTGCCCTCGCGCAAACCCTCGCGCAAGCCGGCCTCCCTGCCCTCGCGCAAGCCAGTCTCCCTTCCTTCCTCCAGGCCTTTTGCATACGCGGCCCTGCTCCGGCGCTCCGGCTCCGCCATGAGTTCCTTCTGGACCCTCACTGCGTCCCAGAAAAGATCGTACCCCATCAGCTGCGCGCGGCTGTACGCCCCGGACTCGACCAGCTCGACCGCCTGCGAAATCTCCTCGGACTCCATCAACTCTGGCGGGACGCTCTCGGTGGACTTGTTTATCTCCGTCAGAAAGCGCAGCCACAGCACCGCCATCTTCCGCTCGGCTATGCTCTGGGGCTTGAACTTCGGAAGCTCGACGAACACCAGATGCAGCCCCTTGATGACCTTGTCGGTGTACTTCTCGTGCACCATCTCGTAGTGGTGGATGAATTCAGGGACGTCCTGCTCCATGATTCCGTCCACCAGGTTTAGCGAGTAGACCGGACGAAGCTCGGAATACTCGTCGCCCCGCTCCAGCTGGTCGACATAGACCTTCGCGGAGTTGAAGAGCACCCTGTCCCTGAAGGACGCCGTCCAGCACATCTGCATTTCCACTATGAACTGCCGCCCGTCATTCGTCCTGCAGAACACGTCGACTATGCTGTTCTTCTCGAGAGACGTGCGGGGCGGCAGCTCCGGCGACATGTATTCCACGTCGGCGATCGACTCGCCGTCGGGAAGCGGCAGCAACGAGTTGAGAAGGCTGGCGACAAGATTTGGGTGTTCGCCGAACACCCTCTTGAACGTCAAATCCGCCTTGGGATCTAGATATTTCGACATTCGCCCCTTTCCCTTTTCAAGTCTGTCCCGATATTGTACCATACTCCTCCCGCCCGCGCAACGGTGGAAAATCGCCGTACTTCCCAACCAGACACCTTATCATTGCAAGCTCCGCTTCCTTAACTCCAGCCCCGGCGACGACGTTTCGCGCCAGCGGCTCCAGAACAGGTGCATCGTATTTGTTCAGAGCCCTGCGTTCGTACAGCTGGCGGAGTTTCGCCAGCACAGGATCGTCATAGATGCGCGGCGAGAAATCGAACTCCCCCTGTCTGACATCGGCCGGCAAGGCGGCGCCGTCACCTGTCTTCAGTCGGCGCAGGTAGTACTGCATGGCCTCTTCGTACCAGCAGTAGCCGCCCGGCATTCCTTCGCGCCGCGCCTCCATCTCGGCGTGAAACCTTACGACCGCGTCGTCGACGACAAGGTCCGCCGGCACCAGCCTCCGATCTATTTGCAATCCTTCAAGCGTCCGACACCGCGACAACGCCGTGTAGAGCTGCCCGTGGTCGAAGCATCCGCGCCCCAGCCGCAGGGAGACGCAGTCGAAGCTCAGTCCCTGGGACTTGTGGATCGTGATCGCGTAGGCGAGCCGCAGCGGAATCTGCTCGAAGGAGCCGATGACGTTCCGCCGCATGACGGGCGCGTTCGTCTTCGGGTCTATTTCCGGAGAATACGCGGTCTTCTCCCAGACGTGCGGCGCCATCGCCACAGATTTCCCGTTGTCGAGACGCACATGCACCTCGGCCTCTCCAGACGCTCCGAATCCAGCGACCACACCCATGTCTCCGTTGACGCATTCAAGCACCCCCTCGTTGCGCTGGTTGCAGAGAACCATGACACGCGCACCGACGACAAGCTCGAGGATTCCGTCCGCCGGGAACTCCGCTTCGATGAACTTCCCCGACACCTTGGCGCGAAACGCGCGCGACTCGCCCTTAACCGACATCTTCGCGGCGTCGTTTATCGCCTTCGCCTCTCGGTTCGTCGTGCAGAGGCAGACGGGCGGCGTGCTGAAGCGCTTCTCGCCTACGCAGTGGTTGTTCAGCACCTTCGCCGCCGAATCGAAGTTCCCATGCCGAAGGTTGTTCAGCACCTTTCTGAACAGCGCATCGCCGCTTTGCCGATGAACCGTCTTCAGGAAAACGGCTCTGAACATCGCGGCCGCCCAGAGGTCGGTCTCAAACGCGAACGCGCCGCCAAGCCGCTCGCCCAGGAACTTGCGCTCCTCGCCGTCCGAAACGACCGGCGGAAGCTGCATGAAGTCCCCGACGAGGATCATCTGCTTGCCGCCGAACGGCATCTCCTTGCGAACTCCGGACGCGACCTCCCTCAGCCGCGCGTCCATCGCGCAGAATAGGTCGCTCCTCACCATCGACACCTCGTCGACGACAATCGTCTTCGCCATCCGCAGGACGCGACAGCGGCTGCCGTCCGTCAGCGGCTCCAGCGTCAATGGGTTCAGAAGCCCCGGCTTCAGCATCATCTGGCTGTGTATCGTCGTTCCGCCTGCGTTCAGCGCGGCGATTCCGGTCGGAGCGAGCACCACGCATTCCCTGTCGCAGCGCCTGAGGAACTCACGCACGAGCGTCGATTTCCCCGTCCCCGCCTCGCCCGTCAGGAACACGTTCGCCCCTGACATCATCACCCCGAGCGCCGCCTCCTGCTCGGCATTCAGCACAATCTTCTCGTCTTCGTTCATATCGCCTCCAAGCATAACAAACTCTCTTCCAGCATCTTCCTTATTTTCGGGTTGTTAATCAGTCCCTTTCCTGCGGCTCAGAACCCGATGCTGCGGGCCGCGCCCTTCTTCAGCGAGCTCTCCTTTTCAAGACCGTCGAGGCGCGTCGCGTTCGTTACCGCGCCGCCGAGGTAGTAGAGCGACTGGCGGACCGTGCGGAAATCGCCCGGCGCGAGATTGGGAATGCCCGCAAGGCGCTTCGCATCGTCCTCGCCGAGTGCGGTCTGGAACATGCGCTCGAAGAAGATGCGCTTGCCCTCCCCTTCCAGGTAGTCGAACTGGAACTTGAACGTGAAGCGGCGCATTATCGCCGCGTCGAGGTTGTCCATGAAGTTCGTCGCGGCAACCATGACGCCCTTGAAGTTCTCCATGCGGTGCAGCAGCTCGTTCACCTGCGTAACCTCCCAGCTGCGCTGCGCGCCGGAGCGGTCCTGGACGATCCCGTCGATCTCGTCAAGGAAGAGAATCGCATTGTCGGACTCCGCCTCCTCGAAGGCGCGGCGGATGTTCTTTTCCGTGCCGCCGACCCACATGGAGAGGAGATCGCTCCCCATCTTCACGACGACCTTGCGCCCGACCTTCTTCGCGAGGTACTTGACGAATTCCGTCTTTCCCGTTCCGGGAGGCCCCCAGAGGAGGATGTTCATGCGCGGACGATCCGCCGCGGACGACTCGCCCGACTCGGCCTCGCGGAGAAAACCCTCCACCGCTTCGGATATCTGCGGAAGCCCCACGTCGCCCTTGAGGTTGAGGCCGTCGAGCGAGTAGTCCTTCGCGGGCAGCATGAGGTCGTCCGCGGTCCCGGAGCCCATCAGCTCGCAGTGCGGCTTCATGAGGTTTTCGAGGAGCTGCGGGACCTCCTCCGCGGCGGGAGACATCGCCTTAAGGTTCTTAAGCACCATCGCGATTCCGCCGGCGCTCGTCGTGTACTTCGCCGCAAGCGCGTCGACGTCTCCGTCTGGGATGAGCCCGCCCAGCCCGTGCTTCGCGATGTTGTTGCGCCAGATGCTTGCGCGCATGGCGTGCGTGAGCTTCCTGAAGCAGATCGAGTAGTCGAAGCGGCGGCGGACGGAATCGGCCATCGTGTCGGGATCCGCATTCGATATCCAGACTGTCGGAACGCGGATCGAGTCCAGCATCGAGTTGACCTGGCCCTTCTCCGAGGCGTTGCGCCCGCCGGCGAAGAACATTCCGAAGAGGCCTCCGCCCACGCCCGTGCTGAGTATCTGGTCGGCCTCGTCCACCATCATCATCCCGGACCGCCCAGCGATCTGCTCGTTGCACACCTGCACGCCGACGAGCCGCGAGCCGAGCGACGTGTTGCGTCCGTCCTCCTCTCCGTGCATGATCTCGTAGAGGTCGAGGCCGAGCTCCCTCGCAAGCGTCGTCGCGAAGCTCGTCTTCCCCGTCCCGGGCTCGCCGTAGAGCAGGATGTTGACCCCGCTCCCGTCCCCCTTCGAGCGGATCAACCTCTTCAGCAGCTCGCCGTGGCGCCTCAGCTGCGGACCGTAGAAGTCCCAGGGCAGGACGTCCTCGCACTTCGCCTTCCTGTAGAAGCGCCCCTGCAGAGGCTTGTCGTCCTCACCGGTGAGGTAGTCCTGGATGCAGCCGCGGATGTCGAGGTCGCTGTCGAGGAAATCGTACTTCCTGAGCCGCGATTCGCTGTTGCGGAGCTCACGCACCTCGGCGACCGAGCGGTCGATGCACATCGCGAAGAAGTTCAGCCTGTCGTTCTTCAGGTCGTTGTTCGCGCGGCGTCCGGAGAACGGATCATTCGTGAACGCCGTGTTGCCCTTCACGAAGGAGTACCTGAGCGCCGCGATCTCGAGGTCCGAGAACTTGAAGAACCTCTTCAGCTCGCTGAAGCGCTTCTTGAGCGGATCGTCCGCCGCCGCCTTCTTGCGCCCCGCCGTGAATTCGTCGGCGATCTCGACGAGAAGCTGCCTGCACGCCTCGCGGTGCTCCTTCGAGTTCCAAAGCTCCTGAAGCGTGTCGACGGGATCGTCATGTCCGTAGAACATCGCGGGGGCCCCGTATTGGCGGCCGTTGTGCGGCCCCCTCCCCGCCTCCTCGCACGTCCTCGCCACGCCGCACTTCACGAGCGCTTCGCCCCCGAACCTGTCGTATATCCTCTGCTCTATCCCGCGCTCGTCGAGCATGCTCATGACTGGCTTGAAGTATTCCGAGTCGCGGACCTCCCCCTTGAAGTACCTGAGGCTGTTCCTGAAGAACTCGCCCATAAGCTGCTGCGCGTACGCGTTTTCGTATGTTCCGTTGAATGTTGCCATTGATGTTGCCCTTTCTGCCTTGCCGGCACACCAATAGCAACTTCCGTGCCAACGGAATCTTACACGGCGGAAGTCGCCTCCCACGCCTCCCGCCGCTCAAACTTTCACACCCTGCTCAAAATATGAACAGCCGCAACCTAAACCACTGGATCGCCGCAGAAGTCGCGGCGTCCGCAGTCTTTACAAAAGTCGCCGCGCCAGACGGAATCGAACTGCTCGACAAGCGGTTCGACAAGTGCAGGGTCATCGGTGAGGACGCCGTTCTCGAAGTTGCGCTTCTTCTCGCTCTTCGCGCCCATCCCCGCGCCGGTGAGGTTGGCCGAGCCGAAGTAGGCCTTCACACCATCGACGATGATGCATTTGAAATGCACGCGCGGACACAGCATCCGCTCCATCGCCGTCCAGAGCGTCGGATATCGGTCGAAGTCGTCGCGCCAGTTCGGCCCAGGGTCCTTCGCATGGATGAGCCGCACCTCGACGCCGCGCTTCACCATCCCGTCCAGCACCTCAAGAAACGGCACCATTTCCCGCCCGCCGCACCTGGCCTCCGTAGCGCGCGTAGGAGGCTCAACGTACATATCCTTGATATCCGCGGTCGCGATCCACAACCGCTCCCTCGCCTGCGGCACAATCCCGCAGACGACGGAGGTGTAGATGTCGCGATTGGAAAGGAAGGTGGTCATGGGTACGATTATTCGTAGGCGTATGTCCCATGAACGGTCGTGAAAGCACCGGCGATAGCATCAGCGAGGAGCCTGTCCCATTCCGTATCTCTAGCGACAAAGTAGCGGTAAGCGGCTGCGACTACCACACAAGGACCGTGTCCACCAGGGGCGAATAGGTATTTGTGTTCTTGGAAACGCCTGACTTCATTTAAAAGTTGAACTCCTTGCCGTGCGGTCATTGTCGCCCTCTGCTTGCGGAGTTCAAGTGCGAGCGCTCCCATGAGACGATATGAGAGTTCCTTGTCGCCGATTTCGGGTTCAGATGCCGCAATACGAGAGGACTCCTCTTCTATTTGCTTGGCAAAAATTGGAATCTGGGCGTTTGGGGAGGAGTCATAATGCCATGCGGTGCCGATGGGTGCGAACACCTTGCGCTTAATCATTTCTTCGCGGATGGCGTCGGCGAATGAATCTGTCGAAACGCCTTTGTATTGCGCAAGATATGATGGGTGCCATGTCTGAAGAATCCATGTTCGGCCAAGTTTCCAGGTCCAAATCTTGAATCCATCATGTTCAATCTTTTCAACAAGTTGTGCAAATGGTTTTAAAACAGCGTCCGATCCCATGGCGTCATTGTGGCACGAATACATAATAACATCAGGCCTGAACACTCGAACAAAAAGTTCAAATGATGAAAGGCCAACCTCATCGGAAATTCTGCGAAGCGACCAGAAGCGTTCCGCCTTAATCCCACATTCGCCATCTCCGATTTTAGTGCCATTGTACTCTATGGCAAAACGGTTCGACCATGCAATTCCATCTAGAACGGCGTTGTGGTCATCAAGCAGACCTTTTCTCTCATAGACCTTCTCCAGAACGGAGAAATGGTAGGCCCAAAACCGATTCTGCCACTCAGAAGGCCCTTCATTCTGGAATATGTCAAAAGAATACTGGACATCGAACTTCCCTTTGCGCCACGCCATTATGTCGTCATCAAGACCATCGCCCCAACGGAGCGTTTCCTGTCCGATAACGGCAAGTTTCACAAGGGAGGTTGCGTAGAGACTACCACAGGCCGGAAGAAACAAAGACGGAACGGCTGAGAGTTCTTCGTCTGTATAGCTACGTTTCTCACACTCGTTGAAAAACGCATCCACGCGCGGCCGATATGTCTTTTCGTGTATTTTCCGAATTATGTTTTCTTCATTTGTCATGTTCTGTTATCCTTGGTTGACTCCTCACATTACTTGACTATCGTTATACTCGTCCGTTACGAATTTCTTTCAAGTAGTAGGACGCACGCTCATAACCTTGTGCCAACGCCGCCTCATAGAGTCGCGTTGCAGACGGCACATCTTTTTGCCAACCAATCCCTACACCAAGGCAAAACGCAGCGAGGCAAAGGGCATCTGCCTGATAGTTGCGAATAAAATAATCTGCGTCTGGTTCGTCTTCGTACTCTTCAAAGAGGTGTTCTCGTATTACTTCCAGTGCTTCTTTGGCTTCTTTAACACAACCGAGCGTCAACGCTTCCGTAAGCAGATCAATTGCCTTCATCACATCACATTCTCTGCCGCCATTCTTCGGCCATTCGGACTCCGTGTACAGCTCAGCAAGCTTGACAAGCGCCTCGCCACACTTTGGCGTACCATCCTTGACACAATATCCAGCTGCGTACAACCCTGCGGCAGACTTCTCATCTCCACAACTCTGACACTCATCGGCGATGAGGACATAGTCCGCTGCAGACAAACTCTCCTTATTTTTAAGGTTCCTGATGTCATTGGGGACATCTGCCTCCTCACCGTAAAATGCATAAATCGACTTAAATGCGTAATCTAAGACGTTAAACTCTCCCTTCAAGTCGAACGACCGTAGAATGTCACATATAGAACGCATTAAATTGGGTTCAAATGAGACATCTTCCTCGGCTGTTCTTTCTTCTTTTTCATTGCCAGTACTATGAGAAAAAAACTTGTACATCGGGCCTTCCGCACCACACGCTGTACAAATCCACTCCGAAGGCGACTCAGGATCGCCACCATTTTGCTCCACAAAGCTCACACAGGCATTAGAACCACAAGGTTTTTTCATATCACTTACTCCTTTTCATGTTCTGTCGCATTTACTGAAAGACTTTTTCGTTCTCTTTTACACATCATCGAACTTGCGACAGAAATAAACTCTCATACGCCCCCTTATCCCGCTCCGAAAAGCAACAGAAGGCAACCTCTATCCCCTCTGTGTCCTTTGCGTTCTTTGCGGCTAAAAATCCCTTCACCTCCCGCACGGCAATCTTCGCGGCGTCTTCAATCGGATAGCCGTAGATGCCTGTCGAGATGCAAGGGAAGGCGATGGACTTGCAGCCGTTCTCCGCCGCGAGGGCGAGCGCGTTGCGGTAGCAGGCGGCAAGCTTCTCCGGCTCTCCATGCTGGTCATCGCGATAGACCGGACCGACGGTGTGGATCACGCACTTCGCGGGCAGTTTGAACCCAGGCGTGATGCGCGCCTCGCCGGTCGGACAACGAACGCCCGGCCTCACCTCCGGCACCTTGAGGCACGCCTTGTAAAGCTCCGGCCCGGCGGCGCGGTGTATCGCGCCATCAACTCCGCCTCCACCAAGCATCACCTGGTTCGCCGCGTTGACTATGGCATCCACCGCCAGTGCCGTTATGTCGCCTTGGATTACCTTGAACATTGCCCGTGCCTCATTTCAAAAACGTCATTACAAGGTTGACCATCAGTTCCTTTTCCTGCGGCTTGGATTCGGCGATCATCACCGTGAGTGCGACGAGTGTATGGTCGGCTATGCGTTTCGACCCGTTTTTGCGGAGAAGCAACTTATTGCGCTTCAGGAAATACAGGAACAAGCCAGCGGCAATGCGCTTGTTGCCGTCGGAGAAGCCGTGGTTCTTCGTGACAAGATAGAGCAGATTCGCCGCCTTCTCCTGCGAAGACGGATAAAGATCCTTTCCATCAAAAGACTGGTACACCGCCCCGAGCGCCGACTTGAACGAGCCGTCTTTCTCGTTGCCGAACAACGGCGAATCCGCCGCGAACTTCATGCTGTCGATGAAGCGGCGGCATTCCTCGTATGTCAACTCGACGGAACGCCCCTTTGCCTTGGGCTTCTCGATCGTCTGGTGGTCGTAGCCGTCCAAGAGGTCAAGCGCCGCCGAGTAGGTCTGGACGACATCAAGCACCTGCGCGGTGTCAAGACTGTTGGCGACCCGCTTCATAACCTCGACCGTCTGGCCGAGCTGCTTGATCCGCTCGCGATTGACGGCATAACCGTGCAACATATACTCTTTCAGGACATTGGTTGCCCAAATTCGAAATTGCGTCGCGCGTGCAGAATTAACGCGGTAACCGACTGAAATGATCGCGTCGAGATTGTAATGGTTCACCGAACGGGTTATCTGGCGTCCGCCCTCATATTGAACTAGTAAAAAATCTTTACTAGTTGCCGCTCTGTCCAATTCGCCAGACGCATACACCTTCTTGAGGTGAATGGTGACATTCTGGGCCGTTACGCCGAATAGATTCGCCATTTGCATACGGGTCAACCACACGGTATCGGACTCGACTGACACCGGCAACGAAACCACGCCATCGCGCGATTCAAACAGCACTATCTCATTTTTATTCATCATACACCTTCCTCTCTGCGCCTCTGCGGGAGATAACTACAGATACTTCCTCACCGTATTCCGGCTCACGTCGAGCGCTTCGGCAGCGCGGGTGAGATTCTGTCCGTACTTCTCGTACACGCGGCGGACATGAAGTCGCGTCGCATCCTCGAGTTTGTCTGGGATGCGCGTTGATTTCAATTCCAGTCCACCCGAAAGCCCCGCGTTCATCTCCTTGTGCTCGCGCATGAGAAGATCGAAATCGTCCTCTTCCAGCGCGGTCGCCCGGTCGAGGATGTTGATGAGTTCGCGGACGTTGCCGGGATAGTCGTAGTCCATAAGCGCGGCAATCTGCCCGTCGTCCAAAACGCGGTTGTCGTGGAACTTGCGCCACCATGCGTTGGCGATGACCGGAATGTCGTCCTTGTGTTCGCGCAGAGCCGGCGTTCGCATCTGCACCACGTTGAGGCGCTGGTAGAGGTCTTCGCGGAACTTGCCCTCCGCGACGAGTTTCGGAAGATCGCGGTTCGTGGCCGTGATGAGCCGCACGTCGCACTTCAATTCATCCCTGCCGCCCACGCGCATGAAGCGCCCGCCTTCGAGAACGCGCAGCAGGAGCGCCTGGACCTCAAGCGGCATCTCGCCGATCTCGTCGAGGAAGAGGGTCCCGCCGTCCGCCTGAAGGAAAAGCCCGTCCGTCCGCTCGATGGCGTTCGTGAACGCCCCTTTCTCGTGGCCGAAGAACCGGTCCTCGAGAAGCTCCTTCGTCACGCTCGCGCAGTTGAACGGAACGAACGGCATGTTCGCGCGGGGGCTTTTGTTGTGTATCTGGTTCGCGACCGTCTCCTTTCCGGTTCCGCTCTCGCCGAGAATCAGTACGCGCGCGCGGTCGTGCTTCGCGACGCGGTTGATGCGCTCCTGCAGCGTCGTCATCACGCGGCTTTTGCCGATGAGCTCGCGTCCGCCGTAGCGTTCGAAGTGCGCAATTGCGGACCTCGTCTCCTCGTCCCACGCGACCGGCTTGACTCCGCTCGCGATGTACCGTACGGCCTTCGCGTAGAGCGATTCGTCCTGATAGTTGCGGTAGTAGAACTGCGCAGCCTGGATGAATGCGATATAGGCGCGGATGTCGGCCGCCGCCTTCCTCTCTGATTTCAAAAAAGGCATGAGTTCTCCGACGTCAACCGCAAGCGCCTGGCCGACCGATTCGAGAAGCGACACGTCATAGACCCTTGCCTCGACAAGCCCCGCGAGAGCAGCTGCCGCCTCGTCGGGCATTTCGAGCGCGCTTATCCACGTCGCCTTCACGCCACGCGCCCTCAGCCGCCGCAGCGCATCCGCGAGCCGCGCGGGATCGCCCGACACGGAAACGCCGATGATGTATACATGCCTGCAGCGGCACTTCCCTGCGGGAACACTCCCTTCCCGCGCCTCGGCAAGCTCCTCCATGAACTCGGGAAGCCTCCTGCGGCTCACGCCGAACACTTCGGCATTGCCCTTGAGAGCCTTCAGCGTGGCGGCAGCCGCCGCCACGTATTCGACATAGCCCCATCCGGTCAGTATTAGATTTTC
>OCTX011929933.1_pt1 | contig 11191 bp, 10 predicted proteins | sample 1539691 | NCBI WGS metagenome assembly OCTX01 (sample SAMN02144231, study PRJEB22623) | gut metagenome | biome: sheep rumen | host: Ovis aries | place: New Zealand | reverse complement strand
CGACAATGCGAAAGCGACGGTGTGTTTGACCGTATCAAGAAACTGCGCCACGTAGGTATTTATTCTAAAATTAGTTCTTTATTATATAAAAACAAAATAAAATGGTAATGGAACAAGAATTTGACTTATTTGGAAACCCAATAGAGGAAAAAGGAGACCTTAAAAGGGATTTCGGCGCAAATCCGTTTTCTATTCTTGACACAAAGGATGGGCTTTGGCAAGCGCGTAAAAAGAAGTGGATTAACATGGGAATAAAGTCGGAGGTAGGAAGGGACGCTACGGCCTATAACACTAAGGAATGGGTGGATAAGTTAAGGGCGAACGGGGCGATGGACGGTAATCTGTTGCCGTCAAACACGTCGATATTCGACCCCGTGCTTTGCGAGTTGATGTATCGTTGGTATTGCCCTAAAGGAGGGCAAATACTTGACCCGTTTGCAGGCGGCTCTGTGCGCGGTATCGTTGCTAATTATCTTGGCTACCATTATTCGGGCATTGACATACGGCAAGAACAAATAGAATCAAACCGTGAACAAGCGTTAGACATTCTTGGTGTGGACAACATGCCACAATGGTATTGCGGCGATAGTAACGTTGTTCTTGAACGCGATTGGCAAAAACAATTCGACCTTGTATTCACTTGTCCTCCATACGCGGATTTAGAAGTCTATTCGGATTTAAAAGGAGATATATCAAACATGGATTACGACGATTTTATATTCACGTTTGAAAGCATTATGCGAAAGGCTTGCAAGTTGCTTAAAAAGGGTGGCATGGCCATTGTCGTTGTTGGCGAGGTACGTAACAAGCAAGGCAACTACTATGGCTTTGTAGGTGACACAATAAAGTTGATGCAACGGTGCGCGGGTATGGGCTACTACAATGAGGCAATATTGGCCACAAGCCTTGCAGGCGCGGCCTTACGTGCTGGTGGCAATATGAAATCGGGAAAGTTGGTAAAGGTGCATCAAAACGTCTTAATGTTTAAAAAATCGTAAATAGTTTGCATATTACAATTATTATAATTATCTTTGCACTACCCTATCAACCATGTGTTGAAAAGGTTGTGGTGGCGCAGTTCCCGAGTGGGTGATTTCTCTTAGTTATATTGGTTGGCTGCGCCACTTTTGAAAAGAAATAATCGTTGATGCGTTGTCTATCACTTTAGACGCAAAAACGTAGAGATATAAGTAATTACTATTTTCGCCAAAACGGGTGATAAGAAATTGGAGTGATAGCCAAGAGTATTATCGCCCGTTGGCTTTTAAAACTATCACAAATTATGAAAAAAGAGTATTTAGCGGCACTTGCCAGCCCACAATGGCAAAAGAAACGTCTTGAAATCATGCAAAGAGACAATTTTACTTGCCAATTTTGCGGTTGTAAGGATAGAACGTTGCAAATTCATCACAAAGTGTACGAAAAAGGAAAGAAACCTTGGGAATACGAAGACAAGGATTTGATTACTTTGTGCGATAGGTGTCACGAATACATAACCGATGAAAAAAACAGTCTTTACGAAAATTTTATTAATGCACGAGATTGTTTTAGAAAGTTTGGTTTTAGTGATTCGATTTTTAATGCAATTTTGTGTGGCTTTTGTTCTTTTTTCGAAAGCATAAAAGAACAAGAAAAACATTGGAATTTTGATATAACAAAGCAAGACATCCATAATGCTGTTATGAGCACCCAAAATTATGACGATGTTAAAACCCTTGTTAAATTGGGGATTAAAGAAAAGGAATTGGTGAATTTCAATTATCCTATTTTTCTTGAAGACTATGATAATGCTAAAATAGATGAAAACGTATCTTTACTTCTTAATGATTGATTGCTAACATGGAAAGAAACGATTATATCACCATCCAAGCCTACATGGTAACGGAACTTGGATTGAGCGGAAACAATTTGATTATCTATGCCCTTATACATGGTTTTTGTAAAGATGGAATACATGAATTTAAGGGTAGTATAAATTATATTTGTGAATGGACTAACCTAACACGAAACACCGTGATAGCCATTCTAAAGCAATTAGTTGAAAGTGAATTACTCGTAAAGAGAACATACAAGGAAAATAATGTTACTTTTTGCGCTTATTCATTGGGTAGTGCAAAAATTGTACCACCAGTGCAAAATGTGGATGATGGTAGTGCAAAAATTTCACCCAATAATAATATAGATAATACTAAATTGAAAAAAGATAAAGAAGAATCTTTATCTAAAAGTGCAAGCGATGTGGAACTTTTTGAGAAATGTTGGATTGCATATAGGAGAAAAGGGAAAAAAGGCAAATCCTTACCGTATTGGAAAAAACTAACTGAAAGTGAGAAGCAAATGGTACTTCCACATATCAAGGCTTATGTAACAAGTCGTGAATTACAATTCCAACAGGATTTTGAACGATACCTACGCGATAAAACATTTACCACAATCGTATTTTTAAAAAACAAGGTTATATACGACCCGACAAAAAATAATGGCGCAACATACATGCCAATATGCGACGGTGCATTATCATGGAGCGACGACTTTAATTGTTATGTTTATGTAGGAATGTTCTACGGGCACGTTTTCGATGGCTACACTAACGAGAATCGCCCTAATGGTGCAAAGGTGTTGCTTGGCAACGGTGGTGGTTATATTGTTTGGAATAGCGAAACAAAAACTTGGGATAAGATATGATAGAACTCGATAAAATATACAACATGGACTGTCTTGAAGGAATGCGCCAAATGGAAGCCGAGAGCGTGGACTTGACTGTTACATCGCCACCTTATGACAACCTGCGGACATACAACGGCTATTGCTTCGACTTCGAGAACATCGCCAAAGAGTTGTACCGAGTGACAAAGCAGGGCGGTGTGGTCGTTTGGATTGTCAACGATGCAACCGTCAACGGAAGCGAGACCGGCACGTCATTCAGACAGGCTCTCTATTTTATGGAGTGCGGCTTCAAGTTACACGACACGATGATATGGGCAAAGGACGACGGCGGTGCTCTCGGAAGTAATCGCTGTTATACTCAAAACTTTGAATACATGTTTATTCTAAGCAAAGGTACGCCCAAGGCATACAACCTCATTTGCGACAAGAAGAATCTATCCTATGGACTCGACAAAAGCGGTGTAGGCAGGCGAAATCCAGACGGCTCTCTCAAAATCGAAAAGCGGAAAGAAGCATCTGCATACTCTAAGCGCAACAACTGGTGGCTCATTGTTCCAGGTACAGAGGAAGGTTCATCGTTTCATCCTGCCGTATTTCCAGAAAAGTTAGTACGTGACCATATATGGACGTGGAGTAACGAAGGTGATTTAGTGTACGACCCTTTTATGGGGAGCGGAACAACAGCAAAAGTGGCAAGGGCATTAGGTCGCAAATATATCGGCTTTGAAATAAGCAAAGAGTATTGCGATTTAGCCAACAAAAGATTACAAGAAACAAAAACATTATTTGATTAACGTAATATAACATAAGATGTTTGGTTTTATGAAATATTATTTGTAATTTTGCAAAGTGGATAGGGCGGTTTGGCCACCGCTTGAAAAGGGGTAATCCTATCGCCCCTTCCACTTTATCAAATGATAGGATTGATTTTAAGAATAGGAAAATATGGAAGAAATTTGGAAAGACGTTAAAGGTTATGAGGGTTACTATCAAGTATCAACACTTGGTAGAATAAAGTCGTTGTCAAGGCATAGAAAGGTTGGTTGGGCTGATTATATATCGAAAGAAAAAATTATATCGCAATGTAACCACAAGCAAGGTTATAAACTTGTCTTGTTACACAAAAACGGAGAAACAAAGATGTATAAAGTTCGCCAACTGGTTGCCAATGCTTTCTTATCAAACCCGAATAATTATAAATGCGTGAATCATAAGGACGAAAATAAAGCAAACAATACCGTTGAAAATTTAGAGTTCTGTAACCATTCTTACAACAATAACTATGGAACTCGTAACGAAAAAGTTGCAAGAAAGAACGGAAGACCGATTCTGCAATTTTCTTTAGATGGTGTGTTTCTTAAAGAATGGGATGGTGCAAGGATAGCAGGCAAGCAACTTAATATTAGACACCAAAGTATCTATTCAAATTGCAAAGGTGAAAGAAAATCTGCTGGTGGTTTTATTTGGAAATACAAATAATAACGATTATGATAGACAAAATAGAACTGAAAAAGACTTGGGATTTGTTTGTCGGCGAAAACGGCTTTACCGAAGTCCGTATATTGGGCAAATTTCAATATAGTGGTTATTTCAAGTCGTTTGAAAATCTTTGCAAGCAACTTGAACCATATACCGAAATGGATGATGAACAAATCTATTTCGTAATGAACAAAATCAAGGAAGATTGTTTTGCAAGACCTCAATGTGAAAAGTTTGTCAAATCTCCGAAAGCCACAACTAAAGATGACGAAACCATAATAAGAAAATGGCTTCTTTGCGATTTTGACCCCGTGCGCTTACCTAATATATCATCGTCAAACGAACAATTTGAACTCGCACACAAGAAAGCGCAAGACGTTTTCCGTTTCTTGAAAGAGAAAGGCTTTTCGGATATGGTTGTTGCAATCAGTGGTTCTGGATGGCATTTGCTGATTCCAGTAAACATTTCGTGTAATGACGAAACCGACAAAGTTGTAAAGGACTTCTATACATACATGGGTAGCGTGTTTAGTGATGACAAGGTTGAATTTGACGAAAAAGTTTACAACAGGTCACGCATTACAAAACTCTACTCTACTTATGCAAAGAAGGGCGCAAACCTGCCAACAAATCCGTGGAGGCAGTCAAAGATAGTGTATATTCCAAAAGAATTGAAACCTACACCTATAGAGAAAATCAAGGAACTTGCAGACCTTGCGCCAAAGGAAGAACCAAAGCAAGCCCCCAATAGACCTAATAGGCAATTTGGTAATTGGAATGCACCTTTTGATTTGCGAACATGGCTAAATGAGCATGGTATTGTTTATAAAGAAGAAAAAAATGGTGATGGCACAAAGTTTGTGTTAGAGCATTGTCCGTGGGAAGATACACATAGCAACAAGCAGAAATGGGATAGTGCGTTATTTCAAAACAAAGATGGACAAATCACATTCTCATGTTTTCATTCGCACTGTAAGACAAAGACATGGTTTGACGTGCGCGCATTCTACGAGCCAAATGCTTACGATAGACCAATGTATCAACCGCAATACCAAATGCGCGCCTACCAACCGCAAAAGCCTAAATACGAAATCAAGGACGTGTTACCCGAATTAGGAGAAAAGTGGTTGTCTATTTCGGCTATCAAGAAAATCGACTTGTCGCAAATAGAAAACGTGAAAACAGGTTTCACGGAACTTGACAAGAATATAGTCGGTTTGAATATGTCCGAGGTAACGTTACTTTCGGGTAGCAATAGTAGCGGAAAATCAAGTTGGCTAAACACGTTGATACTAAACATCATCAATCAAGGTGTAGGTTGTGCTTTGTGGTCGGGGGAATTGCGCCCAGACATATTGAAGACATGGATACAAATGGTGGCCGCAGGAAAATCAAATCTTAGGCTTTCAAACTATGGTGATGGCAAATATTACGTACCAAACGCAATTGCCGACAAAATAGACGAATGGCTTGACGGAAAGTTTTTCTTGTACAATAACGAATACGGGAACACATGGGAGCAAATATTCCATGATATGAACGAACTATTAAAAGCCAATGTTAAGGTGTTTGCTTTAGACAATCTTTTTAGTTTAAATATCGACCTATTAGAGGGTGATAGAAACAACAAGCAAAAGGAATTGATATTACAAATTAAGGAGTTTGCGAAGAAAAACCAAGTGCATATAATTCTTGTTGCCCATCCAAGGAAAGTGATGAGTTTCCTACGCAAGAATGACATTAGCGGTAGTAGTGACTTGACGAATGCAGTGGATGATGTTTTTATTATTCATCGTGTAAACAATGATTTTTTTCGCGCAGGTGCCGAGTTCTTTGGCGAAAGCGAGATTAATCATTATCGTGGTTATGGAAATGTTATCGAGGTGGCAAAAAATAGAATGTACGGCGTTGTTGACTTAATGGTTGGTATGCAATACGAGGTGGAAAGTCGTAGGTTCAAGAACACGATGGACGAAAACATTCGATATGGATGGGAAATAGAACCCATACAAAGCACGATGTCATTTGGTGATAAGGGGAATTACCAATCGCGAGAAATTTCATCCCAAGAAAATGATAGTATGCCGTTTGACCCCTACGTTGGCAATGATGCTCCATTTTAATTAAAAAAAACATTAATATTTGGTATATTAAAAACAAAATGTTATATTTGCAACCAAATAACAAAAGGTGGGAAACCGCCAACAATTAAAATAAGGCGTTCTAAGCGCATTAAATTCTTTGAGGGTATTACCTTACCACCCTTGCGTAGAAATGCGCCCAAAATGGCTAAAAAGTGGCTTAAAACGAAAAATACAGATTACGATACAATATACATGAACGAATTATTTAAGGAAATGACCGATTGGGATTACAAAACATAGAAACAATATTAAAGAAAGAACTGAAAATAAAATGAATAGATTTATATTACAAGGATTTATAAACACAATCAAATATTTGCCAGATTCGTGCTTGGTTTTTATTGACGACTACGAAGCAGGTTACAAACGTCCTAATGGCGAAGTAGTTGAGGATAAGTATATGTCATGGAAAGTTATATTTCCGAACGGCATGAAATCTTTTATCACAAAATACTTTGGCAATGGTATGTTGGTTGATATTGTTGCAAAGATGAAACCTTATGAAATTGAACAAGAAAAAATAGTTGAGGGGTATAGTTGCTTGGGGATGAGCATACAAAGAGCAAGTTATCCAAAGTCCGCCACAAAGCGGGAGATAAAGATGATTAAGGAAAGTCAATCAAATATGGGAGAGAAACCCGATTTGGATAGTTTTATTACACCCGATTTTTAGTTTCACAATCAAATATGTTAAGTTATGAGTAACAAAAAAAACATCAAAGAGCAAGTTCGTTCGGATGTAACGATGCTTGAAGAATTAACGAAAATCAAGAAAGACGTTGAGACCTACAAGAAAGTTGGCGAGGAAATGGGCGAGGAAATTTGTTCCCTTAAACGCCAGAACTCAGGGCTAAAAGCGCGAAACACCGTTCTTAATGGTGAAATAAAGAAACTACGAGAACGTGTCGAATACTACAAAAGTTATGCCGAAGAAGGCGATGAATTGAATGAGAAAAAAGTTGAAAAAATCGAATGGCTTTCAAACGAACTAAACAAATCTGAAGAAAATCTTGAAAAGTCATTAAAGCATGCAAAAACGTTGCTTGAAAAAATTGCGACGTTGGAAAAACAAAATGCCGCCATGCGTAAAACAATCGAAAGTTATAAAGCACTGCCTTGGTATAAAAGGCTATTTTCTTGCAAATAACTTTTTTGCCATCAATAATATATACACAAATGAAATGCCGCCTATCTACTATCTATGAAGAAAGCGGCATTTCTCTTTTAACAACAATAAAAATATATAATATGTTATGTTTGAGGAGCGTCAAGGCAATGTAATGTAATAGTTCCCATAATCCAAGATTTATCACCACGTTTTAATTTATAAGTGGTTGGTTTGTATTCTTTCAAGCACACACAATGCACAAACTTGTTATTTACGTATGATGATTGAATCCATACATCGGAATCGGTCATGTACGAAATAAAGGCATCGTGAACCGCCAAAACATCAAAACTTGCGCTTGGGTTTTGTGCATATTTCTTGCGTATAATAAACGTTATCTCAATATCTATATTTTCGCGTACAACAATGGGGGTGTTTGTTGTCTCACTAATTGTAGTGATAAGAAAATCTTCTTCCTGCGAGTCTACCCATTGCGCCGTGTAAATGTTTATTGGCTTGCCTTTTGCGAGAAATCCGTCCATTTTCAAAATGCGTAACCCATTAAACATTGTTTCGATGTTTTCAAACGAACCGCTTGAGGAGTTTTTTACTTGATATGTCATAACCTAAGTTCCTTTCTAAATTCTTTTATGTTACCTAATGAATACTTTCCGTACACAACTTTTGCTTTGTCAGAATAGTTGTAAATCGTAACACCACAAGTGTCATCGCAATCGGCAATTGTGATTTCGGATGTATCAAAAAGATATACCCTTACACATGAATATCCCTCACACGTAAGCCTTATCTTACTACCATTGCTTATGTAAAGCGTAGGACAAGAAATCTTTGGTACAAAAACATCTATATCCTTGCAATACGAAAAGTGTGTCACATCGGCATTAACCACCAAATCGTGATTGTAGTCGATATACCACATGTAAGAGTAGCCTTCTACGTTATCGCAATCATGCAAAACAAAACCATTGATGTAGTCTTTGAAAAAAGTTTTAATTTCATCCTTAGTTACTACACCTTGGTTTAATTTCGTTGCCATCCACGGCACTGATTGTTGGCGCATAGCCAATCGTGCAAGGTTTAGTTTATTATCGTGACAATTTCTTATTTCATCGCGATAATCCTTGCACAATCCGCTATTGTATGCGTCTTTTAGAAATTCCAAATAATATTTTTCCATATAAAATTTTGTTTATGTTACGATACCATTTCAACCCTAACCGCCATACCATTAGGATTACTCCATCCATTCAATATGCTTTGTATTGACATTTGCACTTGGTACGATGATTGAAGTTGCAATAGTATTTGGCTTACGGTTGCCGTTTGTACATCCAAGTCGAAACCAACAACGGCATCACGAATTTGCGTTAATAAATCGCTATGTAGATACACTTGTTGGCTTACACTATTCATGTACGCTTCCAAGGCACCAGCGGTGTCTTCGGTAATTCCCGTAATGCCTTGTTGTAAGGCGGACAGTTCTTTGCTTTCCTTTGTTGGTGATATTATTCCAAGGTTTTCAAGATTGCCATAGAACTCTCCAAGCGCAGTGTTTATTTCGCCAGCCGTTATGCCTGCTTGTTGTGCAAGTTGTCGTAACTCGTTTGTAGTAAGGGCAACCCCTCCCTCACTCTCGCTGCTTGTCATTCTGTCGAGTTCTTTGTAGATAGGTTTTAGTAATGTTTCGACAATCTTGCTTGTCATTGCTTTTTTGATTAGGTTGTAAATCATGTCATTCATCTTTTCCTGAATGGCATCAAGCGTTGTTTCTCCTGCACGCCAAGCCTGTACCCAAGCATCAACAAATGCCTCCGCTGCGGATTTTACATCATCCCCCCAAAGATTATTAACGACATCTTCTTTTAGGTCTTCTATCTCGTGACGAAGTTCGTATATAGTTTCCTCGTATTGTTTTATGGCATCGTTATCCCTATCCTTGGAACGCTTAGAACGCTCGAGTGCCATTTGTCGCTCAAGTTCTGCAAGTTGGGCTTCTTTGTTTTCAATTGCCGTGCGCCTTAACATTGTTTCACTCGTACCCAATGCCTTATTTGCTGCTCGTTCCAAACCATCGTATGCCAGTGCCAATTGCCTAACATACTCCTTGCTCTTGTTTATTTCTCGGTTTAGTCTCCTTGTTTTTGCTGAACCTCCGCCAAAAATGCTCGCAATAGAATCCCCAATACCAGTGAATATATCAACAACACCACCTACCACGCCAAATACATTGCCGCTTTGTGCAGATGATGTAATTTTGCTTATACCGTCACTTGCTTTTGAAAGGCCATCAATCAGTCCGTCAATTTGATGCCCCAACAACGTTTCACCCTTGCTTGCATCAACACCAAACAATTCGTTCATTTGGTCGCGCAATTCTGCAAGTCCTTTCATGTTGGAAGCAACCATTTGTGCGACTTGTAACATCTCGCTTTTTGCAAGTTTGGCGGTTAAATTGTATTTATCTGCCTTTTCTTCTGCAATTCTAAGTTGTTCCTTCAAATATTGCAATATCCTATCTTCTGCATCAATTTCAATTTTAAGAAAATCAAGATAATTTTGAGAAGTTGCGTTATTCGCTTTCGCCTGCTCGTATTTTTCTTTTAGCGCGGCAACGTTCTTTTCTTGCGCGTCATATTCTTTTTGTGCGTTCCTAAAAGCCTCATTCGCCGCTTTTCTATTGTTAGCGTTTTTTATGTAGTTCTTTAAATCTTTTGTTAGTGTTTTGAACGGACTGCGCTTAGTAAGTTTTTGTTCCAACTTTTCATATTGCGATATAAGCGTTTTAAGTTGCTCTGGTTTCAAGTCATTCATTGAGTCCATTAACTCGCGCAAACGGTCACGCATATCACGAATAGTCTTGGTGGAAATGTAGTCAAGGTTTTCAAACATCATTGTGTAGTAACGGCTGTTTTTGAAAGCATCAAATTCTACATTTGACTTTTCACGACTTGCACCTTGATTGATTGCGTTTAACTTGGCGTTATATTCAGGGCGTTTGCGCATTTCCTCTGTGTAATACGCTTCGTTAAGTTTCTTTATCTTTTCAAGCCTGTCTGCTTCGATTTCGGCAATCTTATCAGAATATCCACCGTATTTTTTTACATAGTCATCAAGCATTTTTTCTGAATCCTCGATGTTTTTCTTGAATATGTCACGGAAAGTTTTTTGCCATTTTGCAAGTTCTTTAATTGCTTCGCTTTCCTTTTCAAGTTCAGAGGTTTCTGCAAACGTGTCTATATCACTTTGCATAATGTCAAACGGGGATTTGATATTCAGTTCGGCAAGTTTGCGATTTATAATATTTTGCGCCCTTTCAAGCGTCTCGCCAAAAGTTTGTGGCAATGCACTTGTGTCGATACCAAGCATGTCCGCGAACATATCGCCAAGTTCTGGGTTTGCATCAAGTTCTATACCAAGTTCGTATTCGTCTTTAAGTTTGCCAAGTTCATTGTTTAAGCCATCGGTGATTTTCTTGTAGTCGGCTTTTGTAATTTCAACGTTAATCTTTGCAATAGCCTTTTCAAGTGATTCTATGCCCTTTGTGTTGTTCGCACCTTTGGCAACATCAAGCAACGACTTGTAATAGTCACGAATGCCACGCAAATCCATATTCGCAAGTTCTTTGGCGTTCTTTGTTTGAATGCCGTACTTGCTTAATGTAGCATTTATGCGCGTAAGTGTCGCACCGTATTCCTCTGTCGCCTTTGTTATTGCCTCTTGTGTCGAAACACCCATTTTGCGGTATTCGTTATATCGCTTTTGGATATTGTCT
>OCTX012208540.1_pt1 | contig 11193 bp, 10 predicted proteins | sample 1539691 | NCBI WGS metagenome assembly OCTX01 (sample SAMN02144231, study PRJEB22623) | gut metagenome | biome: sheep rumen | host: Ovis aries | place: New Zealand | reverse complement strand
ATCCCCAAAACAGTTGAGCTGCTTGTTATACATCACGGATACCGCCTCACTCCATGATGGCAGCGGAGGAGGCTCTGGAATTTGCTTTTTCTTTCGAAACAGGAAGGATAAAAGATTCATTTTTCTGCCTCTGTTGGATAACTGCAGTTCAGATCCCTCCCGCACGGGGAGGATATCTTTTTATTTTCACTCTAAAAACTTGCTCTGCAGAAGCCCGCGAAGCCTTGAAAACACTAAAAAAACCGCCCGGATATCTTTTCCGGGCGGACAAGGTGGTTGCGGGGGAAGGATTCGAACCAACGACCTCCGGGTTATGAGCCCGACGAGCTACCAGCTGCTCTACCCCGCGATATAGCGCTCTTTTTGAGAGCTTTATTAGACTACCACAAAGCGCGCGGAAAGTCAAGGACTTTTTCCACTCGGAGGCAAATCTTTTCAAGGGACAGAAATGCAGACGATCACCAGCGGCGGAAGTGCTTTGCAGTCAAGCCGGGGATCACAGGTTTCCCTATGGCTGCGCGCTGCGCGGGAGCATTCCGGCGGGTGAACGAGAGCGCGGCGCGGCAGGAGCGGGGGAGCGATGAGAAGGTTTCGGTTGGCAAAGCTGATGGGCGGGTGTATAATACGGAGAGAAAAAGCTGTCAAGCGTGCTTAATAATGATTATAGGATGGCGAAAAACGAAAAGCTTTTCACCGCCCAGCTTTGCCGCGCAGCAAAACAGCAAGGCTGTTTTGCCATTTACGCATTATGACAGACAGAGGAGAGGAGAATGACAATGTTTTGCCGGAATTGCGGTCAACGAATCCCGGAGGGAGCGGTCTATTGCCCTCGCTGCGGAGAGCGCCTGAACGGGGAAACCGCCCCTGAGCCCAGCCGGCGGCCGGCCTCAGGGGAGGAAGGGGCGCAGGTCCGTCCGGAGAGGCGCGGGAATCCCCCTTCGCCCAAAAGAAGCCCCGCCGCGGTCGTCCTTCGCACGCTTGCCCTGATCGCCGCGCTCGCGCTTGTCGCTGCTCTGGGCGTGCTGATCGGCAGGCGCATGGTTCGGTACGACGAACCGGCCGCTTCGACCCCGAGCACGGCGGAGCCCGCCTCGTACGCTGCGGCAACGCCCGTTCCGCTGCCGAGCGTGACGCCCGTGCCCGCAGAGGCGGAGGCTGCCGCGCCGGCCGATGGCGCGTATCTTGAAGCCTACCGCGAGCTCTTGCGCGAGGAGGCGGCGTTCACGGCGCAGACACAGGCGGAGCAGGGGGGCTGGGGCGGCTATTCCAGCGAGTATATCCTCTATGACATCGACAAGGACAGCGTGCCCGAGCTCATCATCAAGCGCGGCACCTGCGAGGCCGATTATACCGGCACCGTCTACACGCTGCGCGCCGGAGAGATCCTCACGCTGGGCGAGATCCATCTCGGTCACGGCGGCGTGGCGACCTGGCCGGGCGAGAATGCAATGCTGCATATCTGGGGCCATATGGGCTACCAGCAGATGAGCAAGGTCTGCATCAGCGGGACAGGTCTCACGGAAGAGCTCATCTTCGAGGAGGACATCAACCAGTCCGGCGCGGAGTATACGTCCGTTGGCGCTGTTGTGCCCGGCTCCGGCGCGCTGTATCTCTCGGTGCCGAGCTCCAACGAGCTGCTGCTGAGCTGCTGGCAGGAGGTGATCGACTGGGCGGAAGGGCGCGGAAAGGCGCCTGCAGCGGCGGCGGGCTGGCCGAACGAAGACCCGGACTTCTACATGAAGCTCGTTGACACCGACGGCCTCGTGCAAATGAGCGATCGCGAGGGGAAGCTGGCCTTCTCCGAGCTGATGCGCAGCGGCACGCTCTACCAGTATACGGACGGCGACCTCAGCATTACGGACACTTCCTATGCCGACTTCAACCTTGACGGCTCCATGGATTGCCTGCTCTGCCTCAACGACGGCACGGACTACGGCAATTACGGCCTGCTGCTCAACTGCGAGGACGGCGTCACCTACGGCTACTTTATCTACTCGATGCGCGCGCCGCAGATTTCCCCGGATGGAACGGTCAGCACCTCCTGGTCGGACAGCGATCCGCACACGACGCTGGAGCGCTTCTTCTTTTCGGGGAAGGATTTCTTTACACTGTATCTGTCGAACTGAATCTGGAGAACGCCATGAAGATTTACGGAACGCTCGGTCCCGCATGCGCTCGGGCCGACATACTGGAGAGCATGCTGCGCCTGGGGATGACGGGACTTCGCCTCAACCTCAGCCACCGCACGCTGGAAGAATCCGCGGTGCAGATCGAGGCGCTGCGGGAGGCGGCACGGCGCGCCGCTGTGCAGCCGGACCTGCTCATCGACCTGCAGGGGCCGGAGCTGCGCGTGGGTGCGCTCAAAGAGCCGCTTGCGCTCAGAGAAGGGGAGAGGATCGCGCTCGACGCGCTGCATCTCCCGCCCGAGATCCGCGAAGTGCTTGCCGCAGGGCAGGAGATCCTGCTCGACGACGGGAAGCTCCTGCTGCGGGCCTGCGATCGGGAGCGGGCCCACGTGCTGCGGGGCGGGCTGCTCCGGAGCCGCAAGAGCGCGGCGTTCCCGGGCCTGGAGCTTTCTCTCCCGGCGCTCACGGAAAGCGACAGAGAAAACCTCGCCCGTGCGCGGCAGTACGGCGTCACCGGTGTGATGCAGCCTTTTGTCCGCTCCGCGGAGGATCTGCAAGCCGTGCGGCAGGCGCTGAAGGAGGCGGGCTGCCCGGAGCTGCGGATCTTTGCCAAGATCGAGAACGCCGCGGGACTGGAAAGACTGCCGGAGCTCATTGCTGCAGCGGATGAGATCGTGATCGCGCGCGGTGATCTCGGCAACGCGATGCCGCTTTGGGAGCTGCCCGGCACGCAGAAGCGCATCGCCGCCGCCTGCCGGCGGGCTGGCCGCGCTTTCATGGTGGTCACGCAGATGCTCGCCTCCATGGAGCACAGCGCAGTACCCACCCGGGCGGAGGTCTCGGACGTCTATAACGCCGTGCTCGACGGCGCGGCCTCCGTGATGCTCACCGGCGAGACTGCGGCAGGGGAGTACCCCGTCGAGGCCATGCGATATTTTGTCAGCACCGTCCGTGCGGCGGAGCGGGATCTGCCCTGAGGGCGGGAAACGCCCGGCGTCGGCAAGCCGCTGAAGCGGATGGATCGTATTGTCAAAACAGGCCACGGCCGCCCCGTACAGGGGCGGCCGTGGCCTCAGCTTGTCAAAAAAGTCCATACCGGACTTTTTTGACTGCGCTTCAGCCGCCGAGCATTTTGCTTGAGGCAAAATGCTTTTACCGGAAAAGCCCGAAATAGCGGGCTTTTCCGGCGGCGGTTTATAGTATTCGAGGCGGGCCTTGCCCCCTCGAGCTCCCCCGCTGCTCTGTCCTCCCGCCTTGCTGCGGGTTCTTTGACAGTCCCAGGCCACGGCGGTCGCTATGCCTTGTATCCGGAAGCGCTGCTGCAGTCCGAAGCGGGAGGCGCGGGCTTTGCCCGCGTCAGTCAAAATCCGAGGGCTCGTAGTAATGATAATAGTGCTCGCCGAACCAGAGCTGCTCCGCCTGCGGCCGCAGGGTCACCTGACGGCCGAAGCGCAGGGAGTAGTAGCGGCTGTAGGTACTCTCATTCCAGTAAAAATAGACGTAGTTGCTGGGGATGGGGAAATAGTCGATCACATCCGCGCCGCGCTCGACCTCGGCGGCGATATCCGCCTCGCGGATCGTGCGCATGCGGTTGACGTCCGCGAAATGCACCGCCATCGCGGCGACGGCGAGACAGCAGAGCAGCGCGAGCGCGCGCCGCAGCCTGTCGGGCTCCAGCAGACCGGCGATGGGCTGCTCCATGACCAGATCCAGCTCGACCACCGCCGCCGCGCAGAGCAGCGCGTAGGGGTGCAGCAGCACCCGGTATCCCACGGGCTCTACGAAGAGCAGCGGGAAGATCGTGATGAGGCAGAGCGCGAGCAGGAGATCCGCCAGGGCAAGGCGCAGCCGTTTTGCCGGTGCGGCAGTTCGGCGCAGCAGTGTGATCGCGCCACAGCCGAGGCCGATGAATTCCGCGCCCAGGAGCAGCAGCCGGATCAGGGATTCAAAGATCGCGAGGCGGCCGTAGTATCCGCTGAAGAGGTCGATCTGCATGAGCAGGAAGACGCAGGCGGGGATCAGCGTGAGCGCGGAGAGGATGCGCAGACGGCGGATCGGGATCGGGCGCTCCGCGCGGCGGAGCAGTTCTGTCTGCAGCGCGGAGAGGATCAGCAGCGCAATGCCGTTTTCCGAGAACATCCCGGCGAGCTTCACGCCGTTTTTGACACAGCCTGCCAGCAGGTAGCGCAGGCCGTTGCCGAGAAAGCTGTTGCGGTAGCCCTCCACAAAGCCGTCGTGCACGAAAAACTCCGGGATCAGCGCCATTGCGGCCGCGCCGAGAAAGGCGCCGGAGAGGAAGAAGGCGACCGGCAGCTGCCGCTTTTTGTCGTCCCGCGAGGCGCGGATCTGGAGCAGGATTGCCAGGATCACGTTCGCGCCTGTGCTGTGCTCGACGAAAAGCTGCATGGCTGCGCCGAAGAGAAAGGCGCCGGCGCAGAGGAGGATAACGCCCCTGCGCTCCTCCGCCACGAGGCGCACGAGCTCCAGCCCGAGCACGGACAGGAGCAGCGGCGGGACATAGTTGCTGAAGCCGGCCGTCCAGACGACAGTCTGCGCGAAGGTCCCGGGGGACATGCCGAGCAGCAGCAGAAGCGTCAGCATGGCGCCGGCGAAATAGCGCCTGACATGCAGCGCATGCGGCAGAAAGAGCACGATCAGCGTGAAGGCCGCCGCCTTCACAAGGATGCGCAGCGCCTGACTGCGCATAAGGAGCAGCACCGTGAGGTTGCCGAGCAGACGCCCGTTGCCGTAGCCGAGCGAAAAGGCGAGCATGGCAGGGAGGGAGGTGGCCTCCGTGTGCGTGATCGTCCAGAAGCCCATGTCGTCGATCTCCAGCGGCGCAGCGAAGCCGATCCAGGCGAACAGCAGAAAAACCGCCAACGCAAGCGAGGCGGCAAGAGTGCGTTTATTCTGGAAAAGTGAGGGCTTCCTGGCCAAAAGCAGCGCCATGACGAGTGCTCCTTTGTATTCTGCTTATCGGGGCTGCGCCATTCTACCATGTTCACAGGACAACGTCAAGGGAGGGCCTCAGCGCTTCTTGCGGAAAAACGTGAATACTCTGTAAAAGCGAGGGCTTTTTTGCCAAAAGCAGCGCCATGACGAGAGTTCCTTTGTGTTCTGCTTATCCGGGCTGCGCGGTTCTGTCCCGTCCATAGCGAAGCGTCAAGGAGACATCAGCGCTTCTCGCGGAAAAACGCGCGCAGCAGCGCAGCGCTCTCTTCGGCGAGAACGCCGCCATAGACCCGGGGGTGGTGACCGTAGCGCTCGAAAAAGAGGTCTACCACACTGCCGCAGGAGCCGAACTCCGGCTCCCGCGCGCCGTAGACGACGGTGGAGAGGCGGCTGTTGATGATCGCGCCGGTGCACATCGGGCAGGGCTCGAGCGTCACGACGAGCGTGCAGCCGTCCAGCCGCCAGTCGCCCCTTGCGCGGCAGGCCTCGCGGATCGCCTCGATCTCGGCATGTGCGGTGGCGTCCGCCATCTCCTCGCGGCGGTTGCGCCCTCTGCCGATCACAGCGCCCTCCGCGTCCAGAACGACGCATCCGACCGGCACGTCCCCGGCCAGGGCCGCGTCCTGCGCGAGCGCGAGCGCATCTCGCATATTGTTTTCATATTCCATATCGGCACCTCCGACACGGCGCGCGAAGTCGGCCGCGTCTGCGCGTAAAGGAAACGCCCGGTACGGGACGGACCGGGCGAGCAGATTGTAGACATACCGGTGCGGCAAGGCTTCGACTCGCATGGGGGGAATGTGAAGGGGGGATGGGAGTTCCCCCTTCACGTTCAATCCAGGCAAAACAGGGAACTTTTTCGCAAGTTCCCTGTTTTTTCAAGCTGTCGACACTTTGCCGACAGCTTGAAACGCCCGGTACGGGACGTACCGGGCGTGGCGTTTGGGGAAATCAGGCGAGAGCGGCGGTGATGATGGACATCTGGTAGACTTCCTCCGCGTCGCAGCCGCGGGACAGATCGTTGATGGGGGCGTTGAGACCCTGCAGGATGGGGCCGTATGCGGCATAGCCGCCCAGACGCTGGGCGATCTTGTAGCCGATGTTGCCGGACTGGATCTCCGGGAAGATGAACGTGTTGGCATAGCCGGCGACCTTGCTGCCGGGGAACTTGAGCTGGCCGACGACAGGGGAGACGGCGGCGTCGAACTGCATCTCACCGTCGAGATCGAGCTCGGGAGCCATTTCCTTGGCGATGGCGGTGGCGTTGCGCACGAGATCGACGTTCGCGCCCTTGCCGGAGCCCTTGGTGGAGTAGCTCAGCATGGCGACCTTGGGATCCATGCCGAAGACCTTGGCGGTCTTGGCGGTGGCTACGGCGACTTCCGCCAGCTGCTGCGCGGCGCTCAGCACGACGTTGCCTTCCTTGTCGAGACGATCCTGGTAGTCGATATTGATGGCGCAGTCGCCCATGCAGAGCATCGGAGCGCCTTCTTTGACGAGAATAAAGCAGGAGGAGACGAGGTTCGCGCCCTTGCGGGTCTTGACCAGCTGCAGTGCGGGACGCACGGTGTCGGCGGTGGAGTAGGTGGCGCCGCCCAGAAGCGCGTCGGCCACGCCCATCTTGACGAGCATGGTGCCAAAGTAGTTGCCCTTGAGCAGTGCGCTGCGGCAATCCTCCGCGCTCATCTTGCCCTTGCGCAGAGCGACCATGGTCTCAACCATCTCTTCCATCTTGTCGTAGGTGGCGGGGTCGAGGATCTCGAGACCTTCGATATCAAAGCCGCCCTTTTCGGCCGCGGCCTTCACGACCTCGACATTGCCGACAAGGATCGGGGTGAGGAAGCCGTCCTTCTTCAGGCGGGCAGCGGATTCCAGGATGCGGGCGTCATGTCCCTCGGTGTAAACGATCTTGCGGGGATTGGCTTTCAGAATCTCAATCAGGTTTTCAAACATGTTTTAAGACCTCCGGAAAGTATTTGGGATCAACAGCCATACTTTACCACGCTTCGCCCTGTTTTTCAAGGACAAGCGAAGGAAATTTCCGTTTTTGTAACGGTATGTCAGGTATGATACGAGGCGACGCTCCCGGATATGGGCGGCGCGGAGAGCACGGCCTCGAGCGCCTCCTGCGGCGTCGCACAGAGGGAAAAGAGCTCCATGCAGCTCTTCACGAGGAAGCCGCCCTCCACCGCCTTCTCCAGCAGCTTCAGCAGCGGCGCGTAGTAATCGAGCGTGCTCAGCAGGGCAAGGGGCTTGGCGTGCCGGCCGAGCTGCTTGAGCGTCAGCACCTCGAAAAACTCCTCAAAGGTGCCGATGCCGCCGGGCAGCGTGATGAGCGCGTCGCTGAGGGCCACCATCCGCTCCTTGCGCTCGTTCATGGTCTCCGTCCAGATCATTCTCGTGCAGCCGGGGAAAATCACGCCCGGCTCGTCGAAGAAGCGCGGGGTCACGGCGACGATCTCGCCGCCCTTTTCCGCCGCGCCGCGCGCGCAGGCGCCCATGAGCCCGCCAGCGCCGCCGCCGAAGACGAGGCTGTGCCCGCCCTGCGCGAGCAGCCTGCCGAGCTCCTCCGCCGCCGCAAAATACTCCGCGTCCAGATTGTTGCCCGACGCGCCGAAAATACAGATGTTCATAGCGCCCTCCGTTTTTACAGTACTATATAGAAATAATACCACAGGACGGCTTGACGCGGCAAGGTTTTTCCGTTACACTATTTTTTTAGATCAAACTGGAGTTCAAAACATGAAGCGATTTTTAACCATATTGCTGATAGGCTGCCTTGCGCTTTCGCTCTGCGGCTGCGGCGAGGGCCCGGTGCAGAGCGGGCAGGGGAGCGTGCAGATCGTGGCGACTCTTTTCCCGGCCTATGACTTCGCCCGCGAGATCGCCGGCGAGCGCGCGACCGTGACGCTGCTGGTGCCGCCCGGCGCCGAGGCGCACAGCTTCGAGCCCACCGCGCAGGATCTTGTCCGCGTGCAGGAGAGCGATTTGTTCTTCTATAACGGCGGCGAGGGCGAGGCCTGGGTGGAGGAGCTGCTGGAGAGTCAGCAGGAGCTCGAGACCCTCAGCATGCTCGACTGCGTGGACGCGCTCGAGGAGGAAGTGCAGGAGGGGATGCAGCACATTCATGAGGAGCATGAGCACGAGGAGGAGGGCCCGGAGTACGACGAGCATGTCTGGACCTCGCCGCGCAACGCCGCGCGCATCTGCGAGGCGCTCTGCGAAAAGCTCTGCGTCCTTGACCCGGCGGGGGAGAGCGTCTATCGCGGAAATCTCGAGCGCTGCCGCGCCGAGCTCCTCGAGCTGGACGCGTCCTTCCGCGAGCTCGTGGAGAAGGCCCCGCGCCGCACGCTCGTCTTTGCCGACCGCTTTCCCGCGCGCTATTTCGTGGAGGAATACGGCCTGCAGTATTTCGCGGCCTTCCCCGGCTGCGCGGAGGACACCGAGCCCTCTGCCAAAACGGTGGCCTTCCTGATCGACAAGGTGCGCAGCGAGCAGATCCCGGCGGTATTCACGATCGAGTTTTCCAATGAAAAGATGGCGGATGTGATCTGCGAGGATACCGGCTGCGAAAAGCTGAAGTTCCACTCCTGCCATAACGTGAGCCGGGAGGAGCTTGCGGCGGGGGTGAGCTACCTCAGCCTCATGCGCCAAAACCTCGAAAGCCTGAAGGAGGCTCTGTACGGATGATCCTGGAATGTAAAAACCTGCGCTTCGCCTATGACGGCGAGACGGTGCTGGAGGGCGTGGATTTCTCGCTCGACGCAGGGAACTATCTCTGCATCGTGGGCGAGAACGGCTCCGGCAAGTCTACGCTCGTCAAGGGGCTGCTCGGCCTCAAGGCGCCGGACGGCGGCAGTATCCGCTTCGGCGAGGGGCTCAAGCCCTCGGAGATCGGCTATCTGCCGCAGCAGACCCAGCTGCAGCGCGATTTCCCCGCGAGTGTGCGCGAGGTCGTGCTCTCGGGCTGCCTCAACTCCCTTGGCCGCCGCCTGCACTATAACGCCGCCGACCGCGAGCGCGCCTCCATGAACATGGAGCGCATGGGCATCGAGGAGCTGGCGGACAAGAGCTATCAGGAGCTCTCCGGCGGGCAGCAGCAGCGCGTACTGCTCGCGCGCGCCCTCTGCGCCACGAAGAAATTGCTCCTGCTCGACGAGCCGGTGACGGGACTTGACCCCATCGCGACCGGCGAGATGTACAATCTCATCAAGCTCGTCAACCTCTGCGACGGCATCACCGTGATCATGGTCTCGCACGATCTGCACGCCGCAGCCCGCTATGCGACGCATATCCTGCACCTGGGGCAAAAACAGCTCTTCTTCGGCAGCACGGCCGCCTATAAGGAGAGCAGCTTCGCCCGCCGCTTTCTGGGAGGGCACCGTTTATGAACATGATCGTCCGGATGCTCTCTTATCCCTTCATGCAGCGCGCGCTGCTGGTCGGCGTGCTGGTCAGCCTGTGTGCGGCGCTGCTCGGCGTTTCCCTCGTGCTCAAGCGCTACTCCATGATCGGCGACGGGCTGAGCCATGTCGGCTTCGGCGCGCTGGCCGTGGCCTCGGCGGCGAATCTCGCTCCGCTCGCGGTGGCCGTTCCCGTCGTGGTCGTGACGGCGGTCTTCCTGCTTCGTCTCAGCCAGAACAGCCGCATCAAGGGCGACGCCGCCATCGCCATCCTCTCCTCGAGCGCGCTGGCGATCGGCGTGATCACCGTCTCGCTCACCACCGGCATGAACACTGAGGTCTCAAGCTATATGTTCGGCAGCATCCTCTCCCTCAGCCGCTCGGACACGCTGCTCTCCGTCGTGCTGTCGCTCGCGGTGCTGCTGCTCTTCGTGCTCTTTTATCCGCGGCTCTTCGCCGTGACCTTTGACGAGACCTTTGCCCGCGCCACCGGCACGAGAGCGGAGCTCTTCAACATGCTCCTCGCGGTGCTCACGGCCGTGACGGTCGTGCTCGGCATGCGCATGATGGGCGCGCTGCTCATCTCCAGCCTCATCATTTTCCCGGCGCTCTCGGCGATGCGCGTGTGCCGGAGCTTCCGCAGCGTGGTTATCACGGCTGCGGCGCTCTCCGTCTGCTGCTTCCTTGTCGGCACCTCCTTCTCCTTCTTCCTGGAGACGCCCACAGGCGCGAGCATCGTGCTTGCAAATCTCCTGGTTTTCGCCATCTGCGCCATCATCGGCAAAAAATGACGTGCCGTTCCCTTTCCGCTCTCTTTCTGACTGGGAGGCGGACATGCCATCGCGGCCGTCAGCACAGGCTTCCCGCCCGGAACGGCGAAGGGGACAGAAGCTCCTCTTCGCCGTTCCGTCTTTTTTGCAAAAGAATTAGCACTCGAAGACCGAAAGTGCTAAAATTCATATTCTGTTCATAATATACTGCGGATTTGTTAACATTTGCATGGTACTTTATATACGAAATGAAGCGAGAGACATAAAACGTCTCCACAAAAATAATGTGTATACTAATAATGGAGGTTGTTACCATGTTTGAAATGATTCCGTTTGCTCATCGTGTTTCTTTTGCCGATCCGTTCCGCGCGTTTGACGATATGCAGCGCAGCTTCTTCTCCGATCAGCCCACGCTCGGCTTCCGTACCGACGTCATCGACACAGGCGAAGCCTATAAGCTCGTCTCCGAGCTGCCCGGCTTTAAGAAGGAGGACATCAACATCGACATTGAGAACGACGTTCTGACCATCAGCGTCGAGCGCAAGCAGGATGAGGAGGACAAGCAGCTCAACTATATCAAGCGCGAGCGCGTGTACGGCAGCTTCTCCCGCAGCTTTGACGTCTCCGGCGTTGAGGTCAACGACATCAAGGCTTCTTATGCCGACGGCATCCTGACCCTGATCATGCCCAAGAAGGCCGAGCTCAAGCCCGTCAGCCGCAAGCTCGCCATCGAGTAAGCAGCGAGCGGAGTATCCACGCATAAGTACAAAACGCCCTCCCTGCATCGGCAGGGAGGGCGTTTCAGCTTGTCAAGGCAAAGGCCTTGCAAAGCGTCCCGCTCCGTGTTAGGATTTATAATGACTATAAGATGGCGAAAAGCCAAAAAGCTTTTCGCCGCGCGGCTTTGCCGCGCAGCCAAACAGCATAGCTGTTTGGCCATAT
>OCTX012193942.1_pt1 | contig 11194 bp, 14 predicted proteins | sample 1539691 | NCBI WGS metagenome assembly OCTX01 (sample SAMN02144231, study PRJEB22623) | gut metagenome | biome: sheep rumen | host: Ovis aries | place: New Zealand | reverse complement strand
TACATCATCCGGCTTCGAGTTTGAGATCCCGGACGGGGTCAAAAACGACTTTCGATTCATCAGAGCGTACAGAGATCTGAAATCCGCGGACGAGGACAAGCAGGCAGATGGCGCGCTGGCGCTCGTGTCTGCTACCTTCTGCGACGCCGAGCAGGAAGGCCGCTTCTACGACCATCTTGCCGCTGAGCATGAGGGCCGCGTCCCGATCGACATCCTGTACGCAGAACTGAGTGAAATCATCAGGATCGCGAGCGAAAGCGAGGACAAGGCGTTAAAAAATACCTGAGCCTCGCCGAGATGATGGCCACCGACCAAGACGCATGGGAGTGCGACCTCGCCGAGACGTATCGAATATACGACTTCGAGCAGGTTCCGCTCCCAACGCTTGCGCGGCTGTCGGCGGGGCTGAGGAGCAACTCGCGGATCAAGTCCCGACTTGCGGGCCTGACTGTGCCATATGACACTTTTCTGCTCACTCGCATCATTGACTTGCTTCAGTGGCTTCAGTGGTCACGTTCCAAGGCGGCTCAGGACGGCGCACAGCCGCCCGAACAGCTCGCGCCCATGATGATGGCAGGATACAAGAGCACGAAAGCAGAGCGGGCGGAACTTGGCTTTAACACGGCCGAAGAGTTCGAAGCCGCGCGGCGCGATATACTCACTAAGATTTTGAGGAAGGAGGGCGACAATGCCTGACCTCGGCAAAGCCTACGTGCAGATCATCCCATCTGCCGAAGGCATCAAAGGAAAGATAACGACAGCAATCGGCGGCGAGGCTACCGCGGCAGGAAAGGCCGGCGGGCTTGCGATCGGCCGGGCGCTCGCAGGGGCGGCCATTGGCGCGATCGGCGCGGCGGCCATCGGGAAAGCCGTCAGTGCGTCAATTTCTGAGGGTGCGGCGCTCCAGCAGAGCATTGGCGGCATTGAGACGCTGTTTAAGGATAGCGCCGACACGGTGCGGCAGTATGCGAGCGAGGCATACAAGACCGCAGGACTGAGCGCCAACCAATACATGGAGCAGGCGACGAGCTTCTCTGCCTCCCTGCTGCAGTCACTAGGCGGCGATACGGCGGCCGCTGCCGAAGCGGCGAACCAAGCTATCATTGACATGTCCGACAACGCCAACAAGATGGGCACGGACATCGGCAGTATACAGAACGCATACCAGGGATTTGCCAAGCAAAATTACACCATGCTCGATAACCTCAAGTTAGGTTATGGTGGCACAAAGGAAGAGATGCAGCGGCTCCTTGACGACGCATCGAAGCTGTCCGGCATCAAGTACGACATGAGCAGCCTCGACGATGTGTACGAGGCCATCCATGTGGTGCAGGAGGAGATGGGCATCACCGGCACGACATCGAAGGAAGCGGCGCAGACCTTCAGCGGATCTATGGCGGCCATGAAGGCGGCGGCGCAGAATTTCCTCGGGAATCTCGCGCTCGGCGAGGACATCACGGCCAATCTCAGCCAGCTCATGGAGACGACAAGGACGTTTTTGCTTGATAACCTGTTTCCGATGATCGGGAACATCATTTCAGCCGTCCCACAGATCGTGGCGACCGGCTTCCCGCTGCTGCTACAGCTCGGTGGCGACATTCTGCAGCAGGTCCTCGGCGGCATCATACAGGGCGCGCCAAACGTGCTGACGTCTGCGGCTCAGTCTCTTGACACGTTCCTGCAGGGCGTGACGGCCAAGTTGCCGGAAGTGCTCAACGAGGGCGTGGACATCATCACCAATTTGGCTAACGGCGTGCTTAACAACATGCCGGCGATCATTTCCGCCATCGGCTCGATCATGTCAACGCTGATCACCTTTATCCTGAATAACCTGCCGACCATCCTGCAGGCGGGCGTCCGTCTGATCGGGAACCTTGCGACCGGCATCATTAACAACCTGCCGGCCATCGTGGGCGCTATCGCCCGAGTGATCGCCCGGATGCTGGCACAGCTCGCACAGGCGGCGCCGTCCATGCTCCAGCGAGGCATCAGCCTGCTCGGTAGCGTGGCGAGCGGTATCGTGAGCGCAATCCCCAGCATCATCTCAGCGGCGGCGCAGGCCATCCGAAACGCGGCCTCTGCCTTCACTTCGTACGACTGGGGAAGCCTTGGCCGTGGCATCATACGAGGCATCGTAAGCGGTATTGCAGGTGCGGCGGGCAGTCTGTTCAGCTCTCTGCGCGGACTGGCTTCTCGTGCCCTCAGCGCGGCCAAGAATGCGCTGTCTATCCATTCGCCCTCCCGAGTCTTCGCGGATGAGGTCGGTCAATGGATCCCGAAGGGTATCGCGGCAGGTATCGAGAGAGAAGATGCGCCGGTCGTGGCGATCAATCGCTCCGTCGATGCCATGGTTAATGCCGCGGCGGCAGACTTCGGCAAGGCTCCGGCTACAGTGGCGGGAAGTCCTTTTAACGTAACAATGAATGTGTACGCATCCCCCGGCATGGACGTCAACCAGCTTGCGGATGCGGTCAGCAACAGACTGTATAGACAGGTCAGAATGCGAGGCGCTACGGCATGAGCTTTATCAGAAGAGCCAAAGATAACTATTTTGTGATAAATGGCCGCCCCTCGACAGACTGGGGTATAACGATCTCATGTGACAGCGCTTTTAACGGCGCTGAGCGTGACATTGAGGTCATAACCATCCCGGGCAGAGACGGCGATCTGCTCATGGACAAGGGCAGATTCAAGAATATCGCCGTCACATATAACGATTGTTTAATTGAGTCGGACTTCACTGCGGAGTTCGACTCTTTCCGCGCTTATATCAGCAGCCTGCGGGGCTACGTGAGACTTGAAGACACATTTCACCCCGAGGAGTACCGCATGGCATATCTCGGGGAAGGCATCAAGGTGGACAGGCTGGGCACAAGGTACCACAGCGGCGTCTTTGACGTGACTTTCACCTGCCTGCCGCAACGATTCAGGAAGTCCGGCGAGGAGGCGCTCAGCATCCCAGTTGCGCCGGCGCAAACGCCGGCAACAGCGCGGAGATATTGGCGGCTGTCGGCGTTCGGCGAGTATTCCCGTTCGCTGATAGAGGGCGAAATGGGGGCCGTGGGCTATACATCTGCAGAGATTAACGCTACGCAGTTTTCAGTGCTAAAGATAAGCGATGCTATGAAGGCCAAATTAAACGCCATGCCTCACGAGTTCAGCCTTGCGGAAATGAAGGGGGCCGTAACTGACAGATTCTTCATGATTCTATGTAACAACGACCCTCTCACAGAGACAGGGCAGATGAGCATGAACATGGAAAATGCAGTAACGGGGTGGTATCCTGATGATTTGGACGACTTTTCCTACATTATCACTCCGAAGGCATTTGGCCTTGAATTTATATACAATGGCATTATTGTAGCGCAGGATGAGACCTATCAGTTTGGCACGATTGTCAACCCGACCAGATTTGAAGCCTCACCAAAACTCCGTATTCAACTCCCTGCTAACATGGATGGGCTTTCTGGAGCAACTGTATATATCGGAGGTATCGGGCAGAATGGTGTAGCCTTAAAATGGAACGACAGGCTGGAATTGCTCGAAAACTGTATTGTTACAATCGACACGGAGCTTATGGATGTATATATCCTGCCTGAGGATTGCTTAACCGATTGGGGAATGAAAGGCACTTTTGTAAATCTTAACCCATACGCTAAATTCTATGGTCAACGTATTAAGTTGATACCGGGCGAAAACACGATTCGACTTGACCCGATGATAACTGGATGCGAAATTGTGCCGAGGTGGTGGACGATATGATACCAAGATTATTAGAAGCAAACGCCACAGATTTTGAGGTTGTCGGCATCGGCGCTCTATATGATGCCACGGAGTGCACCGTTACAGAGGAGCGCAACGGGGAGCTCTCACTTGCTCTAAGCATCCCAGCAAGTGGCAACCACGCGGCAGACATCGGAGCAGATAAGCTCATCATTGCGGACAACGGCCCGGGTAACCCTCAGCCCTTCCGGATCACGACAGTGCAGACGGGAATGGACGGCTCGCTGGAAGTCGAGGCCCTGCACCTGTGCGCAGATTTGCGCTGGGTGCCCTTCCGACCTTTTGCGGGCCACCGCACGGATGCGGCGCTGGCCATGGCCGACCTCAAGACCTCGGCACTTACAGACTGCGATTTTAATTTTGAATCGGACATTGTCTCATCTGCAGATCAGACCTTCTGCAGATTAACTGACCCGGTGATGTCCATCTGGGACAAGCTCAGAGGCGCGGAAGGCAGTATCTTGCAGAGATACGGCGGCGAGTTCCGGTATGACGGCCGCACGGTCTCTCTGCTCAAGGTCAGAGGGCAGGACAGGGGCGTCCGGATTGCTTATGGCAAGAATATAACCAGCCTGACACGGCTGGAGGACGGGCTGGACAGCTTCGACGCCGTGATCGCTTACTACACGATGGACGGCGTCAACACCGTCTACGGCGATGTCGTGCCGGTGTCCGGTTCGACCTTCGCAGTGCAGCGGCCGCTGATTTTGGACGCATCCAGCGACTTTCAAAGTGCACCAACCTCTGCTCAGTTAACTGCCAAAGCAAAGACGTATGCCAACGCCAACGCCGTGACGGGGCCGGCGGCCAGCATAGATGTGTCCTTCGTGCCGTTTTGGCAGTTTAACCGGTATCAGGATATCCCAGGCCTCGAAGAGCTGGAAAAGGTCGAGCTGTGCGATACGGTCACGGTGGACTATCTGCCTTTAGGCATCGCCTTGAAGACCAAGGTCGTTAAAACGGAATATAACGTACTGCTTGACAGATACGACAGCATCGGGCTTGGCACGATGCGCGGCACGCTGCCGGCGATGCTGGCGAGGATGCAAAAAGCTATCAGATATGGGAGGTAGCGCATGATCACACCATATACGGTCGACTTGACGCCAAACCGCGGGACGCCTGCCGTCGTACACGTCTCGCAGGATGACATCAAGCGGCTTTTAGTCTTTAAGGTGGTAGACGATGCCGGGACGGACTGGGCGGAGACTAACTGCTCATTTACTCTGAGAGGGCGCAAGCCCTCAAAGCTCGGCTTTCAGGTCGACGGCACCGTGGAAGCCGGCGACACCGGCACCGTTATCAAATTCTATACAACCAAGAACATGACCAGCGAGGCCGGGCAGATCCCGGCAGAGATACGTGTCAGAGATGAGGACACGGGAACGGTCCTCGGCACTGCCAACCTGATTTTAGCCGTAGAAAAAAATCCGCACCCGGCAGGAACCACGGACGGATCACAGCCGGAAGCCAAAACGCTCATGGAGGCAGCGGAGGCCTATCTTGCGCAGACGCGGCAGGCAGCGGCAGAAGCGGCAGCTAGTGCCGAGTCAGCGGATGCGTCTGCCGACCTTGCGGAGCAGTATAAGGACGCGGCGTTCTCCGGCACACCCGAGGGATATGAGGCACTGGCGGCCAAGATGCAGGACGTCCCCGGCGATATCGAGACCCGGCAGGACATCCTCCGGCGGAAGGTGCTGGCTCTTACGGCCGGCGTCAAGGAAATGAACCGCTGGGCACTACGGACTTACTACGAGGTTACAAGCATCGAGGACAACCTCGTGCGGTGCAGGTTCGCCGGCAGGTCGGTGGCCTTTAACATCAACGCGGAAACGCCCGGCAACTATGGTCTTGTAACGAGGTTATACGGCTACGGCTTCCGGATGACGGATTTCTACCGCACACTAGTGACGGACAGCACGACAGAAACTCATTTTTACTTCGACGGCAGGCCCAAAGACCCGGCGGCCATATCGGTCGGTGACGTCTTCAGCACATTCACGATGTGGAAAGTGCTCATGTCGGGCCGCTATCTCGTTATTAAGCTCGACAGCACCGGCCTGCACGCTTGGATGCTGTACAACTACAAGCCATCGGCGCTCTCGACTTTGGTCAATGAGTCCGCTGAAGATCCGAATTTTACAAGCGTATTTCGACAGGAGGCCGGGGACTGCGTAGAAGTGACCGAGATAGCCACGGAGCGATCCCTTGTGACGGTCCAGTCAGCGACATGGACGGCCAACGAGTGGCACCGTGTCGATGTCTTTTGGTAGGAGGTGAAAAGTTGGGAAACACACTCTATATGTTTGCGCAGGCATCCTCAGGCGAGGACGACAGCCGCTCGAACGGCGAACTCGGTGACCAGTCCGGCATTGAGCTTAACTGCCGCCCGTGGTTCCAGAACTCGCCGCCATGGGGCAAGGTCTACCGCATCAAGGACGCGCAGACCGCCGACGCCATTGCCACCGTCATGGAAAGGCTGGTAGCCAACGGCTGGATCGGTTACAAGAGTGCGGCAAGAAACTCGATGAAGAACCGCCTGAATGAGATAGGCGGCGACATCAACGCCCTTGTAACACCCTGCGCCACAGACTGCTCAGCGTTAGCCTATTATGCGGTCATGTCGGTGACCGGGGTGGTCTATGATGGTCAGGAGGAGTACATGGACGAGCTTGCTGGAGCACCGGACGGATGGGTGGCGGGCGGCTCGCCGATCGTGCGCAACCTTGATCATTATTTCGAGGTCCAGCTTCCGGCGGCAGGCTTCGAGGTCGAAGTCTACACGATACCGAACCCGGAAGGCTGGCGGGCAGGCGATCCTTGCTACACGTCAAGCCACGATGTGAGCGGCACCAATCTGACCGTCTCTGTCGACGCTGAGAACTGGTCGGAGTGGCTGAATCACAGCAAGAACCTGCGCCGGGGCGACATCGTCAGAACGATAACGCCGCACAACTCCGGGCACGTGGTTGTGTGGGTTTAAGGAGGTTAAAATGGACGTACAGAACAAGGTTGTTAATCTTGTGCCGGGCGTCGGCGGCGTGCAGACATACAACTGCTCGCAGGGCGACATCGGCAGGACGCTGGAGTTCACAATCATCAACGGCTCCAGCGTCTACAGTATCCCGTCAGATGCCACCGTGACCGTGGCGGGCACCAAGCCCAGCGGCATGGGCTTTTCTGAAGTCTGCACCATCACGACAGATGGCACGGCCGAGGTCGACACCACTGAGGCCATGACGCAGGAGCCGGGCCGCATCTGGTCGGAGCTCCGCATCGTGGATGCAGACGGCGCCAACATCGGAACGGCTAACTTTATGCTGGCCGTCGAGAAAAGCCCGCATGACGCCAGTGTGACAGACGGCACGATCGCCGAGGCCAAGACAATCCTCGAGAGGGCGGAGGACGCCGTCACGGAGTGCGAGGCCATTGCTGAGGGCATCAGCACCGAGGGCCTGAGTGCCGAAGGCGCATCAAATGGGCAGGTGCCGACAGCTGATGGAAGCGGCTCATGGAGCTGGGCAGACCAGCAGGGCGGCGGTGGCGGCGGTGTGACCGTGGATGATGCCATGAGCACCACCAGCACCAATCCCGTGCAGAACAAGGTCATCACGGCCCAGCTGAGGAGCAAGGCAAGCCTGTCAGACATCCCGACGGCAGTCAGTCAGCTGACCAACGATGCGGGCTATATCACAGACCCGGGCGTGAACGCAGACCTTCAGAGCGGCGGGCAATATCTCGATTTGACGGTGCCCGACGGCTCTACTTATACGCTGGCCACCGATGCGGCGATGCAGGCGGCCTATGTCCAGCTGACGGAGATGCTTGCCGCCAAGGCCGACAAGACGGTAGCCACCACAACAGCCAACGGCCTGATGTCTGCGGCAGACAAGGCCACGCTGGACGCAGTGGCGGCAGATTATTCTGCGGCACTCGCCGCACTGGGGGTGAGCTGATATGGCAACACCATTAACTGATGCAATTAACGCTTTAACGGCATACGCCAACGAGACGACAGGGGCAAGCGATACCACGCTGAGCGATGCTGTCGAGAGCCTCGTGGCAGGATACGGCGGCGGAGGCGTGTCTGTCGAGGATATGGCAACTGGAAACGGGCCAACCGGGGAAGTTACGCTCAATGGTGTCAGCGTGATTGACTACGCCTTCCGAGGAAGAAAGGGCATAACAAAAGTTACCCTTTTAAACATCCAAAGGCTAGGGCGTGAGTGTTTCGAAGAATGTTCAAACATTACCAGTTTTTGGGCTCCAGACTTGACAAGCCTTAACGGGCTCGGAAATCTATCCGGCGCAAACTTAACGATTGTCGATTTTCCGAAATTAACATATATACAAGCCACGTCTTTCATGAACAACAAAAACCTACAGACTATCATTTTAAGAGCCAGTAGCGTATGTTCAGTCGGAAATAATAATGCATTTCAAGACACACCATTCAGGGGATACGGCGGATTGACGGGCACGCTCTACGTTCCATCTGCCCTTGTAGAATCCTACAAGGCCGCATCAAAATGGAGCGAGCTGTACAACGCAGGTACCATGACCATCCTGCCTATCGAGGGCTCTATTTACGAGACCCAGTACGCAGACGGCACACCAATCACCTAAAAGGAGGTAAACCATGCAACATTTTTTAGTTGAACTTCAGAATCGCCCTGACGGCATCACCAACAGCTCTATCAAAGCCTATAGCTCACTGGCCAACGGACTGGCGCAGTACTATGCCCGTGCATCCGTGGCCGTAACGACCAAGGACTACACCAGTGTCGTGCTGACCCTGACAAGCGCAGAGGGTGACATCGTACAGGCTCAGCGCTTTGAGACCCAGTACGAGGCACCGACAGGGGAGTGATAGCATGATGCAGACTTTCATTGACTTAATCGCCAGCAACTCACTCATCAAGCTTCTGCTCCTTGCAATCCTGTTGGACACCATCCTCGGGACTGGCAGGGCCATCAAAGAGCACAAATTCAACTCTTGTATCGGCATCGACGGGGCAGTAAGAAAAGTGATGATGTTGGTCTCCGCAGCTGTCCTCATGATGGCGGACTTGATCATCAGCATCAACCTGACGGCCTTCCTGCCGGAAGACGCCCTGAATGTCATCGGATTGCAGAAAGTCGGCATGTGTGAGCTGTTCTGCGTGCTGTTTATCGTATATGAGTGCGTTAGTATCTTAAAGAATATGTTACTTTGCGGGCTTCCCGTCCCCGCTAAAATTCGGGAGTTGCTCACGGCTTTCCTCGATAACATGACCGCGGAGATGCCGAATGCGAACCATTAAAGCAATATTATTCCTGCTCGTCATCATTCCTCTGATGGTGGCGGGCGGGCTGATGGAGGTGGAAGATGAGTAAGACTTTTAAACAGTCAGACTGGGGCTATGTCGGCGGGGTATCCATGGCATCCAGTGGATGCGGGCCGTCGGCGCTGGCCTCGATCGTCTACAACAAGGACAAGTCGATCACTCCGGCCAAAGCAGCGGACTGGCTCCGGAGGAACGGTTACTTTTCCGAGGCGGGCACCACCCGCACGGGTATCACGCGGGCGCTCGCGCATTATGGTTTTCAGTGTCTTTACTTCACGCCAGAACATCTCGGCGGCGAGGAATGGACGACCGCCTTTGAACTGCTCAAGGCCAGCCGCGAGGGTAAGGTGTGGGCGATCCTGCTTGTCGTTGGCACCAAGAACGGCGGCAAGGATAACTATTGGACGAGTGGCGGGCACTTCCTGAGCGTGACCGACTACGACCCAAAGAGCAAGATGGTCTATGTCAGGGATTCAGGCTCAAAGGGCAGAACGGGTTACTATGATCCGGGTCTCCTGAAGTACGATACCAACGCCATGTGGATCATCTGCCCGACTTATTAACTTGCCGCGACTCGATTGAATCTCGATTGAACTCACTTTTTCATACAACAAAAAAAGAGGGAGGCCTTTAAGACCTCCCTTATTTTTTATGCTCAGATTTCGAGCAGATCCTCGATTCTGCAGCCCAGCGCCTTGGCCAGGTTGTACAGCTTGATGCCGGCAGCCATGTTGATAGGCTTCCGGCCCTGCTCATATTCCTGCAGGGTCCGAAGGCTGACACCGGAGCGGGCCGCCAGCTCTGACTGGCTGAGCCCTGCGGCGATCCTGAAGTCCTTCAGCCGCATCCGGCCTCCGTCGGATGCTCTGAGCATCCTGAGCTCATTCCAGCTCAGGCCGTGCCGCTCTTTGATGTCCTTGCAGGTCTTGATGACAGCGTCATCATTGACACCAAGGATGCCGGCCTGCAGCCTGCGCCATTCCTCTGGAGTGATCTCCGGAACGATCCTGTCAAGGACTTCGAGGATCCGCTCGGCCCCGCCTGTCGGGATTGGCTCCAGGTTCGCACCGGCGGCAATGGCCGCCGCGACCTCCTGGGATCGTTTTATCGTGTTCTCTGCCCCTTCTCTCATAGCACTCAGCTTCATATCGTTTTACTCCTTTCATTGGCGGGGGCCGAAGCCCCCGGATGATCTTAAACTGTTGTATATCTCAGTTCCGTCTTGTCCAAGCTGATCACGATGTCATATGCTTCCCCGTCATCGCCAACAGCCTTATCATAGATGCTCCAGCCATCTCTCCAGTAAGCATCGATATCCAACCATTCAAGTAAACCATACTCCTCAAAGATCATATTTGTTCTCCTTTCTCTCATTAAATGATGTGTAAAGCTTTTGCGATACGTGTCTGCCATGCTTCGTCCATCAGATCTCTTACATCATTGTCATGTGTCCATGCCCATGTCCACAGATCTTCAAATGTTGCCTTGTCTGCGATGCCCATTTCAAACAGCTGTGCGACCTTATCCATGGCTTCTGTGGTGCTGTTCACTCTGACCATCCAAACCTTGCTGATCGGATTCCAGATGTAACCTGCCTGCTTCAGCTGGTCTTTGACCTTGTAGCAATCATCGCATTCTACACTATACTTGCCATTCATTCTGTCTTTACCGCTGATTCTAATTGTCATTTTGTTGTCCTCCCTCTTTCTTTGTACCTTTATTATACGCCTATAAGCGTATACTGTCTATTGACATAATGCACGAAAAAAGGCGGGCTCTATTGTGCATTATGTACGCTTAAAAGCGTACATAGGAGGCGGCAGAATCTGAACAGTAGAAACCAACTAGCACACAAACTAGCACAAAGGCCGCTTAGATGCTGATTCTGTCGGCCATTAAGTTATAAAAGGAATATAGAGGCTTATACTGAGGCTATTACAGCAAGAACACCCCTGGAACGCACATAAACGCAGGAAACCCTGTTAACATGCGGCTCTAGGGGTGTTTTTTATTTGGCGATTCCGTCAACTATTTAGCGGTTTCGGTAACTATCTAGCAAGGCGACTAGCACAAGACTAGCACAT
>OCTX012164264.1_pt1 | contig 11198 bp, 6 predicted proteins | sample 1539691 | NCBI WGS metagenome assembly OCTX01 (sample SAMN02144231, study PRJEB22623) | gut metagenome | biome: sheep rumen | host: Ovis aries | place: New Zealand | reverse complement strand
ACACTTTCGCGCAGACAACAACTGCCCACATGAACAATGACCTTAAAGCCCTTCGGCACAACGGATACCCATTTCTCGGCGAGCAACATTCTTTCTTCTGTTGTCAACATATAGCCCTCGCCCGAAGACCCATTGATAAAAACACCTATCAGACCATTTTTAGCCAGCATATTGGCATAGACCTGAATGGGTTCATAATTTACATCACCGTTCGGATAAAAAGGGGTGAACGGAGCATTAATCAATCCAATAATTTTTTCCATTATATTCTTTATTATTCCATATTATCTGTTTGAGGTCTCAAAAAGTATAGTTGAAGAGCCAAAGCCAAAACGACTATCACACTCAATAAGGCAAACCCTTCACCAAGGTTTCCTCCATCGGTCCATTTACCCAAGACTTGAGTCACCGCTGCTCCAGCAAAGACACCAACCATGTTCATGATGCCATAAGCCGTAGCACGATATTTTGATGAGATGAACTGACAAAGAATTGGCATATTGTTAGCATCAAATATACCAAACCCTATGCCAAACAACAATCCTGCACCAACAACAGCTGCCAAACTATGACCAACACCTAGTAGCATCAGTGCAGGAACGGTCATACCCAAACCAATGGCACTAGTATAAATTCTTCCGCGAATATTCCGTTGCACCCATCGATCCGACAGGACACCACCCACAATCACTCCGATAAACGAAGAAAGGGCAATCGTAATTGTCGATAGAGGACCTGCTTGTGCCATTGGAATTCCTAAGCTATCTGCAAACAACGTTGGAAGCCAGTTCTTGGTTGCCCATCCAGGCAGACTCGGAGCAGCAAAGAGAAAAAGAATGATCCAGAATGCAAAAGTGGAAAATACAACACTTAATCCGCTAAACAGAGAAGGTTTTTCCTTTCGAGGACCTTCCATCAAAGGGACAGCCCTAACACGGGTAGGATTCTCATACAAGAACAGGATTAAAACTACTGAATAAATAATGCCAACAAGGCCAAAACCATGGAAAGCCATTTGCCATGAAAACAATGAAGCCAACGTTGCACCAAAACCACCAATAGCCTGTCCTACATACAATCCTGTCATATGAACACCAACCGCCAACGATCGTGACTTCCCTTCATGCCAATCGGCAATCAACGACAAAGCCGAAGGGATGTACAGGGCCTCACTGATACCCATCAACGCACGCAATATATACAATTCGCGAAAAGAATTAGCATATCCCATCAAGAAAGTGACGGCCGACCATACAAATAGGCTCCCGACAACTAGCCATTTTCGACTAACTTTATCAGCAACCATTCCCGCTACAGGACTAACAAATCCGTATATCCACAGAAAGACAGCCATCAGTGCACCGAATGCTTCCGCTTTGTTCAACTCGATGATATCCACCTTCATTGCCTCCTGCATAGTCGACAGCATCTGGCGGTCCATATAGTTTAATAAGGCCACCACCCACAACAAGGCAACAACCACCCACGGATAGTATTTCTTATTCTTCATTGCATCCATACTCAAAAACATTTGCAATTTACACCTTTTAGTTGAACAAACCTATCAAACGAACCATTATTTCCCAATATTTTTGCATATATTTGTGAAATCAAGCATATAACAAATTGTATTGTCATGAGAAAGGTTTTCTTCCTTTGGAGTGTACTATTTATTAGTTGTGCCTTTGCCAAGGAACCCATCAAGATAGCATGCGTAGGTAACAGTATCACTTACGGTACAGGCTTACAGCATAGAGAGACGGAAGCATACCCAGTCATATTACAACAGATGTTGGGGAACCATTACCTCGTTGAGAACTTTGGGAAGCCTGGTGCTACCCTACTCTACCACGGCCATCGTCCCTACGTTCAACAAGAAGAGTTCCAGAAGGCATTACAATTCAAAGGCGATATTGTGGTTATGCATCTAGGTATTAACGATACCGACCCACGAAACTGGCCGAACTATCAAGATGAATTTGTAAGGGATTACCTCTCTCTTATTGACTCTTTTCGCGTATCCAATCCAGAAGTCCGTATTCTCATTGCCAAGATGACCCCATTGGCTGTTCGGCATCATCGGTTTGAATCGGGAACACGCGACTGGCATCGAGAAATCCAACTCGCCATTGAACGTGTTGCACATCACGCAAATGTCGAACTATTCGATTTCTTTGAGCCTCTCTATCCTTTCCCTAATTATTTCAAAGATGCCGTACATCCAGACAAAGATGGTCATCAGATAATGGCAAAGACGGTGTATGCAGCCATAACAGGAGATTATGGTGGATTACAGATGCCGTCACTTTACACGGATGATATGGTTATACAAAGTAACCAAGACTTAACCATCCACGGAATAGCAAATGCCTATGAAGAAGTCGTTGTCCAGATTGATAGACAGAAAGTTCAGACTAAAGCAGGCTCAAATGGAAAATGGGAAGCTCATATTCAACCTTTAAAAGCTGGTGGGCCCTATACTTTGTCTATTTCGACAAAAGGGAAAAAACTTACCTACCAAAATGTATTAGCCGGTGAAGTTTGGCTTTGCTCTGGACAGTCGAACATGGAATTCATGCTCAAACAGTCAAACATTTCTGAGTCAGAACTCAATCAAATCAACTCAAACCAAATCCGTTTCTATGACATGAAAGCACGATGGAGAACGGATAATGTTGTTTGGAATGAAGCCATTCTTGATTCGCTCAATCATCTAATTCATTTCACTCCCACTAAATGGACTGCATGTACCACCGAAACGGCAAAGGATTTTTCTGCTATTGCCTATTATTTCGGGAAAATGCTCCAAGATAGTCTACACGTCCCTATTGGACTGATTTGTAATGCTGTTGGTGGATCACCTACAGAGTCATGGATTGACCGATGGACCTTAGAATATGAGTTCCCTGCTATTCTTCGGAACTGGAATACCAATGATTTTGTGCAGGATTGGGTCAGAGGACGCGCACGGCATAACATCGAAAAGAGTACAGACCCATTACAGCGACATCCATATCATCCCGCTTACCTATACGAATCTGGTATCTTGCCCATGAAAGATTTTACTATTAAAGGTGTAATATGGTATCAAGGGGAATCAAATGCACACAACATTGATACACATGAGCGTTTATTCAAACTGCTGGTAAGAAGTTGGAGAACAACTTTCAAACAAGAATACTTACCATTCTATTTTGTTCAACTATCAAGCATGAATCGTCCTTCGTGGACATGGTTTAGAGATAGTCAGAGACGCCTTTTGAAAGAAATACCCAACACTGGAATGGCGGTTTCGAGCGATGTTGGTGATTCCTTGAATGTTCATCCCACCAACAAGCGACCTGTCGGTGAGCGTCTAGCACGTTGGGCTTTGAACCGCACCTACCACAAGAAAATAACACCTTCCGGACCGTTGATTGCTTCTGCAATGGCTCATGGCAGACAAGTCCAACTTACTTTCGACTATGGTGAAAAGTTACATGCTTCTAATGGACAGTTTATTATAGGATTCGAAGTATCATCAGATGGTGATTTCTTTTTTCCTGCGCAAGCCGAACCTAAAGGACAAAACCTAATCGTGTGGAGCAAGGAAGTCCCTCAGCCACGTTTTGTTCGTTATGCTTGGACTCCATTCACCAGAGCAAATTTGGTAAATGGGGATAATCTCCCAGCTTCAACGTTTCGTATCGAAATCAAATAATAACTTAATATGATCTGTATATGAATATCAAGCATTACATCCTAGGATTGTTCATAAGCTCCTTTTTAGCACCCGTTCAAGCTAATCCGGTAGATACCGTATCTATTCAAGAAACTGCTATTCCTATATTAATTGAACGGCAAGATAACGAACTCTTACGTATCCGCTTGGATGCACAACATACTCAAATCTTCAATGATATTAGTCTGGAGTTTGATAAAAAAGTAAATCTTCAGGAGATTGAGTCTATTAAACTATACTACAGCGGAACAGAGGCTGTTGAAAAAAAAGGTCAGTTTCTATTCGCTCCAGTTGAATATGTGTCAGGTTTCCGAGTAGGAAACACCTTATCGGCCGACCCTTCTTATTCTATCCTTAAGCAACAGATAGACCACCCGGGAAAGATAGTTACCCTCAAGGCAGATCAACCTTTATTCCCTGGCATCAATTATTTCTGGATAAGTCTGCAGATGAAACCAACGGCATCGCTACTTTCAAAAATTTCCATATCTGTTACAGACGTCAAGACAAACAACCAAAAAGTTCCTTTCAAAATGTACGGTGAATCACGTCCACACTATCTGGGAATCGGGGTACGGCATGCAGGTGATGACGGTATCAATGCTTTCCGCATCCCAGGAATCGTAACCAGCAAGAAAGGAACACTCTTAGCCGTTTACGACATCCGTCATAATAGTAGTGTCGACTTACAAGAATACGTAGAAATTGGATTAAGTCGGAGTACTAATAAAGGCCAATGTTGGGAAAAAATGCGTATCCCGATGGGCTTTGGTGAGACGGGAGGATTACCTAAGGCACAAAATGGAGTTGGTGATCCTGCCATTTTGGTAGATGAAACGACAGGAACAATATGGATTGTAGCAGCATGGGTTCACGGACTAGGCAATCGTAGGGCGTGGTTTAACTCACAGCCGGGAATGGACCTAAACCACACCGCACAACTAATGATGGTGAAGAGTGAAGATGACGGACAAACTTGGTCGGAGCCTATGAACTTTACGGCACAGCTGAAAGATCCTTCTTGGTATTTCCTTCTTCAAGGGCCTGGAAGAGGAATAACGATGGCAGATGGTACCATTGTTTTCGCTGCTCAATTCATCGGTGCTGACCGAATACCGAATGCTTGCATTATTTATAGTAAAGACCATGGCAAAAACTGGAGTATCAGCACGCTGGCACGCACTAATACCACTGAATCACAAGTTGCTGAAATCGAACCAGGCGTCCTTATGCTTAATATGCGCGATAACCGAGGAGGAAGCAGAGCCGTCTCTACGACATCCGACATGGGGAAGACCTGGACCGAACACCCTTCTTCCAGAAAAGCATTACAGGAACCTGTATGTATGGCAAGCTTGATTCACGTAAACGCTTCCGACAACGTTTTAGGAAAAGACTTATTGCTTTTCTCTAACCCCAACGATACGAAGGAACGGAAGAATATTACGATAAAAGCAAGTTTAGATAGTGGTATGACTTGGTCAGAAAACAACCAATTGTTATTGGATTCAGAAGATGGTTGGGGATATAGCTGCCTTACCATGATAGACAAGGAAACGGTGGGTATTTTCTATGAAAGCAGTGTCGCCCACATGACATTCCAAGCCATCAAACTAAAGGATATCGTAAAAGAAGAATAAAAGAGTAGTAGCATTCATCGATGTAAAAATGCATCAGTATTTAGCGAGTTCTTATTCCTTAACAATAGTTACTCTTAGTGATTTCCTAAAAAGGTTGACAGGATCTCGTAAACATGATGCTTTGTCCCAGCGGATTTCCGAATGAATGAACCTCCTCAATTAAATATCGTTCTCGTTATCGTTTACGTTCATCGGAATAATAGACAAAGGCCGAGACAAACTCGGCCCTATGGTAGATCAGGGCATAATCTGCCCACTATACAGTTCTTTATTGCACAGATAAGCTCACATTCTTATTCTCAGCATCAGTATTCTGCAAGCGTCCGTTTCTTTCCTGAGTAGCTGTAATATATAACGTTAATGGCTTGGCAGTATTCTTGTTCCTATCTGTCCATTGATTGCCACAATAAACATTATTCAGGAGTATCGTAATATTTGTAATATCCAACTCACTCATGAGGTTATCATGACAGAGAACTTGTCCATATGTCGCTATATTACTTGGAATTGTTAAGGAAGTCAGATAATTTGAGTAGCAATATAAAAACTGTAATGCTGTACAGCCTGTCAGATTCAAAGAGGTCAGTTGGTCATCGTAACAATACAAAGTGTTCAAAGCAGTACAATTCGAAACATCCAACGTAGTCAACGGGTTGGACCAACAGAGCAACTTTTTCAATGTCGTACAGTTTGAAACATCCAGCGAAGTAATCTGGTTTTCATAGCATTCAAGATTTTGCAATGTTATATTGTGCGAGATGTCCAAAAAGGTCAATTGGTTTCGAGAGCAATTTAACGTTGTCATAGCTGTATTTTGCGAAATATCCAAAGACGTTAACAAATTACCACTACATCCGAACCATTTCAGTTTCGTAAGGTTTGATACGTCCAACGAAGTCAGTTGGTTAATATTACAGAGTAACATCGTAATTTTAGGATTATTCGACACATCCAATGAAGTCAGTTTGTTCGAACTAACGGTGAGAGACTGCATTTCTACATTCCTTGAGAGATCAATGGAAGAAATTTGATTGCCGGTACATACTAATTGATCCAACAGAAGATTATTTGATATATCCACTTCAGATAGATTATTATATTCAAAAAGTAGACCTCTTAAGGCTTTGTTTTTTGAAATATCCAACGTTGTCAATTGATTTCTATTTAAACTAAGATTCAATAAGTCTGTATTTCTGGTTACATCCAAGGATGTTAACTGATTCTCATCACAAATCAAACTTGTTAATGCTGTATTTCTTGACACATCAAGAGTTGTTAAATAATTACGGTAACAATTTATACTTGTTAATTCCACATTATTCGATACATCCAATGTCGTCAGTTCATTCCATCCGCATACTAATTTTGTTAATAAAGTATTCTTCGATACATCCAATGATGTCAGTTTATTCTGTCTGCAATCGAGCTCACTCAGATTGGGGAAGAATCCGATTTCATCGCATATGGTTGAGTCCTTCAGATTATAAACATTTATTTTCGTTACCTTAGCCAACTCCTCCAGATTCTCCTTGATGTTGATAGTTCCATCATCGTTCTTGACGAAGTTTACGCCTTGGTTTGTTTCCGCGGCAGCGATAAGATTCAGGTTTCTGATCCTTCCAAGTTTAGCCTTGCCTGCCAACTTATAAGCCTTGCCAGCCTCGAAGTTCTTACCCTCGATCTCAGCCTCATAGACGTCGTCACTTTTGTTCGAAGAGATACGGAAAACGATGGTCTTGTCCGTCATGTCCACCGGAGGGATCAGCATATAGGCTTTCAGCGTATCTGCTTCTTCAGTGAACATTTCGTCTTTCAACAGGTCTGTTTCGATATAGTTAGAATACTCTGACGGCACAAATACGGGTACTGTTCCCGAGAGATCCATCACACCTTTCACACCCACTTTCTCCGGACTCACATAAAGTCGTCCGAAACGTCCGTAAGTATTCGCATCCATTGCAATCTCAATCTTCAGGATGGCAGAGATACGCTTCATATTGAAGGTGATCTCACCGTTTGTTGGCGAGATTGCTCCCGTAGCCATGAAGTCATACTCGTCGAAGTTCTCCTGCGTCTGTCCGGTATAGTCGATTGCCACCGCTTCGATGCCCTCATTGTTGATGTCGTATGGGAAGTAAGCCGCATACTTTCCGTCAGCACGGAGTGCCCACTGTCCGCCGTCAAAGAGTGCACTGCTACTGCCGACCGATTCTTCCATTACGGGAAACTTCACTTGACTGCCAACGAGCGGGAACACACCGGCGGCATCACCTTCTTCCCATTTGAAGTAGAGTTTTTCGTTATTCTCAATCAGATTGGAACGGGTTGATGCATTGAACTGCATCTCGGGAACAACGATGTTGATGGACTTGATGGAATTAGCCATGACGGAAGGCACTTCATCCGGTTGAGGCACGAATGCTTCTTCCGAGCAGGCAGTAAGTCCTGCGAGGAAGCATAGGAACAATAAATGCTTAATCAATTTCATAAGTATTTTCTTTTTTATTATTTGCAGCATAACTATTTGGTATGCAATTTAGTAAAAAAACGTTGTTTTATCTTACCCGTTTTCTTAAAGTATGTTAACAATTTTCTTTTTGTTGAGGGTTTTGAAAAGCCGGGCTTAGACAGCTAATACCGCAAATCATGATGGATACAAAATGTGTAAATAATCAGTTCCGGCCTTTAGTCGGTGACTTTTATTTCATGAATAGCCTTGTGTAATTCCGGAAAAACTACGGAATGGGAAGAGAAGAATAAAAGACGTTGAATTCATCGAATTATGCCTTCTTTCAATGCCTGCATGATGTTAGCGGGCGGGCGTTGGTTAAGCAGTTCATTCTTCATAAAATCCATGTACGGAGCAACATGACTGAAGAACTGAAAATAGCCTTTACATAAGTAGTTTAAACCCGACTCCCCATCTTTTGTACGACAGAAACGGTTTTTGGGACATTCCCCATTGCAAGCAAACAGATAAGGACACTGCTTGCACTGCCCTGGTAACGATGAATATTTTGCCTGACCGAAGGCTTGCTGACGATCACTGTACATCATCTCGACCAAAGTCTTTGTATAGATATTACCCAACTTATATTGAGGGAAAACAAAATGGTCACATGAATAAACGTCACCATTATATTCCATCACACCAGCATGACCACAAGTCTTTGCTAACGAACATACCCCAGGTTGCTCTCCTATCCAGTTTGCCAATGTTGAGTCAAATAGTTGGATATAATAATCTCCCACATCGTTCCGTACCCATTCATCAAAGATCGTACAGGTAAAATGTCCCCACTGTTCAGGAGTGATTGAGAAATCAGCCATCTTCTCATCTCCCTCTTCCACGGCTGCCAAGTGTCTTCCATCCTGATGGTTGAATATTCTTTCGACGATTGGAGTGAATTGAATGTAATGACATCCTATTTTCTTAAAGAAATGATAGAAGTCAAGTGGATAATCTGCGTTGAAATCATTTACGACAGCCATCGCATTCCATTCCACCTGATGTTTATTCAACAGTTCTATGCCTTTCATGACCTTGATAAAGGATGGTTGTCCTTGTCGGTTTCGCCGATATTCGTCATGAAACTCCTGAGGACCGTCGATAGACACTCCGACTAGCCATTGATGATCATGGAAGAACTTGCACCATTCATCATTCAGCATGGTTCCGTTTGTTTGGATACAATTATCTATCCTCCTGCCTTTGGCGTATTTTTGCTGTAACTCCAACGCCTTCTTATAAAAAGAAAGAGGACGCATCAAGGTCTCCCCGCCATGCCACGTGAACAACACATCTGGCATCATTTGAGACTCAATGTATTCCTTAATGAACTTCTCCAGCAGCTCATCACTCATAATATGTTTCGAAGAGTCTTGATACAGATTTAATTTCTCCAAATAATAACAATAATCGCATGCCAAATTGCAATGGGCTCCCACTGGTTTGAGCATGACATAAAGTGGACGGGCAAATGGAGATACAGTCGTCATAAGGTGTTGTTATTATGATTTGTCAATTTTGCAAAGACTGCATCCAATAAAGCTTTGCAATGTCCTGGAAGAATAATATGATGATTCCCTATAGGTTCATTCAAGAAGTAATTAACTCTTTCGGGATGAGTAAGACGAATCACTTGTTGTGTCCGACATAAGTTTGGCTTAGCTTGATTAGCAATCAAAAGGCCTTCCTCCACGAAATAACGAGACAGGTTACCAGCCACCTTAAATACGGTTACTGGACCTTCCTGCATATAACCACGGATTCCAACTCCTATTCCTGACTCAAAATGCGTGTCCAAATCAAAATGTTGAACCATATTCAAAGGAATCGTACAATGAGCAAAAACCAGTTCCCCTTTTTCCACGTCAATACTTGCTGGATTAGCTTGGAAACCAGATACTCCTGTGACAGCCTTTCCTATCCGCATTGTCAGCATAGCTGGGATATCACCCTCACATCCTGCCACAATTCCATCTGCATTCAGTTGTGCCAATGCCAAGCAACCTGTGTTGTGAACGGCAGTAAGCAGGTCGAAGCAACGAATGGTAAATCCATCTAACGAATAATCCTCAACAATATATTTAAGTGCTTGGTAGATTCGTATTGCACCTGAAAGCGAAGCTCGTATCTTCTCTGGAATACCTTTTAATTTCTCTAGCTCCAACAGCTCTTTTACAGATGCTTGAGCTTCAACTTCCAGTCTTTTCAAGACATCATCCATCTGAACATCGATCAGTTCAATGCCTAAACGCTCTTTTATCAAAGCATAATCCACATTGCTGGAGATTAACCAATCGGATGGTTGGCCGATAACACCTAAACGAGTTGTTGCCAATTGTCGAATAGCTTGTTCTACTTGGTACAATAGAGCAATCTTCTGCTCCATGTAGGTGGTACTTCCATGAATAACTTCGCCCTGAAATCCGTTTTGCCGCAGAAACGACAAAATTTCTAACGATGCTGCCAACGAATTGCTTTTCCCAGAAGTTAACAGATAAAAAGGACGATTTGTAGATTGTAATAAAGATGGGAGCATTCGCTTGAAGATCCCTTCTGTTCCTCCTGTACGAACGTAAATAAGACTCAATGTATGGGAACCATAGTCCGAATAGTCATCCAACTTCAACGCATCCAACAGTTGCAGACTTTCCAGAAATTCTTTTGTGGTGGAATCAACCGACTTGGCATCGTGCAATTCGGACGTAAGAGTATATACTGCTATATCCATCATGGTACATTGCTTTTTTATTTTCGTCCAAAATCTGCTGGAATCTCTCCCCATTTCTCTGTATCCCATTTCAACAAAGGTGTATCATAGGTATGAGTATTTAGCCATCGCTCTGCACGTTCTATCAAATTGTACAGTGCTTCTGTCTTTTCATTCCGAGGCAATTTGGTATTACATTTCTTTTTCTTCACCCAAAGCAACGCATTTCGACTATCAGAATAGATCGGCATATGCATGTTATTGAGCTGCAAATGAGCTAATCCATGTACGATGGCAAGAAATTCCCCAATATTATTAGTACCATAAATAGGACCAAAATGAAACATTTCCTGTTCGTTCCCCAGATAGACACCCCGATACTCCATTTTACCCGGATTTCCACTACAGGCAGCATCCACCGCCAGACAGTTCCAGTCAAAATCCTTTGGCAAACGGTCGGCTAAAGCTCCTTTGGGAACGATTGGCCGCTCTTTCTCTTTCTGTTTTTCACGTTTTTCCGCCTCATGCTTGAAGAAGAGGTCGGCAGGTGTAGCAAAGGCGCACATCGCCTCCTCCATCGTATCGAAGGATTTGTAACGTGCGCCTTTGTATCCATTCACT
>OCTX011680185.1_pt1 | contig 11198 bp, 3 predicted proteins | sample 1539691 | NCBI WGS metagenome assembly OCTX01 (sample SAMN02144231, study PRJEB22623) | gut metagenome | biome: sheep rumen | host: Ovis aries | place: New Zealand | reverse complement strand
AACATGTATAGGAATATATAACATTTTAAAATCTTTTATATCATCCCAATATGGATTTTTATAAGTATTAATATATTTATGAATGTCACAAGACATTTCTGCTAATAATAAATACGAGTCTTCCAAACTTACTTTAACAGTTAAAGTCTGTTCATCTACTATTATCGTTCCTAGTCGTTTTCCGCTTTTAGTTGCCAAAATACATGAGGGAATAATAGGCTGTCTTGCGACATCTTGCTCTATCCTTTTCTCAGATATTAAATCATTCATAGGGATATTCCCTCCTTTCTAATCTATATTCATACCGGAATCACCTTTCTGATTGGATTGTATACAATTTCATATTCACATGGCAATGAAAAAGTGATTACGTTTTCAGTCGTAGCATAATTATTACATATTCTTAAAAACTTATAATTAAAATCATCAAATAGTTCGTGCGATTCAAGTGATGTTTTAATTTGTAAATATTTAGAAAATGTAATGACTTCATTTTCAGAGCAATTTTTTACAATTGTAGAACGATCCTCAAAATCATTATGTATAATTAAATCTCCATCTGCCAAACATGTGACAGTCATATCAGGATATAAATATCCTAATTCTGCAGAAGAATCATTAATAGTGATTTCTTCTCCACTAGTTACAGTGCCTGAAAACAAAGTATCATTTTGAACAGCAAAAGGACGGGTGCTAATAAATGTTAATGTAACTCCTACACGCCGTGAGCCTATTAATTCTTCAGTAATATTAAAGCTCCCTTCCCAAAAAACATCTTCATATTCTTTTTTTATTAATCGAAATACATGTGGCGCGGGTCTGCATAACCACCTTTTCATTTTTTCTACTTCTTGTACAGTTAATGCTGTATCCGAATCTATACAAGGATTTTTGATAATACTAATTACAAATGTAAGAGTACTTGTGTAAGTCTGATATAAAAAAGGTTGCTCTTTACCCATGAATAAAGATGTCTGTGCCACATTGCGCTGTCCTTCTGTGGGCGTATTTCCGACCGAAAAATTACTTATTACATATTGACCATTATCAAATGAACTTAATAAAGTATTATCATATATAAAATCTGTTACGCTCAAACATAGCACCGCCTTTCCCAATAAATGATAAGCGCCCGATTAAAGGCGCTTATCATATCTTATATTATTTAAATTGAATAGAGTTTCCTCTTAAAGAATTATGACCACTCAATTTACCCAAAGATATTTCTTGAATATATTTAGTAAAGTTCGGGTCTCTTTGCGCTTCACGCATAAATTCTTGATAATTAGTAATTCCTTCCATATTAAATGTGATGTTGTTCACTATACTTCCGGTCGTACTATTATTAGTTGTAATTGTTTTATTAGGACGCATATCCATATGATCCTTAATAAATTCGGCTGGATTACTCATACCTTTTAACAGATTAATGGCCGCATCATGAGGAAGAACTGCGGTTCCTTTATTTAATCTAGTATATATTTTACCTTGTTTATTAATAAATACTTCTTGTCCTTCTTCATCAACTCGATACATACCCGGTCTTGTAACACCAGAAGTGCCTTTGGCAAGTTTGCCTTTAATAGCAGTAGTAACGCCATTCTTTTTCTTAGAAATGATTTTACCATTTTTATCAGTTGTGTATGTGGCTCCATTTAAAGCAAAGCTACCAGTACGTAATACACCGTTACTACCAAAATAGTAAAACTTACCTTTACCAATTTCATGTGTTCCGGTCAGCATATCGCCATTTACTGTACTAAAATAACGTTTGCCCTCTTTAGTATTTACCCAACCTTTAACAAATTTACCATTAGAGATATACTTAATGCCGCCATTAGTTTTATATAAACCAGTATACAATCCTCTGGAAATGCCTGTCTTAGTATCCAAATCATAGTACTTATCGTTGCCAATCTTCTGAATACCAGTCAGCATACTTCCATCTTTCAGACTAAAGTACCGCTTACCACCTTCTGTATCTTGCCACCATGTTTGTTTTTCACCGTTCTTATAGAAATAAGTTTGACCGCCCTCTTTAAGTAAGCCATTTTTTATAGTATTATTTGTAGGAGTAGTAGTGGTAGGAGAGGTAGTAGCCGCTTTAATTAATCCAGTTTCTGGAGTTGGCGTGTCTCTAATAGAAGCTGCTTGAGTATTATGTAAGATTCCATTGGTATCATTAGTACCTGACACTAAAGCATTAGCGGTATTTTCTTTTATATCATTTTGAACTTTAGTATCTTCAGCAATTTTATCGAGAACCTGACTAAAATTATAATCAACCGATTTGCCAATATCTTTTATAGTGTTAACAATGTCAGCGCCATTTTCATTGACAGTTTGAATGGATTCTGCAAAAAGTTTATCTATATCATCCAATCGTGCATTCAAAACCTCTTCATATTTTTCCTGCATATCGGACAACGTGTCTTTAATATCAGACAGCCGTTGATCTTCTTGAGTATCTTTCAAATCTTTTTCGGCTTCTTTTAATTGGTCTCTTAATTTTTGCCGTTTAGTTGCGCCCTCTTCAGAATCATCGCCTTCCATAGCACGCAACTGTTTTTGAATAGAATTAATCTTTTTCTGCTTTTCTGCCATCTCTTCCGCATACTTCATTTGGTCACGTTCAGCGTCTAAAGCATCTTCATATTTATCAATTAATTCATTCATAGCTTCAATCTGCTTTTTAATGCCTTTTTCAATTAAATCAGCCATAGCTTCTTTTTGTTTTCTGGCATTTTCAATTGCAGATTGTTGATCTTTTAACCATTTAGTCCGTTGATCTTGTAAAGTTTTATTATTAGGATCTTTAGCTAAATCAGCATTTAATTGTTCAATTTCTTTCTTATATTGTTTTGCTTGCTTAATATATTCGTCATATTGTAAAGCAATCAGTCCCATAGAAGCTTTGCCACGTTCGGTAATCGCACCCTTTTTAGTGAATTGATCATTTTCATAAACCAATTCATTTAAAAATTCCATTTCTTCTATCAGGTCTGTTAATTGTTCCTGACCACGCTCAAATCTATCCCAATGTAACTGACGAATTTCATTATTAAGATGAACCATTTCCTTATCAACATTAATAATTTCATTCTTCAGATTCTGAATTTGAGTCTGCCATTTATACCATTCCTCAGAATTCTTCTTAATATAACCGCTCTTAACAGCTGCTTCTAATCTTTGCCTGATTTGTTGCGCTTCAGATACTAAATCTGCTCTGCGCTTTTCATTAAGAGCAAGCTGTTCATTATAATAAGATTCTGATACATCGTAACCTTGTTCGATCTGTTTATCGATATGATTCTGACGTTCCGTAATAGAAGAAGATATATAACCTAATATAGCTTCCCAATTAGACTGAATAAGTTGTAATTGCTGTATAGTAAGTTGTGATAATTTATTAATCTGATCTTGGCGTTTTTTCTGAAGGTTAATATATTTTTCATACCAAGTCTGATAAGCTTGTACCTTTTTCCATAAGCCCTCATCTTTGGTATCTCTTAATGAGAAGTATACACCGCTATTTACAGAGTTCTGAATACGTTTAATCCAAGTTTGATCTAATGCAACACCAGAAGCGTTCTTTGCGCCTTTCTTGTATCCTTCATCACCGCTCTTTAACCCGGCTTCTTTTGCGGCGGCTGCTGCTTTAAATAAATAATTCCTAGAGGAATCTTTACTTCTTAAAGATGCAGTCAAAGCATTTACTTCAGTATTCACGGTTTTGATATCTTCAGCTAATGCTTTTGCTCTGTCAGCGTATACGGTGAAAGTCTTTCCAGCATCTGTATCTAAACGGGCTATTAAAGCATCGATACGATTCAAACGGATTTCAATACCGTCAAGAGTTTGCAAAAAATCTTTAGCGGACTTATTGGATTTGTTGGAAGAGCTATTGTTGCCAGATTTGCCAGATTTCCTTGAAGATTTACCGCTGGATTTTCCGCTGGATTTGCTACTGGATGTGGTAGATTTCTTTTGTGCGGTTTTCGCACTATTTAAATTACCACCTCCTCTACCAGCATGAGCCATACCATTTAATTCGCCATTCCAACTGGCTGTGCCTGTAGCAAATGCATTGCCCCTAAGCCTAGCATAAGAACCTGTAATATAACCATTTTCTAACAAATCTTCGGTTTGTTCTGAATTAAAAATAATATCGCCCCGACTTAAATTGGCAAAAGTTGGATAACCATTATTAAGAATTTGCCATTGCCCGGTTCGACTATTAACCACAAGTTCTGGCCCGATTTCATTAATTAAAGCATTATCCTCATCTTCGGGTAATCCCCAATCTCCACTGGCAAATGCGTGCCCTTTAGATAAAACAGTGCCACGGGCATGAGCAGTACCATTGATTTGTGGTTGATGTCCACCAGAAGAGTTTTTATAAATCGTTTCTTTTGTTGTTACTTGTCGGGTTTCAATTTTAACTGATTTATTAGTTAATTTATTATAAACATTATCTAAGAAACTTTTAATTGTATCTATGCCAGATGCAGTTACATTTAAATGCGTATATTTTCTACTAGGAACATCATTAACAGCATTTTCCACACGTTTTGCCGCTGATACCGCATCAGATGAATCACCTTTAAATTTTACTTCAGGCTTCTTTTTGCCAATCTCATCTGCCTTTTTGGTAACTTCATTGGCATTTTTATTAAACAATGAGGTATTCCCTAAAAAACTAATGACAGTTTTTTTCTTATTTAATTCATCAGCTTTTTGACCTGTAGAATCAATTTTTTGCTCTGCTTCTTCAGTATCAGCTTCTCCATTAATAGTGAATACCTTTCCGTCCATGTCTTGAATTAGTCCATCAAGAAATACAAGACCTTGACTGGCCTGATCTGTATTGGCAGTCGCTATTGTTTGTTTTTCTGTGATTTCCGTATGCTTATCAGTAGTTTCGACTCCTTGTTGGGCACCAGCCTGATTCGCGGCATCTTGAATAGAGTTATTATTTGTATATGTAACACCTACTTCAACGCCATCTTTTTCCATTTTCTCCGCTTCTTCAGCCGCTTCATTGTCTTCTACTTTATAAGCAAAAGGAATAGAGTGCTCTTTTCCTGTCAGGTTTTGGACGTCTTGTTCTAATTGGTCTGTTCCTTCAGCAACTACTGACAATCCTAAAGTAGGATGCTTAGTAACATATTCTGTTATTTGTTGCTGTATTTTGGAATCATCCTGTAATTCAGCATCAACAGGTATTGGTTCTCCAGCTATTCTTGCTATTAACTGTTGCCTAATAACCTCAGGATCTGAAGAATATTCAAATCTCATATAAGTTTGAATCTGCTCAGGCCAGTTAGCAATCTGATTAGCAAGTGCAGTAACTTCTGAATCATTTTCAACAGCAGTTTTAACATCAACACCCTCTTTTGCAAGTTTTTGCGCCAAAGATATTTTTTCAGTAATTAACTCTAATGTTGTATCAGCTGTTTCATAATCTTTAAGCCCGACTTTAGGGTCAATTTCAGCTTCTGTGACCTTATCAATTTTGTCTTGAATTTGTTCTAATAAATCTTTCCAAGCTTCGTATTCTTGAGGATTGACTTTAGGATCAATATTCAAAGCTTTTAATTCATTTAACTGTGCTTCTAATTGTTCAACTGTATTTAAATCTTCAATATTAAAATCCAGAACGTCATCAGGAATTAGGTTGGGATCATTTGCATTCTCCTTTAATTCTTTTAAACGTTCTTTAGATTCATTAATATTTTGATTTAATTTATCAAATTCATTTAAAGTACCGTCTCTGAAGAAATGAATATTAAAACCAAGAGCATTAAGCATATCATAGAATGATTCAAGCATGTCCTTAGAAACATTAAGATGTTCTGCTAATTTATCTTCCTGAGCATCAGTAAACTCAATCATATAATTACCAGCTGCGTCTTTGGTAAACTTACCATATTCTTCAGGTAATGCCACTAAATCATCAAGAAATGTCTGCATACCTACGGTAGCGTCTTCAGTAATATATTTAGAAACTGTGCCATATCCTTTTTGATATGCTTCTAATGCTTTATCAGCACTAGCGGTAGCTAATGATTCATAGGAGAATAGTTGAGCAATAGACCTAAATTCTTCAGTGCCTATCATACCTTTACTCATTAATTCATCAGCACGTTTAACGGTGGTATCTCTGAACATCTCATAAGTATCACCGTAATCAGCCGCATTTTGTTGAGCAAGATATTTAGCTGTCGCAGATGTAGCACCGTCATAAGCAGCTGCCAACATATCAAGTTCGGTAATTTGTTCTTGCAATTGTCGAATCTGAGCGTCAGGTGCGCCTTGTTTCTCTAAGGTTCTTTGACGTGCTTCTAATAAATCACGTTGATTCTGAAGTTGGATTTTAGTAGATGCCTCTTCTTCTTGAGCCAGTTGACGATAAGCATCCATGTTTAATTTGATTCCGGTCGCTGTTTCTTCAAATAACGAACCTAAATCATAATCATACATGCTTTGATAAGCGTCTCTCATTTTACTGACATCACTCTCAATGACATTGCCTTGTTCATCAAGAAGTTTGGTAAATGTTAAGCCACCCTGTCCAAGTCCCTTAGAAATAACCGAACTTAAAGAATTAACCTTTTCAATCTTACCAGAGACATCTTGAAATACATCATCCAAGGATTCCTTTGCTTCTTCAGCGGCACCTGTGGCTACTAAACCAGCTAATTGCATACTGTTAATAAAAGCTTCGATGTCACTATCTGGAGAGTCGAGAGTAATCTCAAATTCTTGTTGTGCAAAATCTTGAAGCTCTTGAAATTGTCCAGTCGTATCTTCTAAGGCTGCCCTTACATCAGTAACAGATGGAAGAGTATCTTTAAACATATCACGAATACCACTTCTATTACCTAGCTGAGCCATAGAAGATAACATTTTATCAACAGATAAGCCATTATCGTCAGCTAATTTCTTCAAGTGTGTTAAAGCGGTCGTGTATGCACCATCTGTACCAACATAATGCATAATATGATCATAGCTTTCAGCGGCTTTACCATATGCAGCAATTAACTTCTTTCCACTCTTTGGATCGGCGTCTATTGTTAATAATTTTTGTGCATCAACATTGCCGTTTTTATCGGTTGCCTTATCAACAATATCATTAAGATAATTTGTAACAGTACTATAATCTAATAATTCTAACCCATCGTCTGTCTCTAATAAAGGTGTAAAAGCAATTTCATAATTAGCTTTACCAAATTCGCCCCGGCTACCTAAAACTGTACTAATATCACCTTGTTTTGGCATTTCGCCCCAATTACCGTTAGTGCCTTTATTCCAACTATCCCACGCGGGACGATATTTTTTTATATTTTCTTGATTCCAATTTAAAACGGGACGATTATTTAAATCAATGTTACCAAATTTAGTTTTATATTCCTTATCAATCGGATCATAGAGGGGACTAATAATATCAGTTAATCCACCTTTAGCGAGTTTACGTTGCATATTAAGAATATCACCAGCCGTCTCAAGAATCTCATCTTGAGTTTCTTTGGAAATTTTCTTATTCTCTGCAAGATCGCCAAATACACTTTCAGCCATGGAATGAACTTTGGGGTCATCCATTTTCTTCTGGAAGTTGTAAGCAGTTTCTGCGGTCTGATTAACATTATCAATAATATCATCAAAAGGACGGGCATATATCTCGCCCATATCTTTTGTAATATCTTTAACCGTTCCTTTTAAATTCTCGAATGTTTTCTGTGCCTCTTCAATCTGAGAGGTATCTCCAGACTGCAAAGCTACATTATAATCATTAACAGCATCTTCTAATTGAATTAAGACCTCACCCGCAGTTTTTTGTGCATCGCCATAAAGATTATCATTATCAAATATCTTAGCTTCTAAGAAAGCGTTATAAGCTTCTTGATGGTCTCGAAGGACTTGGTTATTTTGTTCTGTAGCAACGCTTATACTATCAAAGAAAGTATTTAATCCTTTTGATACCCGCTCATCCTCAGAAAATTCGCCCACTTCATTATATAAATCTTTTAACGCTTGTTCAGCATCGGATGCATCACCTTTAAATTCGATATATTGTTCAACAGTACCCATGCCTACGGATCGCTGTTTTAATTCGTATCCATATTTTTTAAGTATGTCTTGAGCGTCTTGAGTAACAGGAGCGTTACGGGCAACTATCATATCATAAGTTCGCTCTTGCTCCATCGCTTTTCGAGCGTTCTTATATTCCTTTTCATTATCTAATAAATTCTTTTTGGCTTCTTCAGCTTTAATCTGACGTAACTTTTCTAACTGCTCATCAAGATTACCGTTAACAAGATTCACGCCATCAGCTGCATGACCATATTCATCGGTAATCTGTTTTTGTAAATCGTATATTTGTTGTTTGATATTAATTTGATCTTGTTCTGATAAATTGGTGTTTTGTAACTGTGCATGAAGTTCCTGATATTTTTGAGCGTACTCATCTATACCAGTTTTAGCTTCTTGCCAAGTAGAAGCGGCTTCTTTTTCACCGTCTATTAATTCTTGCTGTTGTTTCTTAATAGAATTAATAATCGTGCTAATCAATGCCAAAACAGCAGGAATTGCCATAAGCCACGTCATAGGGTTGGCAACTGCTCCAGCAATCGTTCCTCCAATTCCACTTGCGCCATTTACAGCTTCAGTAACTCCACCAGCGCCTTTAGCAACACTTTGAGCGCCCTCTGCTGCTGTATTTGCTTCAGTGGCAATAGTATTTTTATTTGTTTCATCTGTGTTATTTGCTGTACTGGCTGCATCGGCTTCTTCAGCCATAGCGCCAGCGCCTTTAGCAACAGTCTGAGCACCTTCTGTTGCCATATCCGCTTCTTTCGCAATTGTGCTCCCCTCTGTTGCGGTTTGTACCAGTTCTTCTGATTCTGCTAATTCTTTATTTGCTTCAATTGCTTCTTTTGTTTCATCAGCAATTGAACTCTTGGTTTTTCCGGTTTTGGCGTCCTCTCGATTCTTCTGAATTTGGGCAAGCCCTTTCCAGCGTGTTTCTTTATTAGGATTATCGCCACCTGTTAAGTTAGTAAATACGTTATTTAAAGTATCTCCTAAACTTTGGCTAGATGCTTTTGCATTATCTAATCCTTGAACAAACTTAACTAACCAACTATCAGCTGTCATCAATCCTTTAAGGATCGTACCACCATAAAGGAGTGTGAAAGCCGATTGAAGCCCACCAACATCGTTGATTAAGTTAAGAATTGTGGTGCCTAAATCAATAAACATGTTGATCACGTCACGATTAGCGGCATTTGCCCAGAGTTCTTGCCAAGCGTTCTGGAGTTTTGCAAGGTGACCTGAGATACTATCTAAATATTTCTGATTTTCTTCCATCGCAGAACCTGCGGATTTAGTGGAAGAGTCTTCGTAGACGGATTGGAGAACCGTAGGATTTTGAAGAATACTACTAGCTATAGACGCACGGTTCTTTCCTGCAATCGATTCAAGCAGTAAATTCTGACGATTATCACCTGTACGAAGGTCTGCTTGACGAATCTCATCCCAGATTTGGGAGAGACCTAACATTCATTCTGTTACTTTTATGACCTATAAAAAATAGGCGACCAGTCATTTCTGGCTGATTCTCACGTTTCTTATTATATTGGGGTTATAGCGTGAGTTCGGACTGTATATTCATATTTAAATAAAATATGTATAACTTCAATAGTATAATTGCTTATACTATCCCGCAGTCTCTACGGTTGATGTTTTAATTTGTTCAATTTTATTATTGATCAACTCTTTATATTCCTCTGATTCAAAAGTCCAATATGGGACTTCAAGATAATAATATCCTTTACTTATTGCATAATCTTTTTTTATCAAATCCTTTTGCTTTTGATATTGAAATTCTTCCTCTGGCGTCTTCCCAGAATTTTTTGATTGAGTAATATGCCATCCACTTAATTCATAATGTTGTATCCCGTGAACTTCAACTATTAATTTTAATTCTGGAATTTCATTATCATAGGGCATTTTAAATCCTGTTTTGGGATTTATTGCAATAATAGAACATCCATACTCACATTTTAAATTATACCCAAGTGATAAAATATAATTCTGTACATTTTCTTCTATATAAGACACTTTTCTTTCTTTTGTGCACATTGGGCAATTAACTGCACCAGATACAGTATAATCTCTCACAGTTCTTAAATAATCCTCATGTTTCCCTTTTTCACATTTTAGCCAGATTTTTTCATGGCTGTTACATCTAAAGGTATATGGAGAGCGTCTATTTTGATTTGACCATATATTTATAATTTGAGGATATTTATGTCCTAATGAATCTAAATAATGAGTCTTTTTCTTCCCGTCTTCACAATAAGGGCATCTTCGCCCCCTCGTAAAATTCGCTGGAGAAATAGAATATATATGATAATCTATTGATTGACATTTAATTAATACCTTTGACTTGTTACTTTGTGGTGCAATTGTAAATGGATCTACGTTATTGTCTTTACTCCAATATTTAGTTAAAAAATCTCCATCCGTATTATTTATGTGATATTGAGCAAAACTTTCTTTTGGTAGAATTCTTTTATGATTACAATAAGGGCATGTGCTACGTCCTCGAATAAAAGTATCAGGAGTAGTAACGTGCTCTGGGTGTTCAGGGTTGTCAACACAACGTACATATATTTTTAAAGTACTTCCTTTTGTAAATTCGTATGGAGATTTGTTATTAGTCGGTGACCAAATTTTATATAAATATTCTTTACCATATTTTTTTACAACATTATGTCCAAAACTATTATTAAATTTATCAAAAGGGTCTCCTCCTTTTTTTGAACGAATATTAGCTAAAGAATAAGAAACATCTTCTTCATCTGGATTTATTGTAAACCAATATTTTTTCCCATCTGACATTCGAGAATTTGTAATATCTCCATTCTTTTCACTATTCCATATAGTAATTAAATCTTCTCTATGGTGTTCTATACACCACTTGTCGAAACTTTTTTGATACATCGTATTACCTCATGAAATTAATTAAAACATCTTACCTCGGTCTTATCTTCCCCTAAGACTTTAACCGATATAGTTATATAGAGACAATGTTGTTTATCTCATAAGTTGATTTGTAACGACCTAACTCATCCTGTATATCAAATCCTTTGTAATTATTTGAAGCTACCTTTGTAGCATTCATGATCAGTTCA
>OCTX012290476.1_pt1 | contig 11203 bp, 10 predicted proteins | sample 1539691 | NCBI WGS metagenome assembly OCTX01 (sample SAMN02144231, study PRJEB22623) | gut metagenome | biome: sheep rumen | host: Ovis aries | place: New Zealand | reverse complement strand
CTTTTTTAGAATTATTTGAAGAAGTGTCCAGAAAAAACAAGGGAGGCTGTGAAGCCTGAGGTTTTCAACCTCATTTTTTCACAGCCCCTTGACTTTGATCTGTGGTCATTATGAGGGTTTTGATGCCCGGGTTTATGACTATGTGGATGAATTGATTTCTATCGGTGACTATATCCTGACCGGGGGTGAACTTGCGGCTATGGTTCTTTTGGATTCTGTCACCCGCCTCACGAAAGGTGCTCTTCGGGAGGAGAGCACTCGGGAGGAGTCTTTCGAGAATGGTCTTCTGGAATATCCACAGTACACCCGGCCGGCGGTATTTGACGGGAAGGCTGTCCCTGAGGTGCTTCTCTCCGGGAATCATGAAGCGATCCGCCGGTGGCGCCGGGAAGAGTCTGAGAAGTTTACGCGCCGGCTGAGGCCGGATCTTGTCTATCCTCTGGAGCAGTGAATCAATTCCTTTGCCAGCCAGGCGGTCTGTTCCAGCTCCTCGATTCCCTCGAAGGCGTTCATCAGACTGGTGCCCCCGACGATCCCGCCGTGATTCTTCAGCAGATACCCCCGCTCTGGGCCGATGCTGTCCCGCATTGCCTGGAAGAGTTCTTCTGATCCGGGGGCGGCGTAGGGTACTTCCGCAACTTTCCCCAGCTTCATATCCAGATACGGCGTGATATGGGGCATGACATCCCGCGGATTCTCATGCGGAAGGCACGACCAGAGCACAGTCGCCGGTGAATGAGTGTGAATCACCGCCCGGATCTTGTCTGAACTCTGATATAAGATCTGATGCAGTGTGAATTCCTTGCTGGGTTTCGGTCCATCGGGATTCACCGGAACGCCGTCCGGGGTCACGGCTGTCAGCTGATCTTCCTGCAGTGTTCCGAAGCAGGAGCCGCTGCAGGTAATATAAATCAAGTCCCCGTACCGAAAACTCAGGTTCGCCGTGGTGCCGCTTGTTTTCCCCCTGTCAAACAGGGAATGGGCGATCCACAGTGCCTGTTCCGCCAGCCTTCTCCATTCTTCACTTTTCGATGTTCTGTTTTTTTCCATGAACGACTCTCCTTCCGCCATCTCTTTGGCTCTTTTTTCCTCACACCGGCGATGAACGATACTCACACCAGCGTCTTCAGGAAGAAGTCTTCCTCACCGAAGTTTCCTGACTTCAGCACCAGCTGCATTCCGGGGCGTTCTGTGGGTCTCAGGATCGGCACCCCCGGTGCGATCGACGGTCCGATGTCAAATGCCTGAAGCGCCAGCGCCAGCGTCACTGCTCCGGAAGTCTCCCCGCCGGCCACAATCAACCGGTCCACGCAGGCTCGGTTCGTGATCTCCGCCGCCAGCCCGGCCATGAACTGCTCGATGCTGCCGGATAATTCAACCGAATGATCCGCCTTCCGCAGGCCCGCACTTCCGCTACTGTAAAAAAGGACATCCTGGGAAGGATCCTCAAGATAATACTCCGCTGCCGCCGGGATGCGACGTTCCGGGTCCAGAACATCATCATCTGTCACCATGTAAGCCTTCCCGCCGGACTGCACCCACATCTTCACCTGTTTCTGCGTCATATCGGAGCAGCTCCCGCATATCATGAGGCGGCCCCGCCGTGAAACGCTATTCTCCTTCCTTGTTTTTTCTGCCTCCGCAAAGTGCGCCAGCAATTCTGATCCCCCCGTCCAGACGGGAATCTCCCGGAAGAAGGACACGATCTGTCTCCCGTCCACATCGTCCACGAAGTCCGGGAGCAGATAGAAATGCTCATGGGCTGATTTCAGTGACTCGATTTTCCGGCGCAGGACATCCTCCTCGGCAAATTCTTCGCGGCGTACCACAAATACCGGCCAGGACGACTGGGGCTTCATGAGTTCCGCGATCTTACTGCTCCACATCGGATTCAGCGGGTGGTTCTTCATGTGGCTCTCTGCCAGCGGCACGCCGTTCACATAGAGGATGCCATCCTCTACGATCCTTCCGTTGGCCGGGAGGGAAGGGCAGAGAATCGTATACGACTGACCGGTCTCCGACAGTATCGCATCACAGATGGGACCGATATTTCCCTCCATGGTGCTGTCAAAGGTCGAGCAGTATTTGACATAGAGCTTCCGGGCGTTCCTTTGCCTGAGCCACCGGATGGCCTGAAGTGACTCCGCTGCCGCTTTCGATCTCTCCTCGGAGCGGCTCTTCAGCGCGATCACCACTGCGTCGAATCCCTGTATATCCACATCGCCCTCCACCGGGCCGATGAGCAGCAGGGTCCGCATGCCGTGATCCGCTAGAAATGAGGCGGCATCTCCCGCTCCGGTAAAATCGTCTGCGATACATCCGAGCCGCAGTCCTCCCGCGCAGGATTCTGCCTCTGCTCTGCCATTCTGCCTGTCAATCCTGTTCTCTGCCATTTCCGGTTCCTCCATTCGTAAGAAGTCTTCCACCTATCCTGTTGCATTCACCGTGTATACACGCTGTATATCTTATTAATACACAGTCTTCGGGAGTTGTCAACCCTCTTCTTGCTTTTTTCATTCCACGATGTATAATCTCATTATAATATGTGTATACACAGGAGTTTTTACACATGGCCTCTTCAAAAAACCTGAAAACAGCCGCTTATCAATTTCTCAAGAAGAAAATACTTTCGAATGAACTTCCGCCAAACACGTACCTGGAGGAAAAGATGCTCTGTGAAATGGCCGGCATGAGCCGCACCCCAATCCGGGAAGCAATCAACCGGCTTGTACAAGAAGGGCTCGTCTCGGTTATCCCCAACAAAGGAGCCTTTGTCACGTCGCTGGACATTCAGAGAGTCAAAGAACTATTTGACGCCAGGGTCGAACTGGAACCTGTTGTCTTCAGAAAAGGATTTGACCGGATCGATCCCGCCGTGCTGAATGACTTCCGGGCGAAATTCGAATCCGGTCTTGCCGAAAAAAACTATCCGTTCCTCCACGACGAGGACTATGCTTTTCACAATTATCTGAATTCCCTGTGCCGGAACGAATTCCTGATCCGCACGATGAACAATCTCCAGGATCTGTTTCAGATGGTCCGTACACAGGATTTCTACTCCAGAGAGAGAACCGAGAACGGTGCGAGGGAGCACATCGAGCTGATCGGCCTGTGCCTGGACGGAAAGCAGGAGAGCGCCGCCAATCTTCTGGTCACGCACATCCGGAATACGGAGAAATACTATTTCCAGAACCTGGCACAATAATTGCTTTACGATTATCTGTAATGATAACCGAACCGCATCAATACCCTGCCGGGGAAAGGAACCGCATGAAATTCGATTATTTCCAGACGCAGACACAGACGCAGACCATATCACAGAACCAGATCGAATCCCTTCGCATGCTGGCTCTCACCACGCCCGAACTGCGCGAATTCCTGAAGCAGGAATACATGGAGAATCCCATGCTGGAACTGTCAGAGCATTCCTCCTCAGCCGGCATTTCCCCGGAGCCCGTCACCTATCGCCACAGCCTGGCGGAGTATACAGACCCTCAGATCTCGCCGGACATCCCCTCTCCGGAGACCTACGGTATCCGGGAAGTCATACTGGAACAGCTTCCTCCGGATCTTCCGGATCCGGACCGGAGAGTAGTGGAATACCTGCTCGATGAGCTGGACGAAAAGGGATTCTGCCGCGTTGACGCCGCTGCCATGTCCCAGGAACTGAACCGGATCTACGGGCACTCTCATGCTCACAGTGCAAGAAACATTCTGCAAATTCTGGAAATACTGAAGGAATGCGAACCTGTCGGCATCTTCTCAGCAGATCTCCGGGAATGCCTGCTCCGGCAGCTCTCTCGCTCCGGGCGTGAGAACACCACCGTATTCCGCATCGTCTCTTCTTATTATAAAGAACTGATGGAGGGAAAGATCAGCACACTTTCCCGGACTCTGAAGATCAGCACTCTGGAGGTCCGGAAATGCATCGAGGAGATCGCCGCGCTGAATCCGGTTCCTCTGCGGGGATTCTCCGACGGGCAGGCAGAATACCACGAGCCGGACGTCATCCTGACCCGGCAGAAGGACGGAAGCTGGTCCGCGTTCATCAACGACGACTGGACTGAGAACTACAGTGTCTGTGATTATTATGTCCGCATCATGCAGACCACAGAGGACCCGGATCTCCTTGCGTATTTCGAGAAAAAACTGGTCCGGGCGAAGCAGATCCTCCTCAATATCAGGCAGCGCCGGCAGACCATTCTCTCCGTCACCATCCGGCTGGCCGAGATCCAGAACGACTTCCTGTGCAGAACCGGCCCGCTGCAGGCGCTCACCATGAGCCGTCTTGCGGAAGAACTGAACATCCATCCCTCCACCGTGAGCCGAGCCCTCAAGGACAAATGGATCCAGTACCCCGGCGGTATGATCGCGGCGAAGAAACTCTTCTCTACCGCGCTGGAATCCTCCGGTTCCTCCGGGGCTGTTTCCAGCTCCGATGTAAAAAGCCGCATCGCCGCAATAATCGATGGCGAGGATCGTTCCCGGCCCCTCAGTGATGCAGCCATCGCTGCCCTCCTGACGGAAGAAGGCATCCGGATCTCACGCCGCGGCGTAGCCAAATACCGCACGGAACTCGGCATCCGCGGCAGCTTCGAACGGAAAGACTGATGTCATTACTGAATACTGTACTTCCTCATCTTTCTCCAGAGGGTGCTGCGGTCCATGCCCAATTCTCGTGCGGCTTCTTTCTTCCGGTTTCCGCAGCGTCGGAGTGCCTCCCGGATCTTCTCTGCTTCCTCCGCCCCGAAGGCAGCGGTTCCACCCACATTTTCCGCAGCCTTCTCTCCCCTGAAACCGTCCTGCTCCAGATCTTCGGGGTACATAGCCCTCCTCATGGCGGCTTCATTGACCGTCTCACCGGTCCGCAGAGCACAGATCCTTTCGACCAGGTTCTTCAGTTCTCTGACATTCCCGTAGAAAGGATTCCGCGACAGGCATTCCGCCGCCGCCCTGGTAATCTCCGGCACTGCTGTACCTTGTGCCAAACACTCTTCTCTCAGCAGATGCGCGAATATCACCTCAATGTCATGCCCCCTCCGGCGAAGCGGGGGAACGAAGAGCCGCAGCACATCCAGTCGGTACATGAGATCCTGACGGAACTCTCCCCGGTCGCACATTTTTTGTATGCTCTTATTGGTCGCGGAGATGATTCGTACATCCACGTCGATGATCTTATTGTCGCCGATCCGCCGTACCTGTTTCTCCTGTAGTACACGCAGAAGCTTAGTCTGGGTCGCCATGGGGATCTCTTCCAGTTCATCGAGGAACAGCGTCCCCCCGTGAGCCTGCTCAAAGAGCCCCATCTTTCCGCCCCGGCTCGCTCCGGTAAATGCCCCCTCCGAATACCCGAACAGCTCACTTTCCAGGAGATTCTCCGGCAGAGCAGCACAGTTGATTACCACAAAGGGGCCCTTTTTCCTCCGGGAGTGCCGATGAATGCTCTGGGCGAACAACTCTTTTCCGGTGCCGGTCTCTCCAACGATAATGACATTCGAGTCAGAATAGGCATACCTCCTTGCCGTATCAATCAGCGCATCGATCTCCGCGCTCTCGTGGACAATATCCGAAAAATCATATTTTGCGTTCCATCCCCTCTCACTCAGTTTGCGACGGATCTGACCTTCCAGATTCTGAATCTGCGTAATATCAGAGATCGTAAATACTACGCCGCGGATCTCCCGGTCCAGGAACACCGGCTGGCAGAACACCGACGCTTTGATCTTTGTCCCGGGGATCGTGACAAGCTGTATCACCTCCCGACGCTGGGAATGCATCACGGATTCCCATTTTTCATTTAAATAGGGCAGTTCCTCTTTCACATGCCGGTCGATCAGACTCCTGCCTCCGTTCATCTCCCCCGCCAGCCGGTTGCGCAGACGGATCACTCCATCCCGGTCAACGAATACCACGCCCTCTGTGGAAGAATATAATATCGTCTTATACAGTTGAGCCAACATCCGCTCCATGCGGACGCGCCGAACCGTATGAACCGCCTCGTCAATCGCCTGCTCCACCGCGGATTCCCCGGTCCGTATCACCACCGAAAGCATCCCCCGGGATCTCCCCAGAAGGCAGGCGCTGTAACCGCCGATCAGGGCATCGCACCCGTTCTTTTTCGCCTCCGCGATGATCTGTGAGAGATTATCATGCCGGATGGCACTGTGAGCCTCCACTTTCACCCCAAATATTTCTGCAAGGTCTTTTACCTCAAAGAAATTCTGTGTGTATCCGATCACGGCGATCTTCTTCGGTTTTCCCTGTTCTACGCACTCCCTCATGGCACGGACGATATCGAATCCGGAGATCGTGAGCGGAATCACCGGAACCTGCGGATTCAGATCCGACATCTTTCGCGCGGTGTATCCTCTCGCTATGACTGCGTCATATTGCTTTTCCACAGAAACCGGCGCCTCTTCTACAGTGAGCACACGGACGGTGACATCCAGTTCATCCCTCTCGGCATGATGTGACAGCACCAGTGACACCTTTTCTTCCAGTTCCGGATATGGTACAATCAATAAAATACGGATCATCGCGTTCCCCTCTCATGCCGCTGCCAACGACAGTTTTTGACACTCTCATACTATCCCAAGGCAGCCTGTTTGTCAACAGTGTTGCGTCGCAGCGCATCACATCTCTGCACCGTTTGTGCAACGCCCCGCAACATTTGATGCAATTATTAGTGGAAAATATTTTTTCAGACGCCCATACAGACTTGGCACAGCCTTTGCTGTATACATTGGCAACCAAAAAAATCCAAATGAAGGAGGAAACCAAATGTCAACAGCTTATGTGCTCACCGTATTTGTCATTGCGATCGTTCTGATGATCGTTCTGATCTCCCGTTTCCATGTCAACGCGGCTATGGGTATCCTGGCCGCAGCCCTGGTTCTTGCCATCGCGCTTCACACGCCCTGGGAGGAAATCGAAGGAACCATCAACAGCGGTTTCTCCGGAACCATCAAATCAGTCGCTATAGTAATCTTCCTTGGATGTACGATGGGTACCGTTCTTGAGAAGACCGGCGCCGCTGTCACCATCACCAAGTGGGCGATCAATCTGGTCGGTGACAAGAACGTCATCTGGGCCATCGCTCTGGCTTCTGCCATCCTCGGCATTCCGATCTTTGCTGACACCGTCGTGATCCTGCTGATCCCGATCGTTTCCCTGCTGGCGGTCCGCACCAACAAGTCCATGATGAGCTTCGGTGCTGCCCTCTATCTGGGTGCCCTGGTCACTGCATCCCTGGTTCCCCCGACCCCCGGCCCGGTTTCTGCTGCTGCCCTCTTGCACGTACCGCTGGGACAGGCCATCCTGTGGGGTCTGCTGGTCGCGATCCCTTCTGTTATTGTTGCCACCCTTTACTGCATGACATTGAAGACACCCGTAGCTCCCAAGCAGGAGTTTCTGGACGCCGCTCAGGAATCTGAGGGAAAAGACCTTCCTTCTCTGACGAAGTCCATGATGCCGATCATCGTTCCGTTGATCCTGATCCTTCTGAATACTGCTGTCTCCGTGATGATGCCCGAAACCGGAATTGCCAACTTCATGGCGTTTATCGGCAGCCCTCTGGCCGCCCTCTTCACCGGATGTCTCCTGTCCCTGACTCTTACCGGCAACAAATGGAAAACTCCGGAAGTCCTCAACAAATGGGTTGATGAAGGTATCGTTGCCGCTGCCATGCCAATCGTTGTCACCGGTATGGGCGGAGCCCTGGCCACCTTCGTGAAAAATGCCGGCGTAGCCGATCAGATCGCGGAAATCGTCATGAACTCCAGCTTCCCGCCCATCCTGATCCCCATCATCATCGCCGCCCTGATCCATGTCATCACCGGTTCCAACGCGCTGGGCGTCATGACAGCCGCCGCGCTCGTTGAGCCGATGCTGAGCACTCTCGGAATCTCCCCCGTAGCCGCATTTCTTGCCTGCGGAACCGGCGCCCTGATGTTTAAGCACGCGAACTCTTCCGGATTCTGGGTAACCGTCTCCATGTCCAACATGAACGTGAACCAGGGTATCCGCGCTGTCGGCGGAGCTTCCACGGTAGCCGGATTCACCGGAGCTGTGATCACCTGCATCCTCTATGCCCTGCACATCATCTGATGTCCGCAGCATTTTCACATCAATAGACGGAGGTAAATATGGAAAAATTTGTTACTCGCGCCGCCAGGCTGAATAAAGCTTACGATATCGAACTGATTGAAAGAACACTTGAGTGCGAAGAAGATGATATTATCGTCAAGAACCGCCTGATGGGAATCTGCGGATCTGACAAGAGTTTCTATCGCGGATTCATGCCCCCGCAGACCGCTGAATTTCGCCAGAAGCCGGAATTTCCCTTCCTGCTCGGCCATGAAGCCGGCGGCACTGTCGTCGCAGTGGGAAGCCGCGTTTCGGATTACAAGGTCGGAGATGAGGTCGTCTCCTTTGGCTGGAATAACTGCTATGCCGATTATTTCAAAGCAAAGGCCTTCCAGCTGCAGCCGGTACCGGCTGGTCTGGACCTGGATATCGCCGGTCTCGGCGAGCCTACTGCCTGCGCCATGTTCTCTGGTCTGAACAGCGGCGTACAGCTCGGTGACACCGTCGTCGTCATGGGCGGCGGCTACGCCGGACAGATTGTAGCTCAGTGCGCGAAGCTCAAAGGCGCCTATCAGGTCATCGTCGTCGATGTTCTGGAAGGAAAACTCGATCTGGCGAAGTCTCTCGGTGCGGATATCGTGATCAACTCCCAAGAGGAGGATCCGGTGGCCCGCGTCAAGTCTCTGACCGGCGGTGTCGGCGCGGACGTCGTCGTGGAGTGTGCCGGCAGCGCGGAATCCTTCAACGCCGCTTCCGCTATGATCAAGCACAACGGAAAGTTCGTCTTCTACAGCTGGGTCACGACTCCGATTACTCTGAACATCAGCCGCTGGCATGACGATGGCCTGGAGTTCATCAACACCTGTCTTGTGCACCACACCTGGCAGCAGCGCTATGTGTGGTTCCCGGAGTGCATGCGCCCGATCATCCAGGGCTCTGTGAAGATCAAACCTCTGATCAACAAAGAATTTGCCCTTGCTGATCTGAAGGAAGGCTTCGACTTCGCAGACAAGGATGACGCGGCTGTGAAGATCATCTTCCGCCCGTAACCCGCACCCCGACCGACCTAGAGAAACCTCGTCGAAGCACCAACTCTCAGAAAGGATAATGGGATGCCCGTCAGCCGGGCATCCCACGGATATATTCATGGATTATTCAGTATTGATCAATAACAAGAGCGGCAAATGCTCCCGCGTAGGCATCATCGGAGCTACCAAGGGCTACGGCTACACCCTTCTTGCCCAGATCCCCACGGTGAAACACATGTCACTCCGCTGCATCTGCTCCCGTCATCCCGAGGAATGCCTCGAGGTACTGCAGGAGACCGGTTTTGATGTCAGCCGCATCGCAGTCTGCACGACCGAGGACGAGATCCGGGCTGCCGGCGAAGAAGCCATCATCGTCACCCCGGACTACCGCCTCGTCATGGAGACCGGCATTACCGCCATGGTCGAGTGCACCGGAAATACGGCTGTCAGTTCCGACGCTGCCATCCTGGCCCTGAAAAAAGGAATCAATGTCTACATGGTCTCCAAAGAGACCGACTCCGTCTGCGGCCCGATCCTGAATCAGATTGCGGAAGAAAACGGTGCGGTATACACCCTTGTGAACGGCGACCAGCCCCGGAACCTCCTCGACCTCATCAGCTGGGCGCAGCTTCTTGGTCTTGAGATCGTCTGCGCGGGCAAATCCTCGGAGTACGACTTCGTCTGGAACCGGGAGACCGGCGTCTTCCAGTATCGGGATGGCGTCCATGAGCCGGAGTCTCTGCCGGAGATGCTCGGCTGCTGGAACTATCAAGGACTTGAGACCCTAGATCAGCGAAACGCACTCCTGGGGAAATACCGGGAAGTCATCTCCGCTGACCTCTGTGAGATGAACCTTGTCTCAAATGTCTCCGGTCTGGAACCCGCCACTGCCTTTATGAACTACCCGATCGCCAAGATCACCGAACTCGCCAGTATTTTCATTCCGAAAGAAGACGGCGGGATCCTTGATAGCACAGGGGTCATCGATGTGTTCTACAATCTGCGCGAAGAAGACGAAGCCAGTTTCTGCGGCGGCGAGTTCATCGTTGTCCGCTGCGAGAACGAAAAGAGCTGGGAAATCCTTGCCTCCAAAGGCCATGTCATGTCCAGGAACGGCAAATACTGCTGCATCTATTTCCCCTACCACTTCATGGGTCTGGAGACACCCGTCAGCATTCTCCAGGGTGACCTCATGGGGATCGGCACTCATCCGGAGACCCGTCAGGTATCCATCCTCGCCGGCGTGGCGGAATATGACCTGAAGAAAGGTACGACCCTGACTGTCCATGGCCATCACCATCAGATCGACGGGCTCATCCCCGAACTGCTGGTCAGACGGAACGTCGGCGCCGCCGCCCCCTTCTACCTCCTCAACGGGGCGGTACTCCTGAACGACGTCAAGAAGGGACAGCCCGTCACGCTCGCCGATGTCGACCTGAACGGACTGCCCGCCTATGAACTTTTCGTGAAGGGACTGGCGCTGGAATAAGTCCTGGATTCTGATGGCAAATGATAAAAAGGGGACGTTCCTGGCTCAACCTTTTGCAAATGGTATGAGCCAGAAACGTCCTCTTTGTCATCACCCGGCGGTTTTCTCCGCCGGTGTTTCTTCCTCATGGTTTTCGGTCTTTATTTCCTCCGAGGTCACTTCCGCAGCGGTCCCATCCTGACCGGATCTTTCTTTATCGTCAGATTTCTGAACAGCAGCATCCGAATCGATACTACTGTTCCCGTCTGACGGCTGATCTGCCGCATCCGGATCTGCATTCTCTTTATCTCCCTTCGTATGTAATATGACCAAGTTTCGCTGTTATTTTGGAAAAAATAAAAAAAGAACAAAAAAAGAACGGTCGCCCGTTCCCTGCTTTTGGTCTGTTTTTATGCTTGTGCCTCCGATCGGCATGATCTTAGCCGCCTTCCTCGACGGGACCCATGTCGAGATCAGGATCGTTGCGACATAAAAAACTACGATAGCCAGAATGACCCACGGCGAACAGACAATAGGTATGCTTCCCCGCATTCCTTCCGCTCCCTGAATGATATCCGCCTCAAGGATCCGGCTGCCGAGAATGGTCAGCGTAATTTTGGTG
>OCTX011883888.1_pt1 | contig 11203 bp, 11 predicted proteins | sample 1539691 | NCBI WGS metagenome assembly OCTX01 (sample SAMN02144231, study PRJEB22623) | gut metagenome | biome: sheep rumen | host: Ovis aries | place: New Zealand | reverse complement strand
GCTGCGGCTCGTCTTTCACGCCGGGCTCGCCGCGCCATCCGACGAGCAGCACCATCGGGATCGAGTAGACATCGGGATCTGCAAGCGAGCAGAGTGGATTCACTGCATTACCCTGCCCCGAGTTCTGCATATAGACGAGTGCTGGCTTACCAGTCGCAAGATAATGTCCCGCGGCCAGCCCAACCGCCCCGCCCTCATTCGCGGCAATCACGTGGTTCTCGCCGCAGTTGTCCGTGACATACGCGCAGAAGCTCTTCAGCAGCGAATCCGGCACGCCGGTGAAGAAATCAATTCCCAACTCATGGAATGTAGCTACAGTTTTAGATACCTCTATCATTAGTTATCCTTTTGAAATCTTCGTTGTGTCCGTTTGTAGTCGTTGTGTCCGTATATATTGATTGCCACTCCGAAAAATTCGTCATTCCGCATACATTATCGCCGATTATGCCAATATTTGTGTTCGTATGTATCGCTGAAAATCTGTTTTCAAGTCTTCCAACCGCCCCGCGACAGTTCAAAAACCGTCATTTCTGCAAGTTATAGGTTGTGTTCGTGAGTATTGATTCACACTTCGAAAACCGTGTTTCTCCGTTCAGTTCGTCGATACGTATTCGATTCATTCGTTCCCACCGCCCTCACGCCGCACCCAGCAAATACAGGGTTTTCAAAGAAGTGGTGCTGGTGTGTGTCCTTTTGCAAAATCAGCTCAGCATTTCTTCAATTCCAAGTATGCAGAACCAGTTTCTGACGCATTAGCAAGCATGCGTTTTAGAAGTTCTGGGAAAGTATACCGCTTGTTAGCGATTAGAGAAAATAAGTGTGTATTGTCCATTAAGATTAAAGGCGTATGATCACAAGATGCATCCTTGATTGCCTGCGACGAGAAACCAGCAATCGAAACAAATAATCCCCGTGTGTTTTCTGCCCGCTTATTTATCTTATTCAGAAATAACGCAATATCATCTCGTCCTGTTTGTTCTCTTGTCAACTTTGCCTCCACCAGCAATGTTGTTCCCTCTAGTGTAATAGACCCGTCAATTTGATGCCCGTCATCCCCCCGAAACGAAGGTCTTGACGCAATGTCATAATGCTTAGCAATATCATATATCCACTTCTCAAATTCGTAAGCAAACGTTTTATCCCCTGCGTGAACAGCCAACTCACTTAATTTTTTAATCAGCTCATCCAGTGCAGCTTCAGAAGCTTCACGCGCGGCTTGATAGTCCGCAACCTTTCTTAATAAAATTTCACGTTGATGCTTATCAATGGCCTCCTTCTGCTCTGATGTATATTGAGCCATTGCCTTTTTTAACTCTGGACGCAAAATATCAATCGCAGCCTTTGCCTCCGCAATTCGAGAAGCCCTATCTGGGCGATTATTATAATCTGGAAATGTTGTCATTTCACACAGGGCTTTCGCCATGGAAAGTATTGAGTCACGAGATGCCCTAGACGGCTTTTTTGTTAGCCTGTAAAAAATATCGGAAAGCGCCTCTATCTTTGAATGATCATAAACTGTCTTCACCGCACCGTCGCTTATTCCATGCTGTCCCAAGAACAGTGCAAGGCTACGTTTATACCACCAAGCCTTCCAACAAGCATCTCTTGTCAAGTCTACTAGGTTGGGAGAAAGTCTATACTTAGCACTGTCGCTCATGGCACTATTGATCCTGCACTCCTGGTTTCCTTCGCCATCTTCTCCACCTTCTGCCACGGATATCATGGGGACAAGCCCCTATGGTAAAAAAGGCCCTTTCACGCAACGCTCCGCATCCGTGGGGTATGCAGCCGAATACCTCACCCGCGGCGCATTTCCCGCGATTCCCATGGGCAGATTTCCACTCATGTCTTTCTGCTGCATATTATACCACTTTCCCCTTCTACACGTTCTACTCGGCTGACTTCTTCATTCCGCGTTGAATCCGATGCGGCGGCGATTCTGGATCGGCGGCATCAATGTATCGAGAACATACTTCATCGCGTTTTCCACATCTGCAAGCCGGAATTCATGGTCGGAGAAGCGCTTCTCCAGCTCTTTAAGGAGTCTTCTGTCATTTACGCGCCGCAGAAGCTGAGCCTTGAGTATCCCATTGGCCCACCTTCTGAAACGCACTCCCTGCGGCGATCTGACGCGATATCCGACTGAGAGGATGACATCCAGATCATAATACTCGACCTGCCTGGTCACGGTACGGTTGCCCTCAGTTTGAACTGTCGCAAATTTTGCGACAGTTGACACTCCTTTAAGCTCCTCCTTCAAGGCGTTGGCTATATGCTTGCCAATTGTCTTTACATCACGCCCGAATAGCAGAGCAAGCTGCTGCCGATTCAGCCAAACCGTATCGTCCGCAGTCAAGACTTCAAGTTTGACATCTCCTGCGCCATTGTAGACAACAATTTCTTTTTTCTCGTTCGCCTTCATCTAAAGTTCCATCTTTCGTTCATTTGTGGTTCAAATTGCACTACGCTCTCGCCCCGTGGGGTATGCAGCCGAATACCTCACTTGCGGCACTTTCGCCGCGCTCGACAGGGGCTGTTTCTCGCTCATGCCTATGCGCATATTATACCATATTTGGTAACTTCTGGGTTAACTCCGGCGACTCCTGCGGACGGAGCTCGGGGAAGAAGTCCATCCTTAGGGCGCCGGCGAGCTTCGCCGCCGTGCGGAAGGTTATGTTGACGTCCTGATGGAGCACCTTCGTGATATACGGACGCGACACCTTCATCCGCTTCGCAAGCTCCGTCTGCGACACCCCAAGCTCCTTCATCCGCCTCAGTATCCGCCTCAAAAACGCCGACCCAATTTTATCAATCGCCTTCATTCCCTTCAACCAACCTTCACCTCAATCCTCTTCCCAAGCCCACACTTCTCACATCTCGCCGCACCGACCTTGATCCAGCCATCTCCCAGCCCGGCCTGATATTATCTTTCACCTCCGCCATTCAATCCTCCCTCTCGCTACTTCCTTCGCTCCACCCCATCACGCCATACCAAGCAAATACAAGCCTTTCATCAAGATTGCGCTCATGTGTTTCCGCCGGTTAAGGCATCATTGCTATGCTGTTATGACTGTGCCAAAGCCGCTCGCCTGGCTTTGCGTAACAACAAATGGGAATTTGTGTCCCGCCCGGTACTTCGCCAACACGGAATTGGACGGATGGCGGTACATGTTGCCAAATCCAGCAGAGATTACATTATACGCAGACATTGTCAAAAACTCGTCATTGAAATTTCCATTTGAACCATGATGTGGTATCTGGACACAACCAATGTTTCCCCAATACCTACCATATGCCATCTTCAATTGTTTCCAATAACATCTTTCTTCTGACGCAATATAGTCCCCTGTATAAAGGCAACCTGCTGCTGTCGAATGCGAGACTCCATGCTTGAGACAGGAAAAATCATTTATGCTCGAATCTATAGATTGGGTCAAACTCGAATTATCCGAACCAGAGTACAATGTCATTGAATTCGCGTTTAGTCCATCTCTTATGCCTTTATACATATCGCGGATTTCTGAAAGCGCCCCCTTGCCAATGCGATTCCTTCCGATATCCGCTATCACTTCTGCCACATTCTGCGGCGAAGGATTTTTGTCAAAAAGCTTAGTAAACCGCCGTCTAATTTTGTCAGCCTCTTCGTCGTTTCTGATACTGAAAGGCATGTATATCCATCTTTGTGAGGCATCATCACCAATCTTGTCCCTAAAGATTTCATCTGCAACGCCATACACACCTCTTAACAAATCATTGTTCATGCCAATTGGCAAGGCCACAACATCAGCATCTGCATATTGGCGAATGGCCTCAACAGGATTCTGCAAGGCATCTAAAACAAAGCGCTCCGACACAATGTATTCACCTTCATTTTCGTATGGCAACGGTTTTTGGTGTCGCCGAATAACATATGCTAAACGCATAAGCGCCAAGTCTGTTGTATCCACCATCGGCAGATAAACACGCTTCACTTGACACCTCTTCATTAAAAACGGCAACCCATTTATGTGGTCTTCGTGCAGATGTGATAGAAATAAAGCATCAATTATTTCTCCATGATCAAAAACCCGCTCTATCTCCGCCTTCAATAGGGACAATCCAGACAATGATCCACAATCATAGACAACATTCACCTTACCGCAGAAATCCTCTTCAGAGAACTTCTCACAGTAAAAAGCACCTTGCCCAACAGGCAGAAACAACCGTTGCATAATCTCAGATTAAGTTTCCATGCGGCTTGATGAATTCAGCACTCTCCCCACGCCGCCACCACCCACCGGCCAACAAAAACCCCACACACAAGCGCATACAAACTCCGCCCGTATGTTGCAATGATGTTCAGCAGGATTCGACGGTTTGGTGACATATAAAATGTAACCAGCGTAAAGGTTTTATAAATACGACAGATAACCTAAAGAATCATTACCACGCCCTTTCAGACGTGCTCTTCCCACGAATCAGTAAAGTCGTTGCTGTGATCTGAACACTCAACCTTGATGCAACTCATGTCAGGAACAACTCTAAACGTATGACTTTTATCCTTGGATTGATAATCAACTTTTATGAAACGGCCATCCGACAATCGCAAGACAAATTCCGTGTGAACAAGAGTCGATCCTGAAGTCCGACCCTCGCGCATCTCAACAGGACAACCCTCAATCTTGGGCATCTCGAACATTTTGCCCTTAGCCTTACATTCTTCTATGCGCGCCTTTATTGCCGCAATAACACTATCCATACCATTCCCCTTACATCCTTATATTGTAGTACGACTTGCAATAACTAATACAATGGGGTCAGCCCCCACGGTAAAGAAGTCGTTCATTTTCCGCATTCATCTATATAGCAAGAAATACCCATGCGATTATCCCATTTTTAAGTAAGAGCCCTTATGTCAAAACGTCGTTTGATATAAGGATCTCACCTCAGACATTCTCCCATGCCCTATATACTTCAATATACGGCAGTGGGTCAGCAAAGGTTATCTTCATGTGCGAAATCGCCGCTGTTCTATAATCATTCAATTGAACTGTCGCTTTCACAAGTCCCATAATATAACCTAGGGTAATTATGGCCTTCACTTTTGCTTCTGCAGAAATCCCTGTATCGTGTCCCAACCCGAGAATTTTTTCCCATCTTGCAACCATATTAAACAATGAGTGTTGAAATATGTTATAAGCCCGCTCACGTTTACATAGCACTTTCACCACTGCGTAAACCAAACTTTCATCCAAGGGAGAAGCCCAACCAAATATAGAAAGAGCAACCATTATGGACAAATTAAAGACTGTTTCATTATCGTTTTCAAGCAACATCAAGAAAGCATTTCTAGCATCCAAAGCAGCAACTTCTATATGGGAATGAATACTAGAAACAATCATAGCCAACACATTGTCTATCTGAGACGCAATATCATCAGAAAGTGCAACCATCGCATGTAAGCATGGCACACCTTCGGTGCTGAATTGTGAAATCAGGTCATGAATAACTTTCTCAGATATTCCTTTTACATGCGAATACAAGCTTACAATCAATTCACACAGTGCATATGCACGGGCCATTCCCTCCTCGCTTAAGGAAGGCCGTAAAACATTTATAGAAGAATCAAGAACATCGCGTTTCTCTATTAATTCCTTGCATAGTCGCCACTCGAGTTCGACTTTCGCAAGAACTTTCGCCACATCATTGACGCCGAATATCTCCGGCGCCATCTCTGCAGCACTGATAATTCCGCGTATAGCCCTGCTCGATCCATTAGTGATATAATACTCTGAAACTTTAATATTGGAAACAAACCAATCGCTTTCTAGTATATTTTTTAAATACCAAGTTCTATAATCCACATCAGAACAATCAAATATCTCCAGAGTGACATTTTCTTCAAAATCGCCCAGATATGGAACAAATCGATCCAGTTCTTTAGTTACGATTGTCTTTTTAATATCTGCACACTTTTTTTCATCAATACATCCCAAAAGCTTATACAACATAACGGAGGCGAAGCACCAGGAACGAATGCCCTCATTAGAATTCTGCAATCCGCTGATTAGTTCCGCCCAGTCATCCTCATTCACTACAAACCCAGAAAACGCCCTCTTAACTTTTTCTCCCGCACAATCATCATAAATGAGCGAGATTACATTATACAACGGATTTCTTGCCGTTCGGAACGTAAGAGATTCAGAACTCCACGCTAGTGGTTTAATCTTAGCAAACTCCCTTACTAAATTAGGAAGCTCTTGATAGGGTGTTGCCGTCACAAGGCGCTTTGCAAAATCATCCATTCCAGATCCAAATGGTATGAGTTCCGGTTTTGAAAGAGCATGACAAAACCATAAAAGCGCCTTCTGCCTAACATCTTCAGCAATATGACAACAAAGCAACCTTGACGACAACTGTATGTGAACATGAAACATAGATGAAAAAGGCTCCGCTTTACCTTCGTCAAGCATCTTCGAAAGACAATCTAGAGAAAGCATCAGAGTTGATTCCGCAAAATGAATATCAATTCTAGCAAAAGATTCTCTTGTTAAACACTCCTTTGTTATTGCGTCATTGCCATGAAAGCTCAGATATAAGAGAGCCAAAATCGGATATTGTTGGATTGTATCCGCCAATACATGCTTAATCGCATCTGACGATATTGCACACAAAGGCAAACCAAGCTGCTCGACAAAACTGAAATACGAATACCCCGACTCCTTGTCAAATGATGCGCTAACAGTCCTACTTTGAGAATCAAGGTCGTAAGAATCTACGATTTCTTCGGAGACAAGACGAACTGGTGGCTTAGAAAAATATTGATCGAAATACTGAATCTCCTCTCGCACATCGCATCCAAGACCACGCAATTCTAATTGTCGAGACTCAAGTGTGCGATACAGAACCTTGTCGTACTCTTTCCCAAACTCGTTATCCAACACCCATCGCCAAACCGCAATAATCGCACTTTCCATGTGAAGCAGACGCACATCTTCACTATATGAACTCAACTTGCGAACCGAAAGCAATGCTTCTGATAGGCAGCGTTTCGCAGAATCCCAATCCTTAATGGTTGCGTACAGCATACCACAACGTGCCAATGCAAAAGGGGACGACGGATCCGGATTCCAAGCTGAAAGCTCCGCTCTAACTCCGCTAATCGAGAAATGTGATAGCGCAAATAATGCTTTTTGATATAGGAATTCGTTTCTTGCATCATCTGAAACCATTGATGCAAACTTCTCAATCAACATTGCTGTCCTCACCCAAGAATGGACATCCGCCATTTCACGATAACTTCGCAACAGCCTGACCCCTATAAGATAAATCATATCGTAAGAAAGCGAGACTTCAGAGAGATTTCTCCGCCCAAAAGACTTTTGCTGAAATTCATTAGCCCAGTAGTCCAATAAGCGGCACATAAATCTCATTGCTGTTATCGGCAAAGGCCTTAGAGCCTTGTCGAGTCGCCAGATATACTCATAGCAAAACTTTGTTCCAAGTATAAATTCTTCCTGTTTCTGTAGATCTAAATGAATGCTCAGCGCTTTCTCAAGGCTTTTTGCAAGCAAAAAACGCGCATAATGCGGAACACACAGCTTTCCACTGAAAGACTCTCGCTCTTGCTTCCAAACCTCGATGAGAGTCTTTGCATCTAGGATAGGATCTGCAGACAACTGAGGTTGATTTAAATCTATCCAATGTTCCGTATCAATGCACTTATCTTTTAGATAATCGAAAAAAGCCGCATACCCTTCGGAAAACTCCTCGGGGTTCACTTCTCTAAATTTGCATAGAGGAACGACCCTAACGTTTCGTCTTGAAAGCAATGACAAGCGTGAAGATCCTGGTTCTTCCATCGTTATCAAATAGATTGGCTGTCCATTTGCTCCGAGGCAGTCTCTCAGCCAGCCAGCCCACGCGAGAAAATTAGGGTCATCCCCAGAAAAACCAATAAGGCAAAATGTATGTTCAAGAAATGCCTGACGAACAGTATTTACGAACGGCGCATGAGTTTGTGGATACTTACGATAATCCTCGGTCGTCAAAACAAATGGCTTCTCCGACGGGAAACTGCCATGAAGCTTTACAATTCTTCTCCCTTTCGCATATGCAAGCTGATCTGCTTTGACCACAACACTGTAGCACCTACCGATCAATCTTGGGAGTGTGGCCTCAAGTAATGTATCATAATTGGTCGTAAAAACATCTTGCCAGGGGAGGGACAAGAGTTCCTCGTGCAATTTTGAAGGAGGCACCGTACCATCCTTAATGCGTTCCTGGACAATAGCATCAAGAATAGCCCTACCCTTGCTTGCCTCGACTTCATCGGCCAAATCCATTATATTCCAGTAGCAACCTTTCGGCTTATGCGAACCAGGATGCAAAATGGAATAAAAAATATCGCCCAAGTCCGCCCAATCTGGGTAGCCCCTGCTTGCATTCCGGCTGAACCCTGCACCAACCATCACGGCGGCATGGTTAGCATAAAGTCGAGAAGCAATTGTCTGCAAATCACTCTCGAAATCCGCAGGCAAGTTTTCAAATCTTTTGTCCATTAACCCTTTCAAAATTCAAATGCTATTGATTCCGACAAACTTCAAAGAATACCTCATGGTAAAAGAATCGCCACTATTCAAGTTCAACATTCCATCTTCCCTCACTCCAGTTTTCCTTCGCTCCACCACATCACGCAGCTCTCGCGTCCTACCTTCCGACAAGTGGCGCAGTGGTGTGTTTGCTCATTTACGCTGCAAATAGTCTATCCAACGATTCCATATTTCTCAACTCTTCGTAGCCATAAGTTTTCACGCCAAAATCTTCGCCCCACGAATCAATCGCCGCTTTAAGTGATCCAAATTGAGCTTTTGCTGCAAATGCCGGCGTCACGGTGTCCATTACAGCACCCAGTTTGAATGTTTTGGTCAACGAGCCCAAACCTGTTCTCGTTATTCGTCTAAAAGCAAATTCCGCGTGATACACAGCCCTCCTCAATGAAGTCATGTCCTTACTGTATATACCCATCCCCGCCCATATTGCGGACTCACCTATTTTTCGGATTGATGCCGTAAACTGCCATTGCCTCAAATCTGGATGGCTAAACACCTCAAACTTACGAACCTCACCAGACTTTGGCTCCGTCTTATACTTGAACAGCTCTATGACCTTAGTAGTGAATCGCTGATATTGATTTCGGTTATTGACAAAAAGTGTCTCTAAATAAATTGCGTCCAACATTGCAATCTCAAAATGAATCATATCATATATTGCAGAGGTAAGCAGTGCAAAGTCAACAACGCTTTTATAGAAAAACTTACGCTTTCCTGAGACAAAAGGCGTCTCTCGAATTCCATACTGCTCTGTCATATTCTCATAATGAAATCCCTGAGAATCAATTATATTAGAGCATTGCTCTTCCTCTATCTCACTTACATATCCACCATCGGTTACTACATAGCGGTTATCTCGCTTAGTTAAATAAACGGAAATCGCCTCACCGTACAAATCTTCATATGGAGTTATTATCTCTAAGGAATTCCCCCTTTCGCGAGTTCTCCACAAATCTGAAAAGTCGTTCCTTATCGTATCAAACGATAATTTCAATGTCAGCTCATCATTCATCAAACTCCTCCCCAAAATTTGGATCATCACATTGTGACGCGTCTTGAAACAAGGATGATTCAGAAAGAACCTTGAAATTCCCATCAAAACAGACATTGTGGACTTCTGAAAAATGCTTTATCGCTTCTACTCTGTTCCTCGGAAACTGGGCATCGTTGTTTATCACAGCTGTTCTATATGCGATTTCTCGACCCTTGTTATCAAATTCATGAAAATGTGGCGTCGGAATTCTACGTTCCGACAAGGGCAGATCATTCCGATTTGTATGCACATGCCCATCTGCATCAAATCTAAAACTAGGTCTCGTCCCCATAAAGCTATGGCAAAAGAGGTTAATTGAATAATGTCGTTCCGTCTCAGCTCTCTGTTTAACTTCAACAGCAATTTGCTTATCAACAGACAGCTTTTTGGCGGTCAAAAAGTTGGCATTGGAACTTGACCGTTTCAAACAGAAGTCCCCCTTCTGCATAAGCTTTTCCCTGGCCTTAAGTGCAGTATAAGCAGAATAATCATTGATGACTTCTATACATTTCTGAGAACGAGACATACCTACACCTTCCTCACTTTATTCTGCGGTTATTCCGCCGCGCCGCAGCGAACCAGATATCTTTCTTCCACTTATCCTTCGACTACTCTTGTTCGCAGGGACATCTTATTACAAATTATCCAGCCCCAGTTCCTTTTTCGCGAAAGGGTGCCGAGTCTCCATGGTTCTGTCGGCACTCATTAACATTCTCTAGCTATCATCTTCTGTCCGTCGCGGAGCGACGGACCCCCTGAAATTCACATTCATTCGACTACAAGTCAACTTTTCAATCCTGTAAATCTTGTTAATCCTGTGTGAAACACTACACGATCTACTCGGCTATTTTCATTTCGTGTATTTAGTGTATTTCGTGGTTAAATTCTCTGCGTTCCTTTGCGTCCTTTGCGACTCTGCGTTTATATATCTCGCACTACGCTCAGCGACCGCTGCTGCAGCAGATGCCCGACATAAGATCAAATGCATTCGCCATTTCTCTCTTCTCTCATCTCAACAACGGCAATTCCGTCGCGATCCAGCCTCATCTTACCAGCCAACATCTCAATCACCATCATTCCACCAACCACGCCACACAATCCAAACTCACTCTTCCCCACCGCCAGAACCCACCGGCAATTCATTCGTTCCCACCGCCCTCACGCCACACCCAACAAATACAGCCCTTTCCTCAAAGTGGTGCTGGTGTGAGTCAGCTGGGCACAAACCTTTCGATTACCTTTCATCAATTGATCCAAAACGCTGAAGTTAGGGTTGCTTAGACATTCTGACTTAGGGTCTTTAGGGACGATTAGCGTCTTTTAGCGAGGAGCAGGCTCTCTTGATATTAGAATTATAGCGATACAAAACGATTGTGCATGTAGCGATACATGCTTGGGTGGCGAACCAGTCGCCGGAAGTGATCTTCAAAAGCTGCTTTTCGCACATGGGTTGCAAAATTTGGCGAGGGATTGAGATATGTTCACGAATTAGGCGGGATATGCCGATTAGTTAGATATAACGCGAAAGATAGCAATGCATTTCTGTCACAAACCTGTCACAAGAATGTGTGACGGAATG
>OCTX011939895.1_pt1 | contig 11205 bp, 12 predicted proteins | sample 1539691 | NCBI WGS metagenome assembly OCTX01 (sample SAMN02144231, study PRJEB22623) | gut metagenome | biome: sheep rumen | host: Ovis aries | place: New Zealand | reverse complement strand
GCCCCTACTTTAATCTGATCCATGCGGGGTCCTCCTTTCATCATCAGAATAATGAGCTGTATCGTTTTTTTACACGACACAGAGCGAGAAACATTACATTCGTTTAATTAGACATTATTGTCTCTCTGTCATTTTCCTCGTTTGCTATTATAAAGACTATAGATTGTACTCCCCTATCGTGCAGAGTTTTATATAATTCATCGTATTTCTCCGGTTTAAGCATCCATCCCCGGTATATAGCTTTGGAGGGAGAGTTTTCTGTGCCGGTTATCCTGAATTTATCTCCGGCGAGCCATTCATCAAAGTTAAATAGCAGAATATCGAAAAGACCCGTCTCCATGACTGCAAGATATTCCTCATACATGTCTGGGTCGATTTCTCGGTAATTCATAAAACTTCCTGGAAAGACAATTGTCATTTTCTGCATCTTTCTGCTCCTCTGTCAATAAGCATACCTTAACTCATGACATCATTAATTGGATGAATATAAAAGAACCGCCATGCAGTCTTTACTGCGGGGCGGTCCGGAATCACGTTTTAGCTGTTTGTTCGTCAGATGTACGAGGACTTGCAGCATCGAATTATATGACCGTCTGATATGATGCTTTCTGCACGCAGAACAACACACGCGCCTTTAAGCGCTTGGTCTTTAATAATCACATCTGCTTTCATCATACGGTTAATCATTGCGTTTCCCCTCAATTAGTCCATGCAATACGAAATTAGCCTTATTAACTCAAAAGACGTTTTCTATCGATAAGATAATGATACCAGCTGCCTGTAATGAGATAAAGAAAAAAACAGGGTGCTTCGTCAAGCTGGCCTGGTTTTCGACCAACACCAGGCAACTGTACTTACGGAATAGCCAAGATCCAAAATCCTTCTAAATTCCTTCTAAATTCCGCTATTGAAAGCTCAAACTGGAAATAAGTCTTGCACAGCCCCTGTGAGGCTTCGTCCTTCTGTACTCTTCCCCTTACGGATGTCAAAAACCCCAAAAACATAGCAGACCGGACCGGAAGTTGAATTCAACCCAAACGCCAAACCGCCATCCCCTAGACGGATTATGTGGTTTGTGAATTCAATTTCCGGCTGTTTTGTCCCTAATAATATGTATTTTTAGGGACACGTCTTGATTATTGTCCCGATTAGTGTATATTATTAGGGACAGGAGGTGATTCGATGGAAGACGATAGCAAAATTTCCCTGATCACAAAACGGATTGACGAGGCGCCTTTTGGTTCGGCATTTGTTACATCTGATTTTACAGATCTGGCAGAATACGAAACTGCCAAGAAAACTATCTCCCGCTTAGAAAAAAAAGGTACGCTGCGCCGGGTGCTTCGTGGTGTATATGACAAACCAAAGTTCAGTTCCCTTCTTCAGGAATACGCTGCTCCTATTCCTGATCAGATTGCACATGCCATTGCCAGGAACTATAATTGGACTATTTCCGCAAGCGGAAACACAGCTTTGAACCAGCTCGGCCTGTCTACGCAGGTACCGGCTGACTGGTCATATATAAGCAGCGGTCCCTACAAAAAATATACATTTGGTAATATTACATTAACTTTCTCACATCGTTCCAACAGCCAAATGATAGGCATGTCAGAAAAGACACTTCTTCTGATCCAGGCGTTAAAAGCGATCGGCCAGGGGAATGTCAGCGATGCAGAGATAAAGCTGATCAGTAAAAGGCTTTCTTCAGACGAATGTCAGAACATCCTCTCCGAATCCCGTCATACGATCAGCTGGGTCTATGAAGTTATCAAAGAAATCTGTAAGCCAGAAAGGTGATCATATATGTACGAAATTGCTAAGCTTCCCAGTGAAGAGCGTGAAATACTCTTTCAGAACGCAGCAGCCAGAAAGGGTATGAATGCAGCTATCATAGAAAAAGATTTCTGGGTCTGCCTTACACTGGATTATCTATTTCACAAATGCCCGTGGAAGAAGGTTTTTGCGTTCAAAGGCGGTACAAGTCTGTCTAAAGTCTACAGCCTGATTGACCGGTTTTCCGAGGATATCGATTTGATTCTTGACTGGAGAATCGTAGGTTATGGGTACAGCGAGCCATGGGAAAAGCGTTCTAATACGCAGCAGCAGAAATTTATAAACGAATCATCAAATCGCGTAGCTGCTTTCCTGAAAGAAGAATTCCTCCCGGTGTTTAAAGCGGATATGGCTGACTGCGTTGGACGACCGGTTTCCGTTTACATTGACGATGACGATCCTGGAACCGTCAAGTTCGGGTATCCTTGTACTTTTGAAGATGCTTCCATTCTTCAGGAAATCCGGCTATCATAATATACACGCCGCACAATTCATCCTGCGGCGTGTATTCTGTGCCAAGCATTTTGGCCGCGGAAAGAAAAGTGTCATCACTGCTGACACAATTGCAAGATAATCAAGCTTTTAGTTTGTCAAATGCTCCCCAGCGCAAAGGCAGCTCCTAATAACAACCAAAGTAAAATAGCAATGATAAGAATGTCCATTTTTTGTTTCCTCTCTCATATACAACGTGGCAGCCCCTACCGCATGTTCAGCAATCAGTCTCCGATGCCGAAAACCACAGCATCGGCAGAAACATGTCTTCTCTGATAATCCTGATGCTGCATCCCTGGCTTATATATCGCTCTGCTAGCATCCTTTTGTTTGACTTGCCAGTAGTAATCGAATTCTTTCGGTAGTGGCCAACTACGAGATAATCGGTCTCTTTTGTCACATTCTCTTGTGGTACTCCTCCGAGGTCACGGATCCGATCAAAGGCTTCGCTTCTCTTGTAGAACATGAGGATCCCTGTTATGGCGATATGTTTCCCTTTTATGGCAGACTTCTCGGGTGTATTCATGATATTATCCCCGTGATCAGTCCATTGATGGACACTTATTGGTACTCAGGAGCTCCTCCTCCAGGGCATCAATCATTTCAGGCGTGTAAATCTGCATTGAAAAATTGTTAAAGGGATTCATTGCCGGAGAATCTCATTTTTCCCACTTTATTAACGATGTCATTTTCTGTTTTCATACAAATTCCGGGCATAAAAAGGACTCCTTTGAACCGGGTGTTCACAAGGAGTCAGTTTCTAACGAAAGTTCTAACCATCGCCTGTTTATTCTATTTTATTCTGTGTTAGCCGCTATGGAAAACAGCTTGGATAGACCGCTAAGGGGCCTTTTAAGGTGACTTGACACGGCCGGGTAAAACCCTCTCTAGCTTCGGGACGCAGAGGTCGTGGGTTCTCATCCCGTCGCCTCGACTACTTGGCAGGGGCAACCGGAAATGCTTTATTTAAAGGCATTTCCGGTTCTTTTTATGTCCCTGCGAAGGCAGTTCTGACCTCGTGCCATTTGACCTCAGGGGTGGAATGACCTGAGTCTCATATCTTGTTGTACCAAAATACCTCATCGTCTTCATGTCGATGAGGTATTTTCTTCAGGAATTTTTACAGCTCGTTGTCCTTGTTAATAAATCTTTGACGGTACACGGTACCTCCTATTCACCGAACGCAGCGGCAGCAACCTGGTTATAAAGGTACAGCGCCTTGCCGAGGTCGCTCGTTTTTTCATCGGATTTGCGCACGCAGGCCATTGCGTAGGTAAGCACGGATGCTGTGATCGTGTAGGTGTTCGTGCCGTCCGACACGGAATACTCGTGCACATCCTGCAGGTGGTTCGCGTACACGCCCGCACCCGGCGCGAGATAGCGCATGCCGTCATCACGACGCCTGAGAACAGCCTTATCTCCGTCGATCTCGAAAGTGAGCTTGTCCGGGTCGACGCCGGTGAAACCATAGTACAGCCGGAGCGTGTTGTCGGATTCCAGCATCGCTGTGATGCCGCTGATGCTCACGCCATCCGGGAGCCCGCCATCGCGGACTGCGATATAGTCGTTCAGCGTGTCAGCCGACAGCTGGCCCACCTCTTCGCTCACGGACATGCCTTCCGTCACATTAGATTTCTCCCCCTTGGAGCCGGTCGCTTCGTCCCTCATCGAAGGATCCTGCTTCCCGCTTTCGGGCAGGCAAAAGCGGGCAGCTGTCCCCCCTGCCCCGTTTTTATTCAAACAGCTTGAACATTGTCTCCGGGAGTGTGGTGAATCAACAGTATTTTCATCTGATCATGCCATTTATGGTAATTATATCATTACGTAATCGCATCACAATGAGCGCCTTTCGGAACTGCTTTCAGGTCAAAAAAAGCGGCCGCACCACTTTTTCAGTGATGTGGCCGCTGTATCAGCTTAATTATCGATTTCTATATTTTACTCAGTTCTGCTCCTGGTTCAGGTTGAGCAAATCCTTCACCTTGCCGGTGATGTAGATGCCGATGTCTCTGGAAGCGTCGACAGACTGTGCTCCCAGGTGAGGGGTGATGATGAAGTTGTCGCACTCGAACAGAGGGGATGCGAACTCATCGTTGCCGGTAAGGCCTGAGCCTGCAAGCTCGTTCTCCATAACGTCGGAAGCATATCCGCCGATGCGGCCTTCCTTGAGCGCCTCATACATATCCTGCTCGTTGACGATACCGCCGCGGCTCATGTTCAGAACTACAGCGCCGTCCTTCATGGTGGCGATGGACTTCTTGTTGAACATGTTCTTGGTCTCGGGTGTCAGCGGAACATGGATGGAGATGAAATCGGATACACGGATCAGCTCCTCTACGCTCGTTCCCTTAGCTCCTTCTGCGTCGAACTGCTCGGGTCTCAGATAAGGATCATAAGCCACAATGTTCATCTTGAACGCCCTGCCCAGTTCGCCGACGCGGCGGCCGATGCGGCCGAAGCCCATGATGCCCAGGGTCTTTCCGCGGAGCTCTCTGCCTACGAACTTGTACTTGTCCCAGTTGTGGTTCACTTTGACATCGTAGTTCGCGGGAATGGTGTTCCTGGAGATCTCCAGCATCTTCGCGATGGTCAGCTCAGCGACCGCGTTCGCGTTCATGCCGGGTGCATTGAATACCTGGATCCCTTTTTCCTTCGCATAGTCCGTATCGATGTGGTTGGTCCCGACCGCGCAGACACCGATCATCTGCAGTTTCTTCCCCGCGTCAATGATCTCCTTGTCGATCTTGGGATCCACACGCATGATCAGGATGTCATAATCTCCGATCTTCTCCAGCATTTCCGCCTTGGAAAGGGGCTTGCCGTCAGTGGTGGTCACATCCATATACTTCTTGAGTTCTTCTGCGATGCCGGCATAAACCGCATCAGTGATAAGGCATTTCATAATTGGCATATCTCCTTTCGGTCCAGTCTTATAAAAATACCCCGGGCATCCCGGTATAAATCGGGATGCCCGGGTCTTCAATCGTTATTGTTCAGTAGTTCAGAGTATGGATCTCAAATTAGAGCGCTCTGCCCTGCTTGATCATAGCGTTTGCAACCTTCTCAACACCTGCCAGGTTCGCGCCGGCGACCAGGTTGTAGCCAAGGCCATATCTCTCAGCAGCTGCTACGGAGCTGTCATAGATGTTCTTCATGATCCTGTGCAGCCATGTATCAACTTCCTCACCGGACCAGAACAGTCTCTCGGAGTTCTGGGACATTTCCAGAGCGGAAACGGAAACGCCGCCGCAGTTGACTGCCTTGGAAGGAGCAACGATCATGCCCTTCTGATCCATCAGGAAACGAAGAGCTTCGTTGGTCGTAGGCATGTTAGCAACTTCGATGTAGTACTTCACGCCGTTAGCAACGATCTTCTTGGCCTCGTCCATGTTGACATCATTCTGAGTTGCGCAAGGCATTGCGATATCGTAGCCCTTCTGGCCCCAAGGCTTCTGGCCTGCGAAGAACTCGCAGCCGAACTTGTCAGCATAATCCTGGACCTTGTTGCGGCCGGAAGCTCTCATCTCAAGCAGATAGTCGATCTTCTCGGGTGTGCAAACGCCGTCGGGATCATAGATGTATCCGTCAGGTCCGGACAGTGTAACAGCCTTCGCGCCGAGCTCAGCCAGCTTCTTGCAGACGCCCCAGGAAACGTTGCCGAAACCTGCGACTGCAACTTTCTTGCCTTCGATCGGATCGTTCTCGTGCTTCAGAACTTCCTCAAGATAGTAAACCGCGCCGAAGCCGGTTGCTTCCGGACGGAATGCGGAGCCGCCGAACAGCATGTCCTTGCCGGACAGAGCGCCGTTCGCATAAGAAGCGGTCAGCCTTCTCCAAGCGCCGAACATGTAGCCGATCTCACGGCCGCCAACACCGAGGTCGCCTGCGGGGCAGTCAACATCGGGGCCGATGAAGCGGAACAGACCCTGCATGAAGGAACGGCAGAATCTCTGAACTTCCAAGTCGGACTTGCCGTTGGGATCGAAGTCAGAACCACCCTTAGCACCGCCGATCGGCAGAGTGGAAAGAGCATCCTTGAAGACCTGCTCAAAGCCCAGGAACTTGATGATGGAAATATTTACGTTGGGAGCGAAACGAAGACCGCCCTTGTAAGGTCCGATCGCGCTGCTGTACTGAACTCTGTAGCCGGTGTTGACATGCATTCCACCCTTGTCATCTTCCCACGGAACGCGGAACATAACAACTCTCTCCGGAATGACCATTCTCTCGAGGATGGCGTTCTCTTCATACTCCGGATGTGCATCGACGAGCGGGCTGACGGAAGAGAAGACCTCTTCTACAGTCTGGACGAACTCGGGCTGGTCAGCATACTGCTTCTTGACATCAGCAATGACTCTCTCGACATACTTGTTCATAATAAGTGTCCTCCTTTGTAAAATGAAAGTGTACCCCTTTACAGCAAAGATTCTGCCATAAATTTGGATTATTTCATGAAGGAACGCCGTCTCATACCCTCTTCATGAGAGGATTCCTTCCATGATTCCATTATATACTTTTTTTAGGAATTCTGCATTAATAATTCCTGTTATTACCGCTGCTTTCAAACAAAATAAGCAAGCAAAAGATACAGTACGAAGCAGCGGTCACGATGCGACCAGGGGGTTTTGGTCATTCCTTCCAGACAGCTGCCCTGCCCGGCTGTAATAAGCCGGGCAGGAAGCCGGTTAAACCGCTTTACAGGAAGTTCGCGAAAGCAGTGATGATCGCCGCGTTGAAGAAGTCGATGAACAGAGACCCGACCAGCGGCACGATCATGAATGCGACAGGTGCCGGACCATACTGGTTGGTGATCGCCTGCATGTTTGCCATAGCGTTCGGTGTTGCGCCCATTCCGAATCCGCAGAAACCGGAGGAAATGGTAGCTGCATCGTAGTCGCGTCCCATGACGTTGAATACGACGAAGGAAGCATAGAGGAACATGATAACTGTCTGGATCAGCAGGATGACGATCATAGGAAGCGCCAGGCTGACCAGCTGCCACAGTTTCAGGTTGATCATTGCAAGGCCCAGGAAAATGGAGAGGCAGATGTTGCCGAGAGCACCCATTTCGCCCATGGGCATCTTCACGCCGCGTGCTTCCTGCACGTTGCGGATGACTGCGCCGACGATCATTGCGCCGATGTATCCGGGCAGAGTGATGAGCTTGCCGAGGAGTGCAGCAACGACGGTTCCGAGACCGACTGCGATGACGATGTAGATCGCTGCATCCATCAGGTTCTTCTCATCCATTGCTCCTGTATCCTGATCCACGGAAACTTCCGTTGTAGCAGCCGCCGCAGCTCCGACAGACTTCAGGTTGAATTTCCTGATCTTGGAGGTTGCGATCGGTCCGCCGATCATGCAGCCTGAAATCAGACCGTAGGTCGCTGCAGCGACAGCAACGGTGGTAGCATTTTCAACGCCCATTTCCTCAAGGAACGGGCCGAAGGAACCGGCAGTTCCGTGTCCGCCTACCAGCGGGATGGAGCCCATTGCAAGGCCCAGTCTTCCGTCGAGGCCGAAGATCTTGGCGCCGAAGCCGCCGACAAGGTCCTGGATGCAGCACATGACGATCGCAAGGATCAGGAACTTGATAACGCCGATACCGCCCTTCTTCAGCTCGCCGAATGCCGCCATGTAACCGACGGAGCAGAAGAATGCTGTCATGAAGACAGTCTGGAGAGTGGTATCCATGTTGAACTCAACAACGCCCATGGATCTTAAGATCACATGGAGAATAGCAAAGATCAGGCCGCCCACGACGGGTGCCGGAATGCAGTATTTCCTCAGAAACTCAATTTTGTTAACAAGCATGCGGCCGATCACAAGCATGAGGACCGCCAGGCCAGCAGCCTGAAACATATTCAATTCGACAATGTTTTCCATGTTTTTCTCCCTTCCGAATTTGTGGTTTGTTAACTGTTCGATCCGCCCCGCAGAAGTATCCCTGCGATGGCGGACACTGTCGCCGGTGTTGTGTCCGGCAGCAGCGATCTTAGCAAAACCCCCTACTCATTACACTGGTAGCCAAAATTTAAAGAAATTATAAAATCGGGGCTTCAAAAAGTTTCAGAAAGCATCAAAAAGTCGAAAAAAACATTATACGGTGTACTCGCTGAGCATTCGGTCCGCCTGGATCATGAGGCTCTCAATGAACTTTTTAAGGCTGACTTTCCCGCCGTAAGCGCGTTTCCCGCGGATAAAGTCCATTTCCGTGCGCACTTCCTCAAACGGAAAGAGCGTGCTGGAATAATCCGTAAAGGTGTCGTTCATAAAATCCTCGATCCCCAGATGCGCGAGATTGGTAAGACCGGTCTTGACAGCCCGCCGCATGCGCTGTTCCATGCTCTTGGGCGCATCGGAAAGCTCTCCGCAGATGATGCGGACGTTTTCCTGCTGCATGGACATGCTGTTTCCTTTTAAATAAGCACACACCCGGATGATGTCGCCGCTCCCCTTTTCTCCCGCCATGCCGAGAAGCGCCAGAATCTTCTCCACGCTTTTGGTGAATTCATCCCCCTGGTTCTCCGCCGGCGCCTTGGGCTGCGGCTCTGCCTGGGGCTGCGGATCCGGCGTCTGTTCGCGCTGTGCCATAGACGCCGCGGCGGCGGCTTCTCCGGCCGGCAACGCGCCCGCGCTTTCGCCGATCTCGCTCATGAACAGATTGCGCAGCGTGTTCACTGTCCGCTCATTTTTGATCTGCCGGGCCACCGTGGTGAGGACGGACTTCAGCTCGATCAGGTTGATCGGTTTATTAATGAAGAATTCGATCCCCGCATCGTAAGCTTTGCCGATCATGTCTTTGGAGGAGACCTGGGACAGCATGATAAATGCCGCCCTGCAGCCCGCGTTCCTGAGCTTTTTGACCAACTCCGCGCCGTCCATCCCGGGCATCAGAAAATCGACCAGAATGATATCCGGCCTGACCTCCGGCACTTTGCGGATGGCTTCAAAAGGATCCGTGGTGCTGCCCGCTACATCTCCGAGCTCATATTCTTCGATCAGGTCCTCGAGGATCTCGATCATTGTTTCGTCATCTTCAATAATGTAGATAACCATGCTTTCACGCCCTTTCAACGCATCACTTTCTGCCCTGGGCGCGCGGCCTGCGCCGCCCGCAGCTTGTCCTCCGGGATCACGACCTTAAAGCACGTCCTTTCTCCCGGCTCCGACTCCACGGCGATCTTCCCGCCAAAATACTCCTCCACCGACTGCCTGACGCCCACAAGGCCGACACCTCTATAAATATTGCCCGTCTTTCCGTCGAATTTGGTCGAATAGCCGAGCCGGAATATCTTGCCCAGCTGCTTCTTGGATATGCCGGGTCCGTCGTCCTCCACTTCTATGACGAAACAGGGCGTCTCCTCCTGCTTCCTGTCCAGCCGCTCACGCACCGTGATCTTTCCCGCGCGGTGGCTGCTGCCCTCTATGGCTTCAATGGAATTCGAGACCAGATTCTGGAGGATCGTCATCAGCGTGTAGTGGTCCGTCGTGACAAAATCGTCCCTGCATTCGGTGAGAAAGCGGATCTCCAGTCCCAGCTTCCGGATCCTCTCGCTCGCGATCCCCTCCAGGATCTCCAAAAGCTCCCGGAAGGTCATACGCTCCTCCTGGTTCTCCGCGTTGATCGTGCTCTCCAGGCCGTCCATGATCCTGATGTACCCCTTCTTGATCTCATGGACGTCCCTCGCGATGCCCAGCGTCATCCTGCGGATCTCATCCGACGCCCGGCTCATTTCCGCCATTTCATGCAGGCGGTAGGCGCTGCCCATGACCTGTTCGATCTCCTCCGTGCTCTTTCGCATCAGATAGATCTCGCTCTTGAGTCCCGTGATCATCATGAACATGCTCTGATAGCGCTGTTCCTGAATGTCCCGCACCTGCACCTTCCGGAGATTTTCCACCACGAAAAGGAGTATCGCCGCCAGTAAGCTCCTGATCAGCGCAAGGAGGACCAGAATGCCGATCTGCCGGAGTGTCGGTATTCCCGCGCCCGCGATCAGGTTCCTGAGCGCGATCTCCGCGAGATTGGCGCCGAAATCACAGTAGAAAGAGGCAATGACCGCCATAGAAAAGGTCGCCGCCCTCTTGCTGGGGATCTGAAGGCGGAAGATCATGCCGTAAAAAACGTAGTACAGGGCGCCGGGGATCACCTGAAGTACCGTTTGCTCGGGAATATTGCCGTCCCAGCTCACAATCAGTACCCGGAACATAAAAACGATCAGCGCAGTGATGGAGCAGGTCCCGACAGTAGAGATCTGCCTGCCGATCGTCATCAGAAAGAACGGCAGAAGGACGACCGACGGAGAAATGCGGAAATCATTGATAAAAACAGAGAGGTAGACCTGTGAGGTCAGCGCGGTGACAGCCCCGATCAGTATGCTGATCCGAAGGGAATAAAAATTCCGGTCCTCCCCCATGCCTTCCTCCTTTCTCCTGTTCCTTCCTTAAATATGTATCACAATATGTATCATCAGTACGGATCATCCGGATCGTGTATCCCGGGGATCGCGTATTCTCCTGACAGTAAATCCTCAGGATCGCGCATCCTCGAGCGTCCCCCGGATATTCTCCGCGAATGCGCGGATCCGGTCGTCGATTCCCGGGAGCGTGAGCGCCTGTCCCGCGTTGTTGGCCGTCTCCAGCAGCGCGAAACGCGGCGGCAGGTAAAATGTCTTGTTCATATTCAGCGCCGCGATGAGCTGCTCCGCCACGATATCGCTGCCGGAGTACCCGGACACCACCACCGCGAACAGCGCCTTATCGTAGAAGCGCACCTGGCGGAACAGTGCGGTCAGCCGGTTGATGAAGGCTGTCAGGTTGGCGGCCAGCGCGTCATTGTAGTTGGCGCAGAGCATCACTAAGGCATCCGCTTCGCGG
>OCTX011841464.1_pt1 | contig 11207 bp, 9 predicted proteins | sample 1539691 | NCBI WGS metagenome assembly OCTX01 (sample SAMN02144231, study PRJEB22623) | gut metagenome | biome: sheep rumen | host: Ovis aries | place: New Zealand | reverse complement strand
CGTCCGGCACAACTGCTCCATCCGGCACGACTGAACCATCCGGCACGACTGCCCCATCCGGCACGGACAAGCCCGCAGGGACGGATAAACCTTCCGGAACAGAGAAGCCTTCCGGAACGGACAGCGGCAGTTCCTCCGGGGGAACGACTCCGCCGATCGAACTTCTGACTCCCAGACAGATTCTGGACGCGTCACCGTACTGGGTTAATGAGGATGGGACCATCGGCTTCATGGCAACTGCCGGCGGTAACTTTGACATCATGATCGGAGAGGATGTTTTTAAAACCACGCAGATCATGACCGGATTTGAGGACGTGTATAATTCTTTCACCTATAACATGATCGTCGAAGTGGAGAATTACCAGAGCGGCGTGATCGCCACGTTCCCGCTGTACTGCTTCCAGGATACTGAGGACGGAAGCGTCGGCATGCGTATGATGACATGGGAAAATGAAGTCCTTCTTTTGCTGCCCACGGACAAAAACCCGCTTGCGAAATTTGCGCAATGACCATCTGAGTTTCTTCCAGAGCCGCCGGGCATCCGTTGCCGCGGCGGCTCTGTTTTTTGTCTGCGCCGTTGTTGATGGAACAGGCTGTGCGGTATAATAAAACAAGAAAATAAACAGACAGGAGGGACAGCGTATGCAGTCCGCAAAAGAATTTATTGCATTGAATAAGGATGCTCTGATCCGCGACCTCGGAAGACTTGTCGCTATCAACAGTGTTAAAGGGGAGCCTGCTCCCGGCGCACCGTTCGGCGAGAACGTGCATAAAGTCGAGATGGAAGCGCTGAAGATCGCGGAGGAACTGGGTTTCGAGGAAACGCATGACTGTGAGGGCTATATCGGATATGCCCATTTCGGCCCCCAGGAGAAGTATCTCGGCATCATCGGACATATGGACGTCGTTCCTGTGACGGACGGCTGGTTCCGGGATCCCTTCGAGATGTTTGAAAAGGACGGATATCTGGTCGGGCGCGGAACCGGTGACGACAAGGGACCGATGCTCGCTGCCATGTACGCATGCAAATATCTTATTGAGAATAAGATCCCGTTGCGCTACGGTCTGCGTGCGCTCATCGGATGCGATGAAGAGTGCGGAATGAATGATCTGCCGCATTATCTGGAAAACTATCCTGCTCCCGTTTTCGCTTTCACACCGGACGCCGGTTTCCCTGTGGGCAACGGAGAAAAGGGCATCTTTGAAGCGGATCTGGTGAGTCCTTCGGTGGCGGACCGGATCGTCGATCTGTGGGGCGGCATTGCGTCCAACGTTGTTCCGGATACCTGCAGGGTCACGCTGAAAGGCGTTTCCGCAGATGCGCTGCGTGAGGCGGCGGGCGACAATGACAGATATACAGTCACGGAAGAAGACGACCGGGTCACGGTCACTGCGCAGGGTGTCGCCGCTCATGCAGGCATGCCTTTCGACTCCGTCAACGCCAACGGTCTGATTGCGGATCTGCTGCTGAAGGCCGATGTGCTGGAGGGTGCGGAGAAACATGCCATTGAGTTTCTCGCGAAGGTGACTGAGAATGTCTACGGCACTTTTGAAGGCATTGACGGCGAGGATGGTCTCTTTGCGCCGACGACTCTGATCTGCGGCATGGTGCGCAGACAGGACGACGGCAGTTTCCTCGTGAATGTGAACAGCAGATACAATACTTCCGTCAAGCCGGAAGAAGTGGAACAGCGTGTGGCCGCCACCGCGGAGGCGTGGGGCTATCATGTCGCCGGTATGGACAACTCCGGACCGTTTTACATGGATCCGGAGCATCCCGCTGTGAAACTGATGTGCGAGATCTACAACGAGGTAACAGGGGAGAACGAAAAACCATTCGTCATGAGCGGAGGCACCTACGCCCGGCACATGGAGAATACGGTCTCCTTCGGATGCGAGATGCCCAATGAAAAGGCGCCGGACTGGGTCGGTAGCGCGCACATGACCAATGAGGGCATGTCGATCGATACCCTTCTCAAAGCTGTTGAGATCTATATCGAAACGCTGGTCCGTCTGCAGAACGTTGATTTTTGACAGAAAACTAATCAATAAAAGGGAGAACGGATATGGATAAGAAAGCACTGAAAACCGCAGCGATCGCCTCTGTCGCATTCGCCGCCGTCGGTACCGCGGGTGCGCTGACCTATCGCGCGTTCCGGAAATTGTTCCCGAAACCACATGCAGTGGAAGGGAAAAATGCGCCTCTCAGCGTCGAAAAACTGGAAGTTCCCTATGAAGACAAGATGCTCTATGGACTGATGCTCAGACCCAAAGACCGGGAGGGGAAACTGCCCACGGTCATCTGCAGCCATGGTTTCAACAGTTCTTATCAGTATTTCAACCTCTCTGTCGGGCGCTCTCTCGCCATGAGCGGTTTTGCCGTCTACTGTTTTGACTTCTACGGCGGAAGTATGCATGGAAAGAGCGGCGGAAAAATGACGGAGATGTCCGTTTTCGACGAGCGGGAGCAGCTGGACGCTGTGATTGACAGGATCAAGCAGGAACCATATGTGGATACGGACAATCTGTTCCTGATTGGTGAGAGCCAGGGCGGATTCGTAACGGCTATTACCGCCGGCAGGCACAATGAGGATGTGAGAGCGGTGGTGCTCTTCTATCCCGCATTCTGTATCCAGGACGATATGCGCAAGCGGTTCGACTCCGTTGACGATGTGCCGGAGACCGTTAAGGTGTTTGGTGCAACGGTGGGCAGACATTATTATGAAGGACTCTTTGATTTCGATCTCTATGCCGAGATCGCGAAGTACGAAGGCCCCGTGCTCGTCATCCACGGTGACGGGGACACCATTGTGGATGTTTCCTACGGTGTTACCGGGGCGGAAACATATAAGGATGCGGAACTGGAGATCCTGCCCGGAGAGGAGCACGGTTTCTCCGCTGAAGGAAAGACGAAAGCAACAGAACTGTCTTACAGGTTCTTCAAAAAGCACATGTCTCCGTGAGGAATCTGTTCTGCGGAATCAATTGAATATAAAAGACGGCGGTCCGCTATGGATCGCCGTCTTTTTTTCTGTTTGTTTTGATCAGTTGGTCGGATTTTCACCGAGTATGAAGCGGCGGATGTCCGCAGCCAGTTCCCGGGTATTTTCCTCTGAGATATAAATCATGTGTCCGGAACGGTAGCCCTTCACGGAGATCCGGTCTTTCGGAAGACCTGCGTGATCCATGGTGTAGTATACGAAACCGATCTCGGTGCAGTCGTCATACCAGCCATTGGCAAAGAATGTCCTCATGCCAAAGGTGGAGGTCATGGCGGTCCGGAGCCGTTCTGCGGTCGTGCCGCCCTTGGCCTCTTCATTCCATGCGTACTTATCATCCTTGTCCTTGTAGAACATGTACGTGAGATACTGACGGTCCAGTTTGACGTTCAGATAGGGAAGGATAACGCCGTTGAGCGCGGAATAGAAAAACGCGTCATAGCGGTCTCCGGTCGCGTCAGTCCATGGACCGACTTGCTCCTCGACTTTTCCGGGCATCAGCAACGGACGGGTGAGACGTCCGTCATATCTTGAGCAGGCCAGCCCTTTTTTCTTGATGACCTCGCTCCGGAAGGAATCCTCATCAATCTTGAGTGCTCTGGCTTCCAGGAACTCTTTAGACACGCCGGTGTAATACATGATCTTTTTGATGATCCGCTCCCGTTCCTTGCCGGTGAGCGCTTCTCCCTGATAGAGTGCCAGCAGGTAGTCGTGATCCGCGAAAGCCTTCGCTTCTTTCACGAATTCTTCGACAGTCTGATCCGAGGGATGATTGTGATAGTGGTTGATGGCGGCAAAGGTGGGGAAGAAGAGTACGGAATCCTCCACCTGGACTTCGCGGTTGAAGTATTTTCCGATGGTAACGGTGTTGCCGATCATAACGATGCCGTCGAAGCGCAGTCCGTATCCGCGTTCTTTTCCCATTCCTGCTGCGATACCTGCGGCAGTTGCGCTGCGGGTGCATCCGTAGGACTCGCCGATCAGATATTTGGGAGAGAGCCAGCGGTTATACCGGTGGCACCAGCTCTCGATGAAGGTCAGGAGCGCTTCCGCGTCTTCCTCGATTCCGAAAAAGTCCTTGGCGTGTTCCTGATCAAACAGGACGCCGTAGCCCGTTCCCACGGGATCGATGATGACCAGATCCGCCACATCCAGCAGGCAGTCCGGGTTGTCGATCACTTCATAGGGCGGCAGTGAGGTGGGACGGTCCACTTCCGGCTCGTATTTGACGCGTTTGGTTCCGAAGAAGCCAGCGTGCACATACATGGAACAGCTGCCGGGTCCGCCGTTGTAAGCAAAGATGACCGGACGGTTGGGATCCGGATCCGTCTTGTTGAAATACGAATAGGAGAACAGAGTGGCGATAGCCTTTCCCGCATTGTCATAGAAGACATTGTCTTCGCAGACCGTATGATAGGCGATTTCCTGTCCGCCAAGGGTGATGGTATGGTCGCTCTCGAACCGTTTCGGCTCAAAAGCGGCAGCATCGAATTTTTCAGTCTTGTACATATGCCGACTCCTTCCGGGTAAGTACGCAGGATCTGCATCCTGCTTCATTTTCAACTGTACCCATTATATTCCCGATATTTGCAGTGCGGCAACAAAAGCGGGCATGCGTGAATGGGAACAGGCAATGTGAATGATGCCGGTCGGTAGATGCTATAATGGGTAGGGATCACAGATACGGATGGTTCGCAGATCAGGGAAACTGCCGGTCTGACACCGTTTGCAGGGTAAAAAAACGATCTTTCAGCATCAATCATCACAGAGTCACAGTTCGGATCTAATCAAATGGAAAACAAGAACAGGAACAGACTGGCATATATCATTTCCATGCTGACCTTCGGCACGATTGCGCCATTCGTCAGGGCAATTCCGGTATCTTCCGGAGAAGTCGCGCTGTACCGCGCCGTACTTGCGGCGCTGCTCATCGGCGTTTATCTGGCGGCAACAGGAAAGAAGATCCCTGTGAAAAGCGCTGGGAAGGACGTGCTGCTCCTGTTGCTGTCCGGTGCGGTGATGGGATTCAACTGGATCTTCCTGTTTGAAGCGTACAAATATACGACGGTCTCCGTTGCGACACTGAGTTATTATTTCGCCCCGTCGATCGTCACGGCAGTGTCCGTGATTCTGTTCCGGGAGCCTCTGGGAAGGAGACAGATCTTCTGCTTTATCGGCTCCACGCTGGGACTGATCCTCATCACAGGAGTTCAGGGAAGCAACGGCGGCTCTGACTGGATCGGGATCCTGTTCGGACTGGCAGCGGCCGTGTTCTACGCCTGCGTTATCCTGTTCAACAAGAGGATCCGTTCCGTGGAAGGGATCCAGCGCACATTTCTGCAGTTTCTAGCCGCCATTGCCGCGGTGCTGCCCTATGTTGCCCTGACAGAAGGTTTTCATCTGTCCGCTCTGGACGGGAAGGGATGGGCTGCCCTGCTGACGGTGGGACTCATACACACCGGAATCACATACTGCCTGTATTTCGGTTCCGTGAAGGAGATGCCTGGACAGCAGGCTGCAGTTCTGGGTTATCTGGATCCGCTGGCTGCGGTGTTCATCTCCGTGGCGTTCCTCGGGGAGCGGCTGTCCGTCGCGCAGTGGGTCGGTGCTTCGATGATCCTGGTGTTCTCGGTCTGGAACGAACTGCCGTCTGGCGGGAAGAAGCGGCAGTAAATGACCGGACCGCGCTTTCTCCGCGGGTTGACGTTTTTGGTTTGTAGTATAATTTCCTTAGACATATAAACACTGAACGGAAGGGAGATCGAATATGAGTAAATTAAATGATTTTCTGACACAGGCAGGCGTCTTCTATCTGGCGACCTGCGACGGAGATCAGCCGAAGTCCCGCCCTCTGGGACTCCATTTCGAAAAGGATGGCAAAGTCCTGTTCGGCATCGGCGATTTCAAGGCCGTATACCGCCAGATGCAGGCGAACCCCAAGGTGGAAATCGTAGCTTGTACACCGGACCGGAACTGGCTGCGCTATACGGGCACCGCGGTGTTTGAGACGGATCCCGCCTATGCGGAAGCCGCTCTGGAAGGCGCGCCGTACCTTCGCAGTATCTATAACGAGGAGACAGGAAAGAAACTGGCGGTTTTCTATCTTACGGACGCAAAGGCCGTGAAGATCGATATGGCCGGCAACGAAGAGGATCTCTTGGACTGATCCGGAACAGGGAAAACATGTCAGCAATGGAAGAAAAAGTGAAACAGCTCACTGAACAGGGCAGAGCGTTCGTCTCCCGTTGGGAGATCACGGATCCCGATCTGGAGGGCTACGAAACGGATCAGGAACTGAAACGCCCGCAGCCACCGCTGGCCAAGGCACCGATGACGGATAACTCCATCGAGCTGCCTAAGGACTTCTCCGGACTGCGTTCGGACAGGGATTTTCTGGATATCGTCAACGCCCGGGAAAGTCACCGTGTGTACACCGGCGAGCCCATGACTCTCACGGAACTGTCCTACCTGCTTTGGTGTACCCAGGGTGTCAAGGAGATCCGGGGAAGATCCTACGCCACGCTTAGGACTGTGCCCTGCGGCGGGGCGCGGCACGAATTTGAGTGCTATTTCGCTTCCAGAAACGTGGAGGGTCTGGAGCCGGGTCTGTATCATTACCTGCCGATGCACCACCGGATCGAGTTTCTCGGATGTCCCGATGATCTGGACTGGTTCATCCGTCTGTCTCTCTGCGGGCAGGCCTGGGCGGCAACTGCCAATGTAGTGTTCTATTACAGCGCAGTCTTCTACCGTGCGGAATGGCGTTACGGCGTCACCGCCCACAGGGTGCTGCTGATCGACGCCGGCCATATCACGGAAAACATGTACCTGGCGGCGACTGCGATCGGACTGGGCGGATGTGCCATCGGTGCGGTGGACGGTCACCTTGCAGATTCCGCTTTCGGACTGGACGGAGTGGAAGAGGCCTCTTTCTATGCGATGCCTGTAGGTAAGGTTTCTGCGAATGATAAAAAGAAGGAGAAAGCCTTCTACGCCTTTGTGGACGAACAGGGACTGTGATCTGTTCATCAATAAGAAGATCCGCGGAACGGTGCACAATTCCATTCCGCGGATCATATTATTCACCTGACGGAGAGGAGAATGTCAGGCTTTTTTTCCTTCCAGTCTGATAAGGGCAGTGGTAATCACAAAGCAGAGGATGCAGCCGATCAGAGGAAGTGTAACCATTCCTGCCTCAAAGAAGCGAAGGACCGGTTCCGGCTGAACGATTATTTCGTTGCTGCTTGCAGGGGCGACATATCCCAGTGCATTGATCCCCATCAGTATGCCGCTCTGAACCATTCCCACAGTGAGGTTCTGGAAAACTGCGGTCATGGAAGCGCCGAGAGAATCGTAACGGACGCCTTCTTTTTGTTCGATCTTTTCGATAACATCGGACATCATGGCCACAGACATCATGGATGGAATCGCTCCGATGGACTTTATGAACATTCCGACAAGCGTGAGAGTGAAATTGCCCCTGACCAGCATGATGAATGCAAGTCCTGCGGCACTGAGCAGGAAGCCGACCTGCATCACACGGTATTTGCCGTATTTGCGCACCAGCGGCCAGACTGCGAAGACGCCCAAACCAAGCGGAAACTGACCGATCACGTTCAGGAGCGCCTGATATTTTGCGCCGGCTTGCACGCTCTGCCCCCAGACCCAGTTGCAGTAATAAATTATAGTGTTGTTCTGAAGAGCGCCGTCCAGCATCTTCAGGAAAAGAAGAAGCATGACCAGGACCCATTCTCTGTGGTGAAGGCTGTCACGGAACTGCTGCATCAGCGGAACGGACTTTTTCTCCACGCCGACGCGTTCCAGTGTGAACCAGTATTCGATCAGTGCAGCAGGAATCGCAATGACGGAGAGGATCAGCATAAAAGAAAACCATCTGTTCATCGCGGCGTCACCGACACCGATAGCACTGATGATGAAGGGCATAATGACTGCGCTGAGTGTGCCGGGGATCATCGCTTCCGACACATTTTTGAACAGGGTCAGTTTGTCGCGTTCTTTGGAATCACGGGATGCCCTAGGGATCATCATGTTGTGGGCAAGACCGTAGATATTGTAAGCGATCACGAAGAAGAAGTTATAACTGAACAGGATCCACGCCACCTGTACCTGATAGGATGCCTTCGGTATTGAATACAGCATGATTCCCGCGGCGGGCATCAGGATACCGGAAAAAAGCAACCATGGACGTGCTCTGCCCTGAGAAGTGTTCGTATGGTTGATGAGGCCTGAAAAAACGACGTTCATGACCGCGACCAGGATCTTGGAAACGATGGGCATGATCACGATCAGTGATCCGCTGATTCCTACCACGTCCGTATAGAACTGCATCAGGTATGTTCCGGATAGAGCGGAAATCATCAGGTACATGAGACTGGGGCCGATCAGGTAACCGAGAAAGAGTTCGGCCTTTCCGATTTTTTCTGTATTGATTCTGCTTTTCAGCAGGGGATTGTTCCAGTTGATCATCGCAATACTCCAACAGTGTGTTTGTTTTATGAACCCAGTATAAAGACAGAGCGTCTGCGGAACAACAACAGAAATCAGATTGTTGTCGGGATAATTAAATGCGGATGGATCATCCCGCAATCATGAGTCTGGTTGAGTATGGGATACCTGATGAGGACAAGACCGGGTTACCGTAGCGGTACATACTGTATCTTAGAGCGATCAGCGGATATAATTAGTTCAGTTCAGAATTTGCTGGATCCGATGGGATCTGCTGTAAGGAGTGAAAGCATTGAAAACACGGATATTTGACATAAGGACCTCAGCCAGGTCGGAGATGGTCGACATCACGGAAAAAGTTAGGCTTGCTGTGAGGGAGAGCGGCATAACAGATGGAACAGTGACGGTCTTCGTGCCGCATACGACAGCCAGCGTCACGATCAATGAAAACGCCGATCCGGATGTTGTCAGGGATATGCTTTACGAACTGGACAGGATGGTCCCTTGGGAAGACGGTTATCTTCACTTTGAAGGAAATGCCGCGGCACACATAAAGGCAACCATGACCGGTGCATCCGAACAGGTGATACTGGAGAACGGAAGACTCCTGCTTGGTACCTGGCAGGGAATCTATTTCTGCGAGTACGACGGCCCCAGAAACAGGCATTTTCTGGTCAAAATCACTGAGGACTGACCGGATAACCCGGACAAGTAGAACCGGCACAGCCCGCCGGTGTTCCGCATCAAGAGAGTGGAACAGCAGTATAAAAAAGAGCCGGACAGAACTGTCTCGCACCATGAGACAGCTTTGCCGCGGCTCTATTTTTTCATTCAATGCTTCAGGACGATACGAGCACGAAAAGCCCTGAGATAAGCACCATAAAGACAGCTAGGATCAGGATACAGGGCGGCAGATACAGAAAAGGAAAAGGGATCCATTTGTGGAAGATTTCCAGAATATAATTGCCTTCCGTTTCGATCGAGAAGAAGTAGTTCGCGTTCGGATACAGACCGCTCCATCGCATGAGCATATTGATCACACTGATAAAAAACAGTATAAGAAGGGCGGTCAGCAGCGCGGGCAGGATGTCGCTGAACGCTGGTCTGTAGAGATCAAAAGTGGCCATTGCCAGCCCTTCGATCAGGATCATAAAATGAGTGCCGAAAAAACCGAACATTCTCGGAAGAAAAATGGAGCGGTCCTCGAATTCCTTTCCCTGCATGATCAATGCCATCAGCGCTCCAAGAGGAGCGGAGAAAAAGCAGAAGGCTTCCAACGGCCTGATCCGGAAGAGTACGGCGAAGGGAATGAACAGCATGTTGATGTTGCAGAGATGCAGCGGGAGTTCGCCCCACCAGTTGAATTTTCCCATGCCTTTTGATGCTTTGATGACGCTGTATTCTTCATCTAAGGAGAGATAGTATTTGTAGACAAAAAAACGGCGGTTGTAAAAGCGCACATCGCGGCGAGAACGATCCTGCGTGTCGTTTCGCTTTCTTCCTTCAGAGCGGCAGATAGTACAGTCAGGAAAAGAAGAAAGAGGGAAAGCAAAGTGAAAAACAAATTGTTGCCCGGTTTCAGGACCCACCTGTCTCCGTTTGTTTTTGGCATCAAATCAGCAGACCCTCCCTCCTTCCCTCTGTTTTTGACTGAATGGATATTAAAAATAGTATATTACATCTGCAATGGACGGACTCCGCTCATTACGGTATGGAAACAGGCGGCATGTAGATAGAACGTGCCGCCTGAAATGATATAAATCGGAAAATGCCGGTTGATCAAACTGGTCAGTCTGCTTGGAGCGCTTCCTCCGGGACATTGCCTTCCCCGTGACGGACCTGTGTCATGAAGCAGAGACCTACGGCGGAGATCGCAGCGGCAAAGACGACAGCTGCCGTTTCGGTGCCGAAGACGCCGACCAGCCAGCCGATGACTGTCGGGCAGACTACCGCGGCGGAGAAGGTGCCGAAGTAATAGTATCCGGTGAAGGCGCCGAAACGTTCTGGCCCGCCGATGGCAAGCATGATGGGCAGCGTGTTGAAGGTGGTCAGACCGTTGCCGAACTGCATGAGACCGTATCCGATGATCAGCGGGATGGTGTAGTCTTTCAGACCGACGCGGGTCATGACTGCCATAAAGACATAGGCGGAGATGCTGGTGGCAAGACCGATCATAATAGTCCTGCGCCTGCCGAACTTTCTTCCGCAGTAGCCGGAGAGGATGGCGATGGGGGCTGCGGAGATCGTGCCGATGGTCTTGATCAGTGAAGCCTTGGTGGAGGCAATATCCAGGATCTTTGTTGCGAACAGGGTGTAATAGGTGCCGAAGCCGTCATTGCCGCCGGAGATGCAGAACAGTGCAAGCATCATGATGAACATGCTGCGTTTCACATCCGGAGCGAGACCGAGGGTATCGATACCCAGAAGCTTACGGTCGTCTTCTTTGGATACCTCCTTTTTCGGTTCATCACGGTTATCCTTGAAACGGACGGTCAGCATTACGACTCCGATGAGCAGCAGGGATACCAGTGAACTGACGAGAAAGATGGAGGAGAAGTCGCCGTTGTCGATCCTTGTTTTATAGCCCATTCCACTGAGCAGGGAGGGCACGACGCCGATAATGATGGTCCAAACGGAGGAGGTGATGTTGACGATGGCGTTGGCGTCGCCCTGATACTTGATAGGGACCATGTCCGGCATGATGGAGACGCAAGGCGCGCGCCAGGTGGACATCACGAAGTT
>OCTX012286220.1_pt1 | contig 11209 bp, 14 predicted proteins | sample 1539691 | NCBI WGS metagenome assembly OCTX01 (sample SAMN02144231, study PRJEB22623) | gut metagenome | biome: sheep rumen | host: Ovis aries | place: New Zealand | reverse complement strand
GCAACGGCTGGCACCTCACGAGCCACCCCGAGGAGAACAGCGTGAGGCTCGACGCGACACGGGCGCGACGATAGGGCCCGCGACTGGAGGTGACGCGCGTGGGACTGTTCGACGACCTCAACATAGACCTCGGGGGCATCGACCTCTCCGCCTTCGACCCGGCGGACTTCAAGGGCGAGCCCGAGGAGGACGACCCGATGGAGGACGCCATATGGACGCGCCCCGTAGTGCGCCGCCCCAAGGTGGTGTGCTACGAGCATGCCCAGGACTTCGCGCGGGCGCTCACGATAGACAACGAGACGGAGACCTTCGCCTACGTGGCGGGCGGCTTCGTGTTCGGCGACTTCCTCGAGGCCCTCGTGGAGGACCGCCGCCTCACCGTGAGGCGCCTGGGCATGCAGATGCTCAGCCTCAACGACGAGAACATCGACTCCCTGCGCAACGTCGTGGAGATGTGCGGCACCGAGCGGCTCGACCTCTGCCTCTCCGGCTACTGGTACTCGACCGAGCTCCACAAGGGCGGCGTCGTCGGGTACCTCTTCGACCAGCTGGACCTCGAGGGGCTCGAGCTCCACGTGGCCATAGCCGAGCTGCACTGCAAGGTCGTGACCATCGAGACGTGGGCGGGCAACCGCCTCACCATGCAGGGGAGCGCGAACCTGCGCAGCTCCAACAGCATCGAGCAGATCCACATAAGCCCCGACCCGGCACTCTGGGAGTTCTGCCAGGGCGTGACCGACCGGATCGTGGGCGCCTACGACGTGCTCATGCAGGAGAGAAGAAGGAACCACCAGAGAAGCAGGCGATTCGGAGGGAAGAGGCTATGGCAGGCGATCAGGGATACGGACGCTCCCAGCGCGGGCGCGGAAGCGGCAGGGGCGGGAGCGCCAAGCAGCGACGCGCCCAGCGTAGCGAACGGCAGCAGCGAGGGTCCGAAACGAGGGACCGAGGCGGCAGAACCTCCACGTACCGACCCGCGAGCATCTACGACGACAGCGAGTTCCCGTTCTAGGGGCGAGGCGTAGCCCATGGCGGCAGGCAAGTGGCAGCTGTGGGAGGACGACCCGGCCCAGCTGGAGAGGATCACCAACTGGGCCGCGAACGGCCTCACCAACGAGGAGATAGCACGGAGCATGGGCATCCACCGCTCGACGCTGCGCGAGTGGGTGAAGGCCCATCCCGCCATATCCGACGCGCTAAAAAGGGGTCGGCTCATGGCATGCGAGGCCATCGAGAACGCCCTGTTCAAGCGCGCCACCGGCATGCAGCTCACCGAGACCGTGGAGGAGTTCGACGGCGCGATCGTTGACGGAAAGCCCGCCAACGGCTCGATCAAGAAGCGCGTGACCACCCGCCAGGTGCCGCCCGACACGGGCGCCATCATCTTCTACCTCAAGAACCGCATGCCCGACCGCTACGCCGACCGCCGCGAGACGAAGGTGGACGTGAGCGCGCCGGTTATCGCCCTGGGCATCGACCCCGCGAGGGCAGCGGAGTGAGCGCCGCCGACCTCTGCATCGCCAGGTTCCACCGGATCCTCGCCGACGTGTTCGCCGAGGACGGCCACGCCGAGTACTGGATGAAGGGCGGCCGCGGCTCCACCAAGTCGTCCTTCATAAGCCTCTGCATCGTCCTGCTGATCGTGCACTTTCCCAAGGCCAACGCCGTGATCCTGCGCCGGGTATCCAACACCCTGCGCGATTCGGTATACAACCAGGTGCTCTGGGCCATAGACGCCCTCGGGCTCGCGTCGTGGTTCCACGCGACGGTCTCGCCCATGGAGGTGACCTACCTCCCCACTGGCCAGAAGATCAAGTTCATGGGGCTCGACGACCCGCTCAAGACCAAGGGCACCAAGTTCACGGTCGGGTACTGCGCGGTGCAGTGGTTCGAGGAGCTCGACCAGTTCAACGGGTGGGAGCAGGTCTCCAGCGCGCTCAGGTCGTTCAAGCGCGGCGGCTCGCGCTTCTGGACGTTCTACAGCTACAACCCGCCCCAGACCATGTGGAGCTGGGTCAACGCACAGGCGCTCGAGATGGAACGCAAGCCCGGATGCCTCGTGGACCACTCCAGCTACCTCGACGTGATCGAGGCCGGCCATGCCGACTGGCTGGGCCCCGCGTTCGTGGCCGACGCCGAGTACGAGCGCGACGAGCACCCGACGCACTACCGATGGGAGTTCCTGGGGGAGATCACCGGCACCGGCGGCACCGTGTTCGAGAACCTGCGCAAGGTGACGGTCACCGACGAGGAGATAGCGACCTTCGACAACCCGCGCAACGGCATCGACTGGGGATGGTTCCCCGACCCGTGGCGCCTCGTGCGCTGCGAGTGGCAGCCGGGCAGGCGCCGTCTCGTGATCTTCGACGAGAGGAGCGCCAACCGCACGACGCCGGCCGACACGGCGCGCATCACCCGCGCGGCGCTCACCTACCCCGACCGGAGGGGCGCCGAGCCCACGTTCCACGACCAGACCGTCCTCTGCGACGACGCCAACCCCGCCGACATAGCGGTGTACCGGCGCGAGGGCGTGAGGGCGCGCGCCGCCGGCAAGGGCAACATGCGCAAGCCCTCCTACGAGTGGCTCGCCGGGCTCAGGGAGATCGCCATCGACCCCGCGCGGTGCCCGCTCACCTTCGAGGAGTTCGCCCTGTGCGAGTTCGACAAGGACCGGGACGGCAACTGGGTGGACGACTACCCGGACGGAAACGACCACAGCATCGACGCGGTGCGCTACGCGATGATGCGCGAGATTCAGCGAGGAAGGTAGGCCCATGGCGACCAACAACCAGAGCAGCCTGCCGAGCTGCGTCCTTGAGGCGCTGCGCGGTATGGGATTCAGGCCCGACGACTCCATGCGCGCGCAGGCGCAGGAGTGGTGGGAGTGGTACACGGCGAAGGCCACGTGGTACGACAAGACCGAGCAGGTGGACGGCCACAGCTTCAAGGTGCGCCGCAACACGCTCCACCCCGCGCGCCGCGTGTGCCGCGAGTGGGCGAGCGCCATCCTCGACGACGACGGCACGAAGGTGGCCGCCGAGCTCGACGAGGTGACCGACCTACTCGAGGGGTGGGTGACCTCCACCCGGTTCATACCGACCGCGCAGCGCGCCCTCGAGCGCGCCTTCGGCGTGGGCACCGGCGCCCTCGCCCTGTGGTTCGACGTTGACGAGGAGGGCGTGGACATTCGAGCCCGGCGCTACGACGCCCGCACGATCCTCCCGCTCTCGTGGGACGACGACGGCGTGAGCGAGTGCGCGTTCGTGACCCGCGCCTACGTTGACGGCAAGGCCGTGCACCAGCTCCAGGCGCACCTCGTGGACGAGGCGACCGGGCACTACCACGTGACCACCCGCCTCTTCGACGAGAGGAGCGGCGAGGAGCAGCATCCCGACGGGATCCTCCACGACTTCGAGACGGGCAGCGACCTCCCCACGTTCGCCATCATCCGCCCGGCCGTCGACAACGTGTACGCCGAGGGCACCTACATGGGCCAGAGCGTGTTCGCCGACGCCATCGACGCGGTGAAGGGCGTGGATAACGCCTTCGACTCCATGCAACGGGAGATCGACGCCACGAAGGTGAAGGTGTTCATGGACGAGGCCCTCTTCGACCTCCAGCGCGACGGCGAGGGCAAGCTCCGCCCCGTGCCCATGAGCCCCGAGAACACGATCATCATGAAGGTGGCCGGCGTGGGCAACGAGAACATGTACGAGGTGTTCAGCCCCACCATCCGCACCCCCGCGCTCGCCGAGGCGCTCAACGTCGCCCTCTCCGAGCTGGGCGACCTCACCGGCTTCGGGCAGGACTACTTCCGCTACGACAAGGGCGGCGGGCTCAAGACGGCCACGGAGGTGAGCGCGGACAACAGCGCCTTCATGCGCAACATCCGCAAGCATGAGAACGAGCTGCGCCCTCAGCTCGAGCGTCTCCTCATGAGCCTCCTCAACTGCCAGAGGGTGCTCAACGGGTGGCCCGTCCCCGACGGCTGCACCGTGACCGTGGACTTCGACGACTCGATCATCCAGGACACCGCGAGCGAGAAGGCCCAGATGCTCGCCGAGATTGCCGCCGGCGTGGTGCCCAAGTGGATGTACCTCGAGCGGTTCTACGCCATGAGCGAGGAGGAGGCGCGGGCCATGGCGCCCGAGCCCGAGGCGCTGGACCTGGGGGCGTAAGTGCTTGACCCGGAGTACCTGGAGCGCGCCGGCACGCTCGTGGGCAGCGTCTACAGCCAGATCGAGGCGGAGATGTGCGACCAGCTCGTGCGCGACATGCTCGCCGGAGACATATCCGACTGGCACGACCAGCGCATCCTCGCCCTGCTCGCACAGGGCGAGGCGCCCAAGCTGCGCGCCATACTGGAGCAGCACCGCGGGGACGTGGACGAGGCCGTGCGCCGCGAGGTCGAGGAGGCGCTGGAGAGGTCCGACGCCCACGACCTCCGCGTGCTCAAGGAGGCCCTCGGCGTGGACCTCCCCGGCATCATGCCCATGCAGGTGATGAGCGCCGTTCGCACCGTCACGCAGATGCTAGAGCGCGACAACGTGGCGATGCTCTCCGGCGCGCGCGACCTGTTCTACAACCAGAGCGCGTGGGCCGTCACGCAGGCGGCCACCGGCGTCATGGGATACGACGAGGCCATCCGCAGGGCCATCCGCGAGCTCGCGCGCAAGGGCATCGACGTAATCCAGTACAAGGACCCGCAGACGGGAAACCTAACCGTGAGGAGCGCAGCCGACGTGGCCGTCACCCGCCACGTGCGCTCCCAGCTCTCCCAGCAGTGCTCCGCGCGCACAATGCAGGTGTGCCGGGACGTGGGCTGCGAGTTCGTGGAGGTCTCCAGCCACTTCGGGGCACGCCCGAGCCACCAGGACTGGGAGGGCAGGCGCTACCACGTGGGCGGGCGCGTGACCGTTGACGGCGTGACCTACGAGGACTTCGGCGAGGCAACCGGCTACTACGGCACCGGCGGCCATGGCGCCCTCGGCGACCGTCTCTGCGGGGTCAACTGCCGGCACCAGTTCGGCCCGTGGATGCCCGGCATGCCGCACGCCTACGAGCCCAACCCGCAGCACCCGAGCGGCAAGAGCAACGAGGAGATCTACCGGCTCACCCAGCAGCAGAGGCGCCTCGAGCGCGCCATACGCGCGAGCAAGCGCGAGGTCGCCGCCGCCGAGCGGGCATACGAGGCGGATCCCACCCTCAAGAACCAGACGACCGCTAACCAGCTCCGCGAACAGCTGCGAAAGAGGCAGGATGCCCTTGCCAAGCTCGTGGACGAGAACAAGGACGTCCTCACGCGCGACCTACGGCGCGAGTACGCCGGCGACATGCCGAGGGTCAAGGTGCCCGAGGGGTCCGCGCGTAGCATGAGCGAGTTCCTGATGAGACCCTCAGTTTCGAGCAAGCTGGAGAGCGAAGGCGTAACGCTATCGCACGGCGAGAGGGCGCTAACGGATGCACTGGAAAGCATGGGGATCAAGAAGGCGGACTTCAAGAGACTGACGCCGCAACAACAGGAGGGGGCATGGGGGCGCGTTCAGTTCCGCAGGAAGGGCCACACCCACAGAATCATCGGGGACGATGGGCAGCAGGTCATTACGAAGGCACTGCTCTCCAAGATCCGAAAGCGGGTGGAGCGCAGGGGCGGACAGATCATCACGGCCAACGATGAGCAGATGGAATACCTCAGAAAGAAGGGAGCAAGTGCCGCCACGTTTGGGGACGTGGCAATCATCACGCCACAGGCAACCACGTCTGACGTTCTTGAGGAAGCTCGCCACATCGTCCAGAACATCGAAGGCATGAACCAAGACAAACCGGCCGACCTCATCCAGATACTCAACGAGATCGACGCCAAAGAGTACCTGCTCAGGAATGCCAGGCAGTATAATATCCCACAAGAGGAAACGGACCTCACTGCAAAGCAGTTGGAGGGCTACCGCAGGAAGCTCGAAGAGTATAGAAGGAGGACGGGATGGCACGAATAGCGAAGATGATGAACGCCGGCAAGCTGCGCATCGCGCTCCTCGACTCCGAGATCGATACCAATGGCGCCACCGTCGCCATGGTTGGGGGGCGTGGATTCCCGATTGTGCCAGGCTTCGTCAATGCGGGCGGGGTCAGAACGGCGGCCAACGACGCCCTGGCAATCAGAGCCGACGTCTCCGAATACCCCGACGCCTATTTCATCGACAAAGCCATATCGATTGCATAGCCCTAACACCACCCGAACCAACCAGAGGCCACCCAAGAGGGTGGCCTTTTCCATGCCGCGCCAAGCGACACCAGCGCAATCATCCATGCCACGCCCGGCCAGCGCAGAAGGGCCACCCGACCACGCGGAGAGAACCGCGCAGACAAACGCCGGAGGAAAGGAACAGGCATGGCAGGAACCCAGAACGACCCGAAGCCGCAGGAGACCAACGAGCCCGAGGAGAACGCCGGCGCAGGGACGCCCGCACCGGATCCCGAGCCCAACGATGGCGACCTCAAGGACAAGCACGACGAGCCGGCCATCAACCGGGGCCGCTACGACCGCGACATGAAGGCCAAGGACGACGAGATCGCCGCGCTCAAGAAGCAGCTCGACGAGGCCAAGAAGGGCGCCGAGGACAGCGCCGCCGCCATCAAGCGCGTGGAGGAGCTCGAGGCCCGACTCGCCGACGAGAAGGTGGACCGCGCCTTGGAGGGCGCCGGGTGCATCAACCTCAAGGCCGCCAAGGCGCTCCTCGACGACTACATGGGCGACGTGGCGAAGCTCAAGGAAGCCTGCCCGTACCTGTTCAAGAAGCAGACCGGCTCCACCGGCGCCAAGCCGGGTGGGGCGCCCACCACCTCCGAGGAGCGCCGCAAGCGCGCTAAGGAGGCCGCGGAGGGCAAGTTCCCGACAAGGAGGTAAGCCATGCCGACCACCCCCGGCACTTCCATCCAGTTCCCCGTCGAGTACCTTGAGCAGATCGACAAGACCCTGCTCGGTGAGATGTTCGCATCCCGCTACCAGACCGGCGGTGAGGAGTTCGTGAGCCATCGCACCGTCATGGTCCCCGACCTCTCCTTCCCGGACGAGGGTATCCCCAACGACTACGACGGATTCGCGACCGAGAACACCGCGAAGCTCACGTACACCCCGTACGAGCTCGCCTACGACAAGCAGTGCACCTTCCGCGTCGATGCCGTGGACGATATCGACGTGGCCGGCCTGCTCACCGTCAACGAGGCGGCGGAGTACGACCGCACCGTGTTCGCGCCGTGGGTCGACACGGTGTTCTTCCGTGACACCGCCGCGATGGCGGGCGGCGCGTCCAAGACCACCGAGGCCATCACCTCCGAGAATGTCAAGGGCGAGTTCCGCAAGATGCGCACCCACCTGCGCAAGCACGGCCTCAAGGGCGGTAACGTGTACATGAGCTCCGACGCGCTCGCCGCGCTCGAGGACGCCACCAAGCGCGAGTGGTCCAACGAGGGCACCATCACCGACTCCGTTGGCAACTACAACGGCTTTGAGCTCTTCGAGGACGCAGCCGGACGCCTCCCCGACGGTATCGACATGCTCGCCATCGCGGGCGGCATCACGACCGTGCGCTACGTCATGAAGCGCGCCGTCACCTACACCTTCGCACCCGGCACCCACACCACCGGCGACGACTGGCTCACCCAGATTCGCCGCGTGTTCGGCAACATCGTGCGCAAGAACAAGCGCCCCGGCATCTACGTAGTGGGCGGCAAGGCGGGCGAGATCGCACCGGCCACCGACGGCTACGTGCTCACCGCCGACACCGAGGTCGTGAGTGGCAAGACGTACTACACCCGCAGCGGCTCCGAGGGCGCCTACACCTATGCCGAGGTGGCGAGCCCCGTGAAGGCCAACCTCTCCACCTACTACGAGAAGGTGGCCTAGCCCGTGGCCCGCGAGGTCACATACGAGTACTACTCCGCCACCTACGGCGGCAGCGCCATCGAGGAGGCCGACTGGGCACGACTGTCCCAGTTGGCCTCCGGCCACCTCGAACGGCTCAAGGTCCTCGCAAGGGTCACGCCCTACGGCGACGAGGACGAGTGCGAGAGCATGGCGATCTGCGCCATGGCCGAGGCGCTCCAGATGTGGGAGGAGGCCACCGTCGGCGACGGCGGGGGCGCCGTGTCCTCCGAGCACATCGGCTCGGTGAGCGTGTCCTACGGCACCGCCGAGCAGGTGATGCCGGGCGGCATCGAGGCCGGCCTGCTGCGCGCCGTGCGCGCGTGGCTCCACGTGTGTCTGGTGGTGGCCTGACATGCGCCGCGACCGCTACCGCCTCTGCGACCGCACGGTCACCGTGTACCACCGCGAGGGGCCCGACCAGATCACCCGCACCGTGCACCCGCGCGCGTTCCTCGACGCCCAGAAGGTCGTGAACGTGAACAAGACCGGCGCCGCCGAGTCCAACGGCTTCCTGCTCGTGATACCAGGCGACGCCGGCGTACGCGTGGGCGACAAGGTGGTCCCCGGCGAGGGGCCCGAGGTGGCCACCGACGCCCAGTGGCGCGACTTGATACCCACGAAGGTGGCAGGGTGCGTCGTGGTGAGGCAGGTGGACGAGAAGTGGTACCGCGGCGAGCTCGTGCACGTGGAGGCAGGAGGCTAGGCATGGGCATGCTTGTGCGCATGAACGTGAGGATCAATCCGCCGGAGAGGATCATGCGGGGCCTGGGCGTCAACACGACGGGCCGCGTGCAGGAGTTCCTCACCTCGCGCGTGCTGTTCCGCATGCGCCGGTACATGCCATGGCTCAGCGGCACGACGGCCACTGGGCTCACCACCATGCAGACGCCCTCCTCCATCGTCGTCAACGCTCCGTACGCCCGGTACCTCTACATGGGCTCCAAGATGCGCGACCCCAACGGCGGCGGGCCGTTCCCGATCTTCGACGGCGCCGGCGTGGACCGCAGGCTTGAGGGCTTCCGGTACCGCAAGGGCGCGCACCCCGTGCCCACGGGCGTGCCGCTCACCTACACCCGCACGACCAACCCATACGCGGGCGACCACTGGGACCGCACCCTCGTGGCAAACGAGGGTGCCGCCATATCGCAGGAGGTCGCCGCATACGTGAGGAGGCTAAAGAACCGATGAGCGCGAACCTTGACGGCGGGACCTTCGACGACTACTCCGCGGGCGGCAGCGTGGACGGGGGCGGCTTCGGGCCGGGCCCTGACTACGAGCCGCTCGAGCGCATGCGCCAGTTCATAGCCGCCTACCCCCACGCGGAGGCCCTGCAACCCCTCTCCATCGACTTCGCCGACCGCGTGCCCGGGGGCGCCGGCCTGTTCCCCGGCGGCCTCGTGGAGGTGAGGCGCACCACCGACCTGCTGGGCTCCGTCACCGTCGAGAGCCAGTACAACTTCGCCCTGTACACCGTCATGACCAAGGCGCCGGGCGAGGACGACGGCGCGACACTCAACGCAGAATGGCAGATGGCGTTCCAGGAGTGGGTGCAGGAGCAGAGCGCCCGCCACCTCGCGCCGACCTTCGGGGACGAGCCCCGCACCGAGCGCATGACGGCGCAGAACGGCACCATCTTCTCGGCGGACGAGGAGGGCGTGGCCGTCTACGTCATACAGATCTCGGCGAGCTTCAAACGCTTCTACTAGAGAGGAACGAAGATGCCAACCAACACCACCTTCAACACCCCCGAGGGCCAGACCATCGCCCGCGAGCTCCTGGTCCTCTACCTCAACACCAGCACGAGCTCCTCTCCGGTGTGGAGCCCCATCGGCAAGCGCGTCGAGGAGAGCTCCGCCGAGTACGACTGGAGCGAGAACACCTCGCAGGACATCCTCGGCAACACCCACAGCACCATGAAGAAGCCCATCGTCACGGAGAGCTTCGACGGCGTGAAGCTCTCCCAGGGCGACGCGGCCTACGAGAAGATCTGGACCGAGGGCATCAAGAACCAGAACCCGCAGGCGCTCACCAACCTCGACCTGCTCGTGGTGCACCTCTACGCCGGCACCGCCAACACGGCGGCCTTCGCCGAGCGTTACCCCTCCTCCATGGTCCGACCCACCTCCATCGGCGGCGAGGGCGGCGGAGACATCGAGATGCCCCTCGAGGCGACCTTCGGCGGGCAGCGCGTCACCGGCACCGCCGCCATGAGCAACGGCGTGCCCACGTTCACCGCGGATGCAGCGTAGGGAGGTCGTGACCAATGGCGAAGTCCCTCAGCTTCGACGACGGCCTCGTCGAGTACGAGATCAACGGCAGGGCGACCGCACGCTTCAACCCGACCGATGCCGCGTTCGTGGAGCGCCTGTACCAGGCGTTCACCGACCTCGACGACAAGCAGGAGGAGTTCCAGGCGCGCGTGAGCGAGATCGGCACCGACGGCGCCGAGATGTTCGCATACGCCAAGGAGCGCGACGCCGACATGCGCAAGATCATCGACGGGCTCCTCGGGGAGGGCGTGACCGACGCGCTGTTCCCCGACATGAACTGCTATGCGCTGGCCGACGGCCTGCCCGTGTGGATCAACCTGCTCTTCGCCGTGGCCGAGGAGATCGAGGACGCCTACCACCTCGAGCAGGGCAAGACCGACCCGCGCATCAAGGCGTGCAACGCCAAGTACGCCAACATGATGAAGAAGTACCAGCGCAAGTAATGGCGGCATACGACCTGCCAAGGACCGTCACCGTGGGCGGCTCGGAGTACGCGATCAGGAGCGACTACCGGGCCGTCCTCGACGTGATGGAGGTGATGGCCGACCCCGACATCACCGACGAGGAGCGCGGCGGCATGGCGCTCACGATCTTCTACCCGGACGTGGAGAGCATCCCCAAGGGCGACCTCGAGGAGGCCGCGGGCCGCCTCATGTGGTTCGTGAGGGGCGGAGACGACCACGAGCGCGGGTCGAAGGGCCCCAGGCTCATGGACTGGTCGCAGGACTTCCAGCTCGTGGCCGCGCCCGTGAACCGCGTGCTGGGCTTCGAGGTGAGGGCATGCGAGTACCTGCACTGGTGGACGTTCCTCAGCGCCTACTACGAGATCGGCGACTGCCTGTTCGCGCAGGTGGTGGCGATCCGCAAGAAGCTCAAGGAGGGCAAGAAGCTCGACAAGCAGGAGCGCAAGTTCTACCGCGACAACCGCGCGATGATTGAGCTCAAGACCCACGAGAGCGCGGAGGAGGCCGAGCTCTTCGACCAGTGGATAGGCGGGGGACATGGCCGCAGACGG
>OCTX012259102.1_pt1 | contig 11210 bp, 11 predicted proteins | sample 1539691 | NCBI WGS metagenome assembly OCTX01 (sample SAMN02144231, study PRJEB22623) | gut metagenome | biome: sheep rumen | host: Ovis aries | place: New Zealand | reverse complement strand
AGAGACGGCTCTGCCCAATGCCACCGCCGATGGACAACGGCAGCTTGTCGTGCAGCAGCTGCTGGTGGAAGTAAAGATGTTGCCGTTCCTGCTGCCCCTCCTCGGCCAGCTGTCTGAGCAGTGAGTCCTTATCGACGCGTATGCCCATTGACGAGAGCTCGAATGAGCGTCCCAGCACGGGATACCAGATGAGTATGTCGCCGTTCAGTCCCGGACGTCCGTCTTCTGCCAGTGTCGACCAGTCATCGTAGTCAGCCGCACGCCCATCGTGTTTCTCTCCGTTAGAGAGCTTGCATCCTATGCCGATGATGAATACCGCTCCGTAGGCTTCGCAGATGGCATCCTCGCGCTCCTTCGGCGTCTTGTCGGGGTACATGCGCAGCAGTTCTTCAGCGTGTATGAAGTGTATCTTCTCAGGCAGGAAAGGCCGCAGCTGAGGGTAGGTTTCGCAAGTCAGGTATTCGGTGCGCCGTATGGCGGCATATATGCGTTGCACAATATTACGCAGGAAGGCGATGTTGCGGTCTTCGCGAGTAATGACAGCCTCCCAGTCCCACTGGTCTACGTACAGCGAGTGCAGGTTGTCCAGCTCCTCGTCGGCCCGTATGGCGTTCATGTCGGTGTACACGCCGTAGCCCGGCTCTATCTCGTACTCAGCCAACGTCAGCCGTTTCCACTTTGCCAGCGAGTGCACCACCTCGGCCTTGGCGTCGCCCAGGTCTTTGATGGGGAAAGTGACGGGGCGCTCCACGCCGTTCAGGTCGTCGTTGATGCCCAGCCCCTTCAGCACGAAGAGCGGGGCGGTGACTCGCCTGAGGCGCAGTTCAGTAGAAAGATTCTGCTGGAAGAACTCCTTGATGAGCTTGATGCCTTGCTCGGTCTGTCGCATGTCGAGCAGGCGTTCGTAGTTGATGGGGGTGATGATTCTACTCATTATTCTCTTTTTACCTTGTTAAGAAACTGCGTATGTTGCCATCGGCTATCTGCTGACGACGGTGCAAAGGTACAAAGAAAATATTAAAATGCAAGCGTTTTAGGCTGATTATTTTGCAAAATGAAAGAAAAATATGTTTTTGTGTGTCTTTTTGCGCCGCGTTGACGACTTTATTTGGCAAAAAAGAAAGAGTGAAGACGCTGTACGGCGTATTCACTCTTCCATATTAATATAAAAAGAATCTGCGTGTGATGCTTATTCTGCTGCGGGAGCTTCCTCCTCAGCCTCGGCCACGGGAGCCTCCTCAACTACTGCGGGAGCCTCTTCCACAACGGGCTCCTCAGCCACTTCAGGCTCGCCCTCGGCCACCACCTTCACGGGAATCTCAGCAGTCACCTCCTTGTGGAAGTGAACCAGGGCCACATAGTCGCCCACCTTCTTGATGTCGCGCATGGTGATAATCTTGCGGTCGATGTCATGACCCATCTTCTTCAGTTCCTCAGCCACAGTTGCGGTGTTCACCGAACCATAGAGCTGTCCGGTGGCGCTGACCTTGGCAGCAACGCAGATGGCCACGCCTTCGAGTGCCTTTCCGCGCTCTTCGGCGGCAGCCTTCTGTGCAGCCAGCTTGTGGGCCTGCTGCTTCAGGTTCTCGGCCAGCACCTTCTTTGCGCTTTCCGAAGCGATGACAGCCTTTCCCTGCGGAATAAGGTAGTTGCGGCCATAGCCCGACTTCACGTTAACGATATCGTTCTTGAATCCCAGACCGATAATATCTTCTTTCAAAATCAATTCCATAGTCTTGCGTCCTCCTTCATTATTACTTCATCATGTCGGTTACGTAAGGCAGCAGTGCAATCTGACGTGCACGCTTCACAGCCTGAGCCACTCGACGCTGGAACTTCAGCGAGGTGCCGGTGATGCGACGGGGCAGAATCTTACCCTGCTCGTTGAGGAACTTCTTCAGGAAGTCAGGGTCTTTGTAGTCCACATACTTGATGCCGAGCTTCTTGAAGCGGCAATACTTCTTCTTCTTCGTGTCGATGGAAGGAGCGGTGAGATAACGGATTTCGGTTTGTTCTGCCATGGTTTAAGCCTCCTCTTCTTTAGTCTGATACTTCTTACGGCGCTTCTCGGCATACTCGGCAGCAAACTTGTCGAGTTTCACTGTCTGGAAGCGGAGCACTTTCTCGTCGCGGCGGAAAGCAGTCTCCAGTGTCTTGATAACTGTGGGCTCAGCCTTAAATTCCACAAGGAAGTAGAACCCTGAGGTCTTCTTCTCAATCTGGTAAGCCAGCTTCTTCAGTCCCCAGGCCTCTTCATTCACCAGCTCTGCACCATTGTCGGTGAGCAGCTTCTTGAACTTGTCGACCGTTTCCTTTGTCTGTTCGTCAGACAAAACGGGAGTCAAAATGAAAACGGTTTCGTACTGATTCATACGTTCTTTTTGTTTGTTAAAAATGTTGTTTTGCAAAATGCGGGTGCAAAGGTACTAAAAAGTTAGCAGTTACGGGTGATGAGTTGTGAGTTTTCCCCTGTGTTTAACGTTTTTTATCCTTTTTTGCGCAAAAAAAGGATTGTTGTTGCGTCCGTCTGCCATTTTTTCAGTACTTTTGCACACGTTTTTTGAGTTACCGAAGAGCAAGCATAAAAAATAATATGAAGGAATCGAAGCAACGAGCTGAACGATATGTCGGCCTTGGACTGATGACGCTGGGCGTAGTGCTGCTGGTGGTGCTGCATGTGCTGCAGCTGACGTTTGTCAACCGCCTGCTGGTGGTTCCGTCGCTGCTCATCCTTGCCGGTTTTCTGCTGCACCTGCATGCCCAGAAGCGCCAGAGCCGTTATTAGCTCTCATCCCAAGCGCGTGCCCGGGGCACGCGCAGTCAACTTCTTTTTTCCTTGATGATACCGTGGCGGTAGGCATAGAGCAGGTCTTTCAGGTCGCTTATCTGTGCTCGCAGCTCCGAACCCTTGTCAGTATCGGCCACAAGCATGCGGTGCATCGACATCTCTACGATTTGTGTGGTCGACTTGATGTCCGTTCCCCTCAGTATGGCGTCTTGCGCGCTGGTGAAGGGTTCATGCTGCACCAGCTGGAATCCGCGGCTGTGGTACACCAGTGTGTAACCAGCTATGCCAGTCTCCTTGTGGTATGCCTCCGAGAATCCGCCGTCTATAACCATCAGACGTCCTCCTGCCTTGATGGGGTTCTCGCCGCTGCCGGCATGTACAGGCACATGTCCGTTGATGATGTGCCGTGTGGTGCCTTTCACCCCGAAGGCGTCGAGTATGCGGTCGCACACTTCGGCTGAGTCGCGCAGCCGGAAGTAGTTGCCCTTCTCCTCGTGGTAGGTGTCGTGGTCTTCCAGGAAGTAGCGCTCGAAGGTAGCCATCTTCGACTTATCGAAGAGGGGTGAGTCCTTGCCGCACCACAAGTACAGGAAATAGTCGCGAGCGTAGTCCTTCAGTTCCCTCGGCGTGTCGTTCTGGAATGCCGAGCGTATCAGCTGTCCTACATACTCCATGAGTTGACGTCCGCTGTAGGCGTGCCCCATGATCTGCACTTCCTTCAGCGTGCCATCGTCGTTAAGCGGCACCGATGCATGGAACAACAGGTTCTGGTTACATATATTATACATGCACCCGTGCGAGAGGATGGCCCTGATGTGCTTTCGCAGCTTTTCACAGACACGGAACGAGTGATGCAGTTTCTGCATCAGTTCCTGTTCAGCTGCGGTCAACTGCGTTGCCCCATTGCTGATGGTGGGCAGGTTGCAGTCTTTCATAGCGTATTCATTTCCGTCGATGCAGCATACACCGCGCTGCATGTCGACGTGTTCCAGCAGGCAGCGGTCTTCCATCTGCCATTCCGGCCGCCGGTGGAAGATCTGTGCCTCCACCTTGAATTGTATCACGCTGATGGCCTTGTGCATCTTGGCCGTCAGCAACAGCGTCTTCTCGTCAAGCTCGTGTCCTTTCAGCACTCGCGGCGTAAACTCCGTGCAGGGGTCGTCACCGTATGTCTCCAGCGCAAAGGTAGCCAGTGGCACCAGGTTGATGCCGTACCCCTCTTCGAGCGTGGCCAGGTTGGCGTAGCGCAGCGATAGCCTGAGCACATTGCAGATGCATGCATCGTTTCCCACTGATGCTCCCATCCACAGCACGTCGTGGTTGCCCCACTGTATGTCCCAAGCGTGGTATTGCCTCAGCGTGTCCATGATGATGTGAGCCCCCGGCCCTCGGTCATAGATGTCGCCAAGAATGTGCAGCTGGTCAATGGCCAGCCGCTGAATGACGTTGGCAATAGCCACAATGAAATCGTCAGCCCTTCCGGTTGAGATGATGGTGTCGACGATGACGGCTACGTATGCAGCCTTATCCTGGTCGTCGGTGCGCTCGTGCAGCAACTCCTCAATGATGTAGCTGAACTCCTCAGGCAGGCTCTTGCGCACCTTTGAGCGTGTGTACTTCGACGATACGTCGCGGCATACGCGCACCAGCTGGTGTATGGTGATGCGGTACCAGTCGTCCAGGTCGTCCATACCCGTGTTGTATTCTCCTACGTGCAGTCCTTCCTGTGCCTTTATCAGCTCCAGCTTCTGCTCGGGGTAGTATATCAGTGTGCACAGCTCCTTCTTCTCGCTCTCGCGGATGGTGTTTCCGAAAATCTCGTTCACCTTTCGCTTGATGTTGCCCGATGCGTTTTTCAGTACGTGCTGAAATGCCTCATGCTCGCCGTGCAGGTCGGCCAGGAAGTGCTCTGTGCCCTTTGGCAGGTTCAGTATGGCTTCGAGGTTGATAACCTCGCTGGCAGCGTCGGCCACGGTGGGGTAGCTGTTCGACAGCAGGTGCAAGTATCTCTCGTCGGTGTTATTCATGTGCTTGCTTGGTTTGTTGCTTACACCAACTCCACCTTGCCCATATCCTGTTCGCGTTCGCAGTAATGGCATGTCAGCATGTTGCCTTCTACATGGAACAAGGTGGTCATAGGCTCGTTGTTGGTGATGCACTTCGGGTTGTTGCACTTCACTATGCCACGTATCTCGCTGGGCGTCTCCACAGTTTTCTTCTCCACCACTTCATAGTCGCGGATGATGTTCAGAATGACTTTTGGAGCCACCACCGACAGGCGGGAAATCTCGTCGTCGGTAAAGAATTTGTCGCTTACTTTTATTATTCCCTTGTTTCCAACTTTTTGCGAAGGATAGTTGAAACCTATGGTTACAGGTGTCTTCAGGTCGAAGAGCCCCAGCAGCTGTGCCACCTGGTAAGTTTTGGCAGCGGGTATATGGTCGATGACGGTGCCCTGCTCAATGGCGGCCACCAGGCGTTCTTTCTTGTTCATGGGATGATGGTTTTGTCGTTCTTTACTTGGTCGAGTGTGATGCCCAGCACGTCGCAGAAAATAGCCTCGCGGGCGAAGAGGCCGTTTCCGGCCTGCTGTATGTAGTATGCGTGTGGGTTGTCATCCACCTCATAGGCTATCTCGTTCACACGTGGCAGCGGGTGCAGAATCTTCATGTTGGGCTTGGCCAGACGCAGCATGTCGTTGTTCAGTATGTACACGTTCTTCACCCGCTCGTACTCCATGAGATCGCTGAAGCGCTCCTTCTGCACACGTGTCATGTACAGTATGTCGGCGTCCTGTATGATTTTTTCGTTGAAGGCAGTGTGCTCCTGGTACCTGATGCTGTGTTCCTCGCAGTAGAGCTTGTATTCCTTGGGCATCTGCAGTTCCTTTGGTGCCACGAAGTGGAAGGTTGGGTTGAAATGCCTCATGGCCATGAGCAGCGAATGGACTGTCCGCCCGTACTTCAGGTCGCCCACCATGTATATGTTCAGGTTCTCGAGTGTGCCTTGGGTCTTGTAGATGCTGTACAGGTCGAGCATGCACTGCGACGGGTGCTGGTGTGCACCGTCACCGGCGTTGACAATGGGCACTGGGCTCACCTCTGCGGCGTACTGTGCAGCTCCCTCAATGTAGTGACGCATCACTATCACGTCGGCATAGTTGGCCACCATCAGAATGGTGTCCTTCAGCGTTTCGCCTTTCGTTCCGCTGGTCACCTTCGGGTCGGCAAAGCCTATCACACGTGCACCCAGCCGGTTGGCGGCCGTCTCGAAGCTCAGACGGGTGCGGGTGCTGGGTTCAAAGAACAGGGTGGCCACCACACGCCCCTTCAGCAACTCGCGGTTGGGGTGGCGTTCGAACTCTTGCGCCATCTCTATCATGTAGAGTATCTTCTCGCGGGTCAGGTTGGCAATGGTGACGAAGTTGTGTTTGTCCATAATAGTGGCTTGTTGTTTGTTTTTACGTTGCAAAGGTAATGAAAAAATGGCATTTTCAACCTTCTGCCCGAAGTTATTGTCGGCTGATTAACATTGTTTAGCAACCGTTAAGAATGCAGGTGCCGGGGGAGGTCGTCCTGCATGAAAACGAAAGCAGGCTCCGCTCGGGAAAACGGAGCCTGCTTTTGAAAAAATGGCGGCTGCGTTTGTATAAACGGAGCCACCATTTGCGATAACCGTCGGCTGTCGGCCTTAACGATAGTCAGCCTGCGTGAGTGTGAGGTCGATGACGGTGTCACGTGGGCTTGACATGCGGCAATAGACGTATCGGAAGTTGAAGCCTGCATCGATATAGGGCTTGTAGCTTGGCGTGTTCTTCAGTTCCTGCAGCAGTACGCGTCTGACGTCGGGCTCGACGAGGACTACGGTAGTGTCGATGTCAATGAGATGACTCTGCTTCCATGTGAGTGTGGCCTTGTCGAAGTCTATACGCTCCAGCACGATGTCCTCGCTCATGCGCACGGGACATCTCTTGGCTGTGGTCTCACGGGCGTCGCGTGCGGCGCGGTCCTCCAGTTTTTCCTGGCATGCTGCGATGGTGAGCAGCAGACATGCCATGGCAAATAGTTTCTTCATGATGGTCTGTGATTAGGGTGATGTCCCCCGCCCACTTCATGTGGCAAGCGGGGGACTGTGTCTTACCAGAGTGGCAGCCGGTCGGCTTTGGGAATGTACATCTTGTCACCGGGCTTCACTTTGAAGGCGTCGTACCAGGCGTCGATGTGTGGCAGAGCTCCGTTGACGCGCCAACGTCCCAGTGCGTGGGGGTCGCTCTTTGTGCGGTTGCGTATCTCCTCGTCGGTGACGTTGCCTGCCCACACTCCGGCGTAGGCGAGGAAGAAGCGCTGCTCCGGCGTGAGCTGGTCGATGACGGGCAGGGGCTGTCCCTTGGTGGCGTTCTGGAAGGCGGCGTATGCCACCTGCAGTCCTCCGTGGTCGGCCAGGTTCTCACCCAATGTGAGGCGTCCGTTAGCGTTGAGGTCGGGCAGCACCTTGATGGCCGAGAAGAAGTCGGCGTATTTGTCGGTGCGCTCTTTGAACTGCTGTCCGTCGGAGGCTGCCCACCAGTCGTGCATGTTGCCGTCTTTGTCGAACTGTCGTCCCTGGTCGTCGAAGCCGTGAGTCATCTCGTGGCCAATGACCACGCCGATGGCACCGTAGTTGAAGGCATCGTCGGCCTGCATGTCGAAGAAAGGAGGCTGCAGTATGCCGGCGGGGAAACAGATCTCGTTGGTGGTGGGGTTATAGTACGCGTTGACGGTCTGCGGGTACATGTACCAGTCGTCGCGGTCGACAGGCTTTCCTGCGGTGTGCTCCACCTCGTAGGCAGTCCAGAAGTGGCGGCAGGTCCTGATGTTCTCGTAGTACGACTTGGCAGGGTCGATGTTCAGCTTCGACATGTCAATCCACTTGTCGGGATAGCCCACCTTGACATAGAAGGTGTTCAGCTTGAGCAGTGCGTTGACCTTGGTGGAGTCGCTCATCCAGTCCTGAGCTGCGATGCGCTCTCCGAGTGCTATCTGCAGGTTCTTCACCAGCTGCACCATGCGCTTCTTTGCGGCTTCGGGGAAGTATTTCTCAGCATAGATCTTGCCCAGTGCCTGCCCCATCTGCCCTTCGAGCTGCTGTGTGGCGCGCCTCCAGAGGGGATGGTCCTCCTTGCGTCCTGACATAACCATTCCGAAGAACTCGAAGTTGGCGGCCTGTGTGGCTGCATCGAGGTATGCTGCAGCCGACATGATCTGTCCCCACTGCATGTAGTCGCGGTATTCGGCTGCGGTCATGGTGCTGACGAGCTTGTCGGCTCCGGCCATGAACTCCGGCTGCCCCACGATGAGTTCCTGCATGTGACGCGATTCGATGCCTTGTGCGTTCATAAGCTGCTTGAGGCGCAGGTTGGGGTATGCAGCTTCAAACTCCTTCAGAGTGGTCTTGTTGTAGTTGCGCTGTGGGTCGCGCAGCTCAGTGCGCGAGCGGCTCACCTTTGCCAGTTCGGTCTCAAGGCGCATGACGTTCTTCATCTTCTTCTTTGCCTGGCTCTTGGTGAAGCCGAAGTGCTGGAACATGCGAGCGATGTGCTGCTTGTAGGCTTCGCGTATCTTGGTGGTCTCGGCGTCGGTGTCGAGGTAGTAGTCCTTCTGTCCCAGCGTGAGTCCTCCCTGCGACACCTGCAGAATGTTCTGCGTGGCGTTCTTCTCGTCGGCCCCGATGCCTGCGCGATAGAACTCGTTGTCGCCGTAGGGCGCCAGCGTGAGCTGTATCTGGAACAGCTGCTCCTTGGTCTTTGCCTTCTCCAGCTGCTGTATGACGTCCATGGCAGGCTTCACACCGTCGGCATCGCGGCGTGTGCTGTCCATGGCGAGTTTGTAGAGGTCGCTTAGTTTCTGCTCTACGGTGCCCTGTGCGTAGGTGCCGTGCAGCAGGTCGTTGAGGATGTCGTTGATGCGCTTGTTGTTGCTCTCGCCCAGCATGTCAAACGAGCCGTAACGCGAGTAGGCAGCGGGCAGGGGGTGGCTCTGCATCCAGCCGCCGCAGGCGTACTGGTAGAAGTCGTCGGCGGGCCGTACCTTCTGGTCGAGGTTGGCCAGGTCGATGCCCGAGTTAAGCTGTTGCGCACCTGTGCTCATGGTCAGTGCGGAACACATCACCGTTGTGATAATTGTCTTTAGTTTCATTGTCTTTTAAGATTATTATGATGTTCTGTTTTTATTCGTCGGGCAGGAAAAGTGGGTCTTCGGGCATGACCATGACGGGTGTCGTCTGGTAGGCCTGCATGATTTTCTCTGGTACGAACTCATTGGGCACCACGAGGCGGAACATGTACTCGCGCAGCCAGCGGTCGGTCATGATGAGACAGCCCTTCTGTCCCCAGTCAGCTCCCCATGAGTTCTCCACCTTCCATTTCACGGCGCGACCACGTGCATCGAGGTCGACCGCGGTGAGGGTCATGGCGTGCGTGGAGCCGCTGTCGAAGGTGCTGATACGCTCTGCCTTGTTCATGGGGAATGTGGTTCCGAAGAGCGAAGCGTAGTCATAGTTCTCGGTGTCGGCATATCCGCGCTTGCGGTCGAGCATCTTCCCTACGTCGTATGAGCTGTAGAGCTTGTGTCCTGCGCGCAGGGTACTGATGGCCATCTGCTCAATGTCGTCCATGGGCAGGTTGACGTACTTCCAGTTGTGGCCGTCCTGCATGTGCCGGTCCAGCTCCACCTCATAGGTCTTGTAGTATTCACGCCTCGGGTCGTTCATGACCATGATGAAGGTGCCGTTGATCCGACGCCCCCCTGTGACCTCGTTGTAGAACGATTGCGGGGTGTACTCCTTGGGTTCTCCCACGGCCTGTCCCTTGTCATTCTTAAAGACGTAGGTAAACTTCTCCGGCGGTGTGCCTATGGTCAGCTGCAGCATGCGGTATATCTGGCACAGCATGCGTGTCTTGGCCTTCTCGAGAGCTCCCTCCTTCTTTCCCTTCTGCACCATCTGGCGCAGCTGCAGGCCGTATTCGCGCAGTTTCGATGCGATGAGCTGACGTGCCTTCGACGTATTGTCGGTAGAGAACGATTCGGGCATGGCCTCTGTAGGTACCAGCCCGTACTTGTCAGCCAGGTCGGCAACGCCGCAGAAGGTGCCGCCGTCGCCGATGGGCGAGCGGAAGAAGAACTGCACGCGCTCATGGTCCATGGGCTTGTCGGCGGTGTCGATGCATCCCTGCAGCATGAGGTTTGCCTTCTCTAACTGGTCATAGAAGAAGAGGTATGCTTGCGAGAAACTGGTGTTGAGCGTGTCGGTGCGCAGGTTAAAGTCGGCGCGCAGCACGTTCATTCCGCTGAACATCCAGCAGCGTCCGCTCTGTTTCTGGTCGGTAATGCTCTGCTTGCGCGTCTCTATGCTGAAGTGTGTGTCCAGCGCCCCCGCGTTGGCCCGGTTCTGTGCCAGCTGGTCGATGGCGTTGGCACCGATGGCGTTCACCAGCGCACGGTCGGCGGCCGTGAACTCCTGCTCCTTCTGAATGTCGTGCAGCATCTTCGTGCTGATGCCTCCGCTGCGCTGTGCCGAGGCCGTCAGGGCCAGGGTGGCAAAGGCTATAAAGATGGTATTTCTCATTGTTGTGTGTAGGGTTTTTGATATGGTCTTGTAGATAATTGGCGCAAAATTACAAAATAATGGTGAAAAACAAGACTGACGCGCATTTTTTTTGTGTTTTTTTGCGTTTAATAGCACTTAAAGTTTGTGGGTTTGAAGTCTTCTTCGTACCTTTGCACTCATTATGCCGAAGGAACAACAACAGACACGTGAGCGCTCGCGAGTGCATGTCGTCGAGCCCCGACGCTATAAGGTCATCATCTACAACGACGACTTCACCACCATGGAGTTTGTGGTTCAGGTGCTGGTGCAGGTGTTCTATAAGAGCGAGCCTGAAGCCGTGCAACTGATGCTGCAGGTGCACCACAGCGACAAGGCCGTGGTGGGCGTCTACTCCTTCGACGTGGCCATGTCGAAGATGCAGAAGGCCACCCTGATGGCGCGCCAGTCGGGCTTTCCGCTCCGTCTGACATGCGAACCGGAATAGAAGCGATGAACAGAAAGGAAGATTTATGGCAGACGAAATACAAAAGACCGAAAGACTGACCAACGTGCTGACTCTGGCCGCCGACTATTGTCTGGCGCACCGCCATGAGTTCGTCACGCCCGAGCATGTGCTCTACATGCTCTGCACCGAGGAGCGCCCCTTCCGCAGCGTGCTCGCTCACTACTGCCTGGTGAGCGACCTCAGCATCCGCTTGGAGCAAGTGCTCGGCGGCATGGAGCAAGTGCCCGAGGGCAACGACTACGAGCTGACGCTGTCGTACCAGACTACCCAGATACTGAATGCAGCAGCATGGCAGGTGGCCAACAGCAGTGCCAGGGCCGTGGGCGTGCCACA
>OCTX011636401.1_pt1 | contig 11211 bp, 6 predicted proteins | sample 1539691 | NCBI WGS metagenome assembly OCTX01 (sample SAMN02144231, study PRJEB22623) | gut metagenome | biome: sheep rumen | host: Ovis aries | place: New Zealand | reverse complement strand
TCTTCTATTATAAAAGGAACCTCTTTAGTATCAGCTAAATGGTTAGCAAAACCAATTAATTGATATAGTGACATATTAATTGGTTCATATATCTTATAAAGCTCACTATCATATTCATTGATCTTTCTTAGTGCCTCATTAAGCTCGCTAACACTTACATTCGCATCCTCTTTAACGACAGTTTTAGAGGTATTTAAGGTTTTATATAGCTCATCTATAAAATCCTTTTTATTAGCCTTATAGCTATGTAATTCTAAACAAAAATCAGATAGTTTTGCCTTCTTTAAATTATTATAAACAACCTCTAGGGCTGCCATCTTTTCAGATACGAATAAAACCTTCTTACCTGAATAGATTAATTCAGCAATAATATTAGTAATGGTTTGAGACTTACCAGTTCCTGGAGGTCCCTGTAGTACGAAGCTCTTGCCCATCATGGCATATTCTATCGCCTCAGTTTGACTGAAGTCAGCATCAACTACGTTATGCTGATTTATAAATAAATCTCTTTTTTTAGAAAGCTCATCCATTTCCTCTCTATTGATAAAGATATCACTATTAACATCATTATTAGTTAGAGCCTTAATATTGGGATTTGTTATAATTTCATCCTTATTTTCCTCTAAGTCTAAATACATATTTAGCTTATTAAAAGAAAAAATACCAATCTTTGCTTCTCTTATTACCTTCCAGCCTAAAGGTAAAAGCTGTAGCTCAATATCGCTAATATAGTCTTCAATATCTTGCTCTTCAAACTTCTTTAATTTTATTCCATATTGATTTTCAAGTAGATATTCAAATGTTTGATTTAAGCTAACATCATCATCAAATAGATGGATAAAAAATGGCTTATTATAAGCATCATTAGTAATTGTGATAGGAACTAAAAGTAGCGGTGCCTTATATTCAGTAGTTGGATCAGTCTTTTCCTTCCATGAAACAAAGCCAAATGAAATATATAAAATATTTACGCCACGCTCAGTTAAAGAATCATTTGCCTTTCTCATTAGGCTTCTTAAAATTCTTTTAGGTCTTTGATAAGGATTAAATAAAAGTAGGTGATTTGCTGGAACTCTATTTTTATGATTATTAATATATTCTTCCTTATCTATTATTTCTTTACCCTCATTTAAAATATCTTCTAAATCATCATAAATATCATCATAGATTTGAGCTGATGATACTGAAGTTATTCTTTTAAAGGCAGCAGAAAAGCTTGGAGATAATATCTCTAAGGTAGTAGATTTAGAGTCCTTAAAATTAATTAAATTATTTCTTTTTCCTAAATCTAAAAGCTTCTTCTTCCAAATATCAATTTCCTTTGGAGTATTCTTTTCTAATACAACTTGATTTTCCATAATATAGCACCACCAAAACAAAAAAGTATATGTTAATATAAGTATTATTATTATTAAAATAATATCTTATAAAAAAATTTATCGGTTATTTTGATTATACTATTAAAAATAAAAAAATACAGCAAAAAGCTGTATAGTTTAAAAAAAAATAAAAAGCCTGATTTTATCAGACTATAGAAAGAAGAATGTTTTTTAATTTCTTAAAAAACGAAAGAACGAAAAATTGGAAAACGTAATAGTTTTTCAACTACTACACGTATATAATATAGTATTTTTGAGATAAGTCAATTATGAAAGCGCATCACTATTTTTATGCAAATGTTTTCATAAAAAAACTAATTAAAAAGGGAGATAAATTCTCCCTTAATAATTATGCATTATAATACAATATTAAAAATACAAGACCAACTAAAAAGAATGCAAGTCCTACCCATAATACACATAGATAACCTGTTATCTTCTTTCTAGACTGACTATATTCATAATAATTCATTCTTTCCTTATTAGAATGAGGAAAAATTGCTCGTGCTATTACTCTTCCCATATAACCAAGAGCAGTTAATGATCCTTCATTAATTAAAAAGATAATTAATGCCAAAACGATAAAAACTAATCCTGGAATTGTAAAAGAATCTGCCCAAATTCTATAGAATTCCTTAGTACCAGCCACAACATTTGTAAATTTTCTTAGTATTAAGCTTGTTATAGTAAGAGCCAAACATATAATAATACAAATACTGTACTTTATAATAATCCCTTTTAAAGATTTAGTTTTTTTTATTTCTTTTTCTTCTAGATTATTATTTTGTATTTCTTTTTCTTCTAGATTATTATTTTGCAAGTCCTAATTCTTCCTTATACTTCTTCTCTTCTTCTTCATTACAATAAACAAAATGTCCAGGTATAAGTTCAGTTAATTTTGGCTTTGATACACTATAATCATGTGCTTCTTGTGGATTATAAGTAATTCTTTTTCTGTTCTTTTCTGTTAATGGATCTGGTTTAGGAATTGCTGATAAAAGTGATTTTGTATAAGGATGAAGAGGATGCTTAAACAATTCATCACTTGGAGCAAGTTCAACTAGCTTACCAAAATACATAACACCAATTCTATCGCAAAAATACTTAACAACTGATAAATCATGAGCAATAAATAGCATTGTCAAGCCTAATTCTTCCTTTAATTCGTTTAAAAGATTTATGATTTGAGCTCTAATAGATACATCAAGCGCTGAAATAGGCTCATCACAAATTAAAAGTTTTGGGTCCATAACTAAAGCTCTTGCGATACCGATACGTTGACGTTGACCTCCAGAAAATTCGTGTGGATAACGTGAAGCATAATCTGCTACAAGTCCAACTCTTTCAAGCATTTCTACAACCTTTTTATGGTTTTCTTCTTTATTATGACATCCTTTAATTTTCAATCCTTCTTGAATAATATCCTCAACAGTCATACGAGGATCAAGCGAATCAACCGGATCTTGGAATATCATTTGTATTTCTCTCATTAAATGTTTATTAACATGTTTGTTATCATATTTAATTTGAGCAATTTTCTTTCTTTGAGTAGACACAATCAAAGAAGATTCTGTCTTCTTTTCAAAAATCTTTCTATTTCTTTCTTCCTTTATTTGAACAACCAAATCGTTATAATTTGGATCATTTTTATCTAAGGCAGAAATCTTTGCTGATGCTTCCTTGCAATATCCAGAAATAGCTTCACGCAATCTAATCTTTGTATATTTTATTTCTTTTCTATTCCATCTATCACCAGCTGAAATACGATATCCTTTATAATAAATAGAACCAGACGTAATGTTATATAATCTTATTATTGAACGACCTGTAGTAGTTTTTCCACAACCAGATTCACCAACAAGACCAAAGCACTCACCTTCATGAATATCAAAAGATACATTGTTTACAGCTTTTAATTTAGTTCTTCCTGGTCCTTTTCCAAAAAAGAAGAATTGTTTTAAATTTCTAACTGAAAGTAATACTTTTTGTTTTTTAAGCTCAGGCTTTCTTTTTACTTTAGTATTAATTTTATATTTCTCATTAAAATCATCAATTGTTTCTGAATTTTCATTTTCATGATCTTTTAAATCATCATCAAAATCAAGTACAGCCGCTTCTTCATTGTCAACCAATACTAATGATTCATCATCAATTGAATCAGGAGTCTTTGTATTAATTTTTGTCATTCGAAACAGCCTCTCTTTCCAATGCTTTTTTAATACGTTCACTAACAATCTTAGGCATTTCTACCTTTGGAGCATCTGGGTGTAACAACCAAGTTGCTGCATAGTGAGTATCTGTAACCTTAAAATATGGTGGTTCATATTTAAAATCTATTTCCATAGCATATTTAGATCTATCAGCAAACGCATCACCCTTAGGAGGATAAATCATATTAGGTGGAGTACCTGGAATTGCATCAAGTCTTTCTTTTGAATCTACATCAGGAATTGATGATAACAATGCCCAAGTATATGGATGCTTTGGATCATAGAACACTTCCTCTGCGGTACCATATTCAACAATTTTTCCAGCATACATAACTGCAACACGATCAGCCATATTTGCAACAACGCCTAAATCATGAGTAATAAATATACAAGATAATTCTCTTTCGCGTTTTAAATTATTAATTAATTCCAATATTTGAGCTTGAATAGTTACATCAAGTGCAGTTGTAGGCTCATCACAAATTAAAACATCAGGATTAGCAGTTAGAGCTATAGCAATAACAATACGTTGTCTCATACCACCTGAAAATTCAAATGGATATTGCTTAAAACGTTTTTCTGGTTGTGGAATACCAACCTCTTTCATTATTTCTAAAGCTCTTCTTTTAGCTTCTGATTTAGTGATTTTTAAATTGTTAATTTTTTTAGCTTTGGCCTGATTTAAAGCTTCTTTGTAATTCTTATTAATTGTAGAATATGCGTCAGCCTTCTCATGTTCCAATTTGTTAATTTTCTCAATCAAACTTAAAGCTTCTTCGCTTTTCTTATCTAATGGATCTAAATCTGATTTTAAAGAATTAATTTTTGATTCAAATTCACCATTATATTTTGAATTGTAATCAGCTAATGCTAAATCATAATTACTTTTTGCTTCGTTTAAATCTTTTAAATATTGTTCATTGATAGAATCCTTATATTCTTTAACTGTTACTTTTGCCTTTGCTTTAGTTGCATTTAATTTTATTTTAGCATCAGCAATCTGAGGATTGATTGTTTCAATAATAGAATTCTTATTATTTTTATATTCATCTTTTAATCTTTTAATTTCAGCTTGATTTTGGACCTTCAATGTTGAATCTTCTTTAGATTTAGATTGTAATTCGGCAATATTATCATTTAATTTTCTTTTTGCTTTTTCTAAATCAATTCTCTTTTTAGTTACTAAATTTCTATATTGAATATAATCTTCATTAATTTCTTTATTATATAATGTCTTTAATTTATTACCATTTAATAATGTAGCTTCAGTAATTTGTTTACCAATACGCATTATAGGATTTAGACTTGATAATGGATCTTGGAAAATCATACCAATTTTATGGCCTCGAATATTTACATATTCTTCCTCAGAGATTTCAAGTAAATTTTCTCCTTCATACATAATAGTTCCATCTTCAACTATTGCATTATTAGCCAATATTCCCATTATGGCTTTTGAAGAAACTGATTTACCTGAACCAGATTCACCAACAATACAAAGTGTTTCGCCTTTGTATAATTCAAAGGAAACTCCACGAACGGCTTTTACTAAACCATTATCAGTCTTAAAATTTACTCTTAAATTATTTACTTCTAATACTTTTTCTGCCATTCTAATCACTTCCTTTTAATGATGGATTTAATGCATCACGCAATCCATTACCAAATAAATTAAATGAAATCATAAGTAATGAAATAATTACAGCAGGGAATAATATTAGAGCAGGATGTGAAGACAAGTATTGCTGGTTATCAGATAATACGACACCAAATGAAGCAGTACCTTGTAAACCTAAACCTAAATATGACAACGCAGATTCAGAAACTACTGTTGTTGGTACCATAAGTATTGATGTTGTAACTAGCGTACCTAATGCATTAGGTAAAATATGTTTAAATATCAATCTAAAGTCAGATGCTCCAAGTGTACGTGAAGCAAGTACATACTCTCTTCCTTTGAAACGATAGAACTGTGTTCTCGTACGTCCGGCAACACCTATCCAACCAGTCATACACATACCTAGTGCAAACACTAATAATGTTCTTCCTAAATTCAAGAATATAAGCGTAATCATTACTGTAAATGGAATATATGCCAAAATATCAGTGATACGCTCCATAATCAAGTCAACATTACCACCAAAATAACCTTCAATCGCACCATAAACTAATCCAATTGTAAAATTAATTGCAGTAACAACTATAGCGATTAAAAAACTTGTTTGCAATGCAAAAAATGCGTATTTAAAAATATCACGTCCTAATTGATCAGTACCGAATAAGAATTTAGGCATTGAATCATATCCATAATATCTATACATAGTTACATTACAAGTAAGCTCATATGCGGTATCAATATTCTTTTGGGAAATAACTTCTTCTACTGGACATTTATCACTTAATTTTTTAAATGAAGATGGATTAATACCATCATATTCACACCAGCCATTTCTAATATAAGTTTCCATTTCTTGGTTAGAAATAGAATGTTCTTGTAATCCAAATACTGCCTTATATTCATCATAATCAAATGAAGCCATAGTTACATGAACATTATGTACGCCCCTATCTGTAATTCTTCCTGTAGAATTCCAATGAGCAGGATTAACATTACTTAATAAAGCTTGAGCGTTTGCATCATTCCAGCTCATTTTTGAAACTTCTTCATTCAAAGTAGAATTTGTTGCTGAAAGTGAAATTCCATCAAATCCCATATAGCCTCTACCTTTAGAAGAAGGTAAAATTTCAAAGTAAAAACGAACATGCGAAACTTCAGTTAATGAATTAGAAGCTAATACTTCAGATACATTAACCGTAACATCAGCAAAATCGTTAGTATAATCTTTTAATACTAATTTTTTAACTTCAGCGCCATCAGTATAACTTAGAATAATTCTATACTGATCAGTTAGAACTAAATTACTATAATTACCATAAGAATCATTTAAATCATAGCTAATTATCATTCCATCGTTTGCAGTAATTTTTGATACATAATTACTATTAAACAAACTAAAAGATTTATTTTTTGGATCTTCAGTATCAGAAATTTCGGTTGTATAACTAATTATCAATGTACCGCCATGTCCGTAAGTACTTGGCAAATCGATAAATTTTTCACCATCAGCCGATAATTTTAAATTACCTACACAATCTTCTTTAAAATCACCAATAACCTTTTCATTTACAGGATCCCATATCTTATCATCATAATGAGTTGTACCAGCCCAAAATGTAGATCCATTACCGTTAAAATCAAATAATTTGGGTGACAAGAATCTTTCATAAGTTCGAGATGAAGATACATCATGTGTATTAAAAATAGGTACAAAAATTGCAAACAATGCTAATATACCAATTATTATTGCTGCAACAACAGAAGATTTATTTTTACTAAATCTTTTAAGTGCATCCTTTAAAAATGTAGTTGGTTTGCTTTCAAATTTTTTATCATATATTTTTTTATCATTTTGTACTAATTTAAAGTCTTCTTTTTCAACTTCAAATTCCACACCATTAATATCAGTTATTTTTATTGCCATTATTTCTTCGCCCCCATTCTAATTCTAGGGTCAATAAATCCGTATGATATGTCTACTAAAATACCTGCTAATAGACCTATTAAAACATCAATCGCCATAACTACTAATAAAACGTTCCAGTCAGTATTTTGTAAAGCTTCTACGAACAAAGATCCAATTCCTGGGATTCCATAAAGTCTTTCCAAAATCATAGAACCACCTACAAAAATACCAATTACTTCTGCAACAATTCCTGGAACAATTGGAACCATAGCGTTACGTAAAGCATGTCGTCTAATAGCTTGTCGTCTTGTTAACCCTTTTGTTCTAGCAAGTAATAAGTACTCTGATGACATAACTTCACAAAGCTCAGCTCTTGTATTTCTAGCATAACCTGCAATCGAACCAAAAGACAAACAAAGTGTAGGTAAAATATACCCCTTTATTTGTGTTTCAATAGGATCGGTATCTAATGGCCATTGAGTTGGCAACCATCCATTTTTATAGCACATTAAATACATTAAAAATGTAATTAAAATGAAACTTGGAACTGAAATAAATATCATAATAGCAGTAGATATTATTGTATCAGTTGGTTTATTTTTCTTTAAGGCAGCCCAAATACCTATCAAAATACCTAATGGTACTGAAATAATTGTTGAAACCAAATTTAATTTTATTGAATATGGTAATCTTTGACCGATTATATATGTGGCATCTACACCCATCTTAATCTTTTGAGATACGCCCCAATCCCACTTAGTAATAATATTACCAAGCCACTTAAAGTATTGTTCCATAACAGGAACAGTATAATAGTAATATGTTTTGCCTGAAATAGTACAAGCATCAACATAATCAAGGCCCTCTAGTTGTTCCGTTGTTTGGAAAATATAACCTCTTGAAACTTCTGTTAGCCAGTATGAATTTCTAGCAATATCTCCACCAATTGGTCTATCAACTGGAAGTAATTTTATTAAGATGAATACAAGAGTCAAAATAATGAAACCAGTCAATATAGCTAGTACGATTCTTTTTGCTACATATTTTGCCATTTTCTCTCCTCTTTTCTAAAACGAAAAATTATAGAATCAGTTTTTAGGCCGATTCTATAATTTTTTTAATTATTTATTGTTAATTTATTTTTTATTATTCTGCGTCGTAAACTTCTAATTCATAGTAATTATTAGTTTCGTAAACTGTTGATTCTGGTTCTTCTTCACCAGTTTTATAAATGTTTGCTGAGAAATCAATATCATATTCAATTGCAATTTCCTCAATTTCCTTTGCAACAGTTATAACTAAATCACCATTACTATTAATTGTTACGCTGAATTCTTCTGCTTCTGAATCTAAATCACGAGTTGCAACTTTGCCAGTTTCATCGTAATAAGCAATAGTAAAGCTTACAGAGTCATTTTCGATAACTGCTTTTGATTCAGCATCTGTGAATGCAGAATACTTAAATGTAATAGTTCTTGATCCATCAGTGTTATGAGTTGAGCTTGAAAGCGCAGTTCTATAGAATGGAACTTTAGCACCAGTTTGATCATCTCTAACAACTGAAGTATCAGCTGCTTGCCATAATGAATCAAATGACCAAGTCTTACCATCATAAGTTAAATCATCAGAAGCTACATTAGTATCAGTACCCCAGTTTAGAGTAAATCCTGATGAATTATCACTCTTCAATACTTCTAAGAAGTTTAGAGGGTTAAGAGAGTTACCTGAAATAGATCCAAATCCTAAATCAAATTGACCAACCATCATCTTATCATAGTAAACATCATACCAGTTTGCACCAGTCCAGTTTTCAATTACTAATGTTAATCCATAAGTTGTCTTAGCACCAGATGTATTGAATGCATCTTCAAACATTTGTTTTAAAGTTGCGCCTTGAGTTGTTACTTGAGCTTGAGTTTGCCATGCAATTTCAATTGTAACAGTGTCGCCTGATTTATATTTACCTGCTTCAGTTAATTCCTTAGCAGCTCTAGTGAAATAATCTTGTGCTAATGTCTTACTATATCCATAAGCATCAGTGTTGCTATTAACTAAATCACTCATTGCAGTCTTGTGTTCATCTGTTTCATTGTAAATAATACCATCTTCTGGATTAGATAGGTAGGCATTACCGAAGAAATTTACAGATGCTGATCTACCATAAGTATTAGCAAATGTTAATCTATCTAATGCATATGATAAACCTAATTGGAAGTTTCTATTTGCCATAGCAGGTTTTACAGTCCAATAATCTTTTTCAGCAGTTTGAACTATTGAACCATTCTTACCAAATAATGAAACCCAAGTTGCTTCATCACAAACATTCATATTAATTTTATATGTTGATGAGTCTTCTGTTATATATGTATCAATATCGTTTTTATGATCATCTAACTGAGTTGAAGGGATACTAACTGAATGTAATTTTGCACCGCTTGAAGCAGTGAATTCTTTCCATGCCGCTTCAGTATCTGTGTTAGCAGCAGATAGAATATTAACATGAACTCCGGCAATATTGTAACGACCGTCATATAAGTTGTCAGCTAATAATTCATTCTTCTTAAATGCTAAATATTGATCAGTCCATTTTTCAACTACATATGGACCAGTTGATAGGTATGTATCTACTGGAGTTAATCCACTAGAAGTTTCATTACCTAAATTCTTAGCTCCACCAATTGCATCTAAGAATGCTTTAGGAATTGGAGTATATAATGTTGATGCTGAATAATACATTGCATAGAATGGGTTAACAGGGCTATTAAATGTAATATGTAAATAACCTTCGCTATCAAATTTTACATATTTGCCCATTGTCTTTTCCCAAGCAGCATCCATATCAGCCCAAGTAGTTGCAGAACCTGTTGCATTATAGTAATCTTGGTCACCTTTAATACCAGATGCAGAACCGAAATTATCTCCAGCTCTTGCAAAGCCAAATGACTTATTATGTAAAATCTTAAATGGAGTTAAATAATCATCCTTTTCTACATCTGTACCCTTGAAGGCAGCAATTGCAGAATTTGTTGATAATGTATTATATACGAAACCATCTTCACCAGTGTTAACTCTGAATTTATATTCAGTAGCAAGACCATTTGAATCAGCATTTACAGCAATTGGTTTTTCTTTTGCAAGTACTCCTGCCCACTCATATCCATTGCCATAACCATCTTCATCAAATGTCATCTTTGTATCATAATATGAAGAAGCAACATAAGCAATTAAGTCTCCAACAACTGAACCCTTATCATTCATATAATTTAGAGTTGCAGGTAATGTTGTTTCATATACATGATAGTATCTCTTGTAAGCTTCTGTTGTTTCGCCAGCTAGGTCGCTTGTTAATTCACCTTCTGATAAAACACCAAATCCAAAACCTTTAATATATTCAGGTTGTTGTCTTTCACCGATTGTTACAAGTTTAGTAGGGAATTTAACAGATGAATCATATTTAACATAAGCACCATCGCCATAAATTGTTAAACCAGTTAATCCGTTATTTACAGCATATTTTTCTAATAATCCTAGAATTTCTGTTCTTTCATCATAATTAGCTGTAGCATAAGAATATCTTGTACCAGCAACAGTATCAACTGCTGCTGTTGAATCACTCTCAGTATGATATGTTTTTGCTGTCCAACCAGCATACAATGTCAAATCACCAGTAACCTTAGATGAAAAATCATATTTAGTAGTTAATGCTTCATCAGTATACCAACCAGAGAATAAATTTCCAGCTTTAGAAGTATAAGGTGATTCTAAAGTTGAATCTTTATCTACTGTTTGTGCTTCAACTGTTGATCCGCCATTAGATTTAAATGTTACAGTGTATGAAGATGCACCACCAGTTTTATTACATGATGCTAAACCTAATACAGTAGCGAATGCTAATCCAAACATTCCTAGTTTTTTTAATTTCATAATAAAAACTCTCCTTTACCTTTTTAATTTTTTACTATTATAAAACAAATCAAAATCAAAAACAAGCACTTTTTTGAATTTTTTTTGTGTTTTTTTGACAAAACACGAATTTTGTTTTAAATAATTCATTATTCCATCTAATTTAGTTCATTTTTGATAGTTAACCTCTCTGTA